>Ga0129313_1000074_pt1 | contig 99986 bp, 106 predicted proteins | sample O1105metagenome_FD_94436 | JGI IMG/M metagenome (GOLD analysis project Ga0129313, IMG submission 94436) | Orangutan group fecal microbial communities from fecal samples from Wisconsin, USA - O1105 metagenome | ecosystem: Host-associated > Mammals > Digestive system > Large intestine > Fecal...
GCAATGAGAACTGGAAGCTTTATCCACAGCTTGATTACATTAGCGACATGGATGGAATGTTTTAAGAGCCGAAGACTATTTCAAAACTATCGCTAAAAATTGCTTGACAAATGCACCAGTTCACACAGAGGGGCAAATGCTACTCATAAAGACGCTACGGTAAAGAGATGTTTATACCAGAGTACACAGAAGCGGAAAAGATGAGAAAAACGCCGAAAAGCATTGAGACTACGGCATATTTCGGGACTTTGTGAAGTCGGGCATAAACGAAGCGGTTACTGTTGCGGGTCTATGGGACGAAAATAAGGCTCACAGATGCTTGTTACAGTAGGTTGAGTTTATGCCAGAGTACACATAGATGATATAAACGCAGAAAACACTGAAAAGTGTTGGTACTACGGTATATTTTGAGGATTTGTGGAATCAGGTGTAAATAAAGGTCTTTCCATAACAAAGGTGCAAAAATCACCGAAAATGGCGATGAAAAGCCCTCTGTGCCGATGAGATTATCACACACGCGAGTGTGGGGAACGATGATTGTTACAGTAAGACCGAGTTTATGCCAGATGGTACGAAAGACTGTGAGCTACTGGCTAGCGGCTGGCGCAGAGCGATGAGCAAAGCGTAGGCCAATAGCAGCTGTGCAGTACACACCGCAATCTACATAACACGCGCGTGAAGCGCACAATAGTATAAGAGCTTTAGATAAAAGGAACGGCTCAGACTCCTTGAGATTGAGTCTGGGCTGTTTTTTGTGGGAGAGAGGAATGAGGGACACAGGGCAATGAAACATGAGAATTTCGGGCTGATAAGTATTATCATGGCGGCATACAATGCCGAAAAAACGATTGAACAAGCGATAAGCTCTGTGTTGAATCAGACCTATCTTAACTTTGAGCTGCTTGTTGTTAATGACTGCTCAAAGGATGGAACAGCGAGGCTGGTTGAGAACATTGCAGCGAAAGACAGTCGTGTGCGCTTGATCTCAAATGAGAAAAACAGCGGGGTTTCCTTTACCCGAAAGCACGGGTTGGAGGAGGCCAAGGGAGCGTGGATTGCCATCTTGGACAGCGATGATGCGTGGGCAGCGGAAAAGCTGGAAAAGCAGATTGCGCTTCAAGAAAAAACGAATGCTGATCTGCTGTTCACGGGTTCTGCTTTTATGGATGCAGATGGCAAGCCGATCGATTGGTACTTGGCAGCTCCGGCAGAAGTCAGCTATCGTCAGCTGCTAAAGCAGAATGTTCTTTCCAATTCCTCTGCGCTTGTCCGCAAAGAGTTGTATGCGAAGTACTATGCGGTAGGCGATGGGATGCACGAGGACTTTGCAATTTGGCTCAGCATCCTCAAAGAAGGTCGGAAGGCCTATGGTGTGGATGAGCCGCTGCTCATCTATCGGATAGCAAAATCATCGAAGTCGGGCAACAAGGTCAAGGCCGCAAAGATGAACTGGAATACATATCGGTATGTCGGATTAAACATAGTTGAAGCAGCTTATTATGAGGCGTGGTATATGTTTAAGAATGTCATGAAATACGCGAACTTGAAATTCTCCATGGGGGGGGGTAACACCTGAAATACCCCACAGAGAGCATAATGTTGTCGCTTTCTCGCAGCCTTCGCTGTATGAAGTTGAACAGTGGAGGGCAGCATGAAAAACGATGTTCTTATCTCTGTGATTATGCCCAATTACAATGGGCATCGTTTTGTGGAACAGGCAATCGACAGTGTGCTGTCCCAGACATATCAAGATTTCGAGCTGCTTGTAGTAGATGATTGCTCCAAAGACGATTCTCTGCAGCTTATCAAGCAGAAGGCGCAGAACGACAGTCGCGTCCGAGTGATTGCCTTGGAGAAAAACGCTGGTGTGGCCAACGCTCGGAATGTCGGCATCCGTGAGGCCAAGGGAAAATATATCGCGCTTTTGGATAACGATGATTTGTGGACTGCGGACAAACTGGAACGCCAGCTTGCTATTGCGGAGAGGGGAGCCGACATTGTCTACTGCTCATATGATTTTATCAATGAGCAGAACAATGAAATTAAGAAGCCGTTCATTGTGCCTAAGCAGACGAATTTCAATAAGATGTTGGCATCGAGCGTCATAAGCTGCTCGACCAGCTTTATCAAAACTGAGTTGATGCAGGCACATCCCTTTAATCCGGAGTTCTATCATGAGGATTATGTCTTGTGGATGGAACTGCTCCGTGTTTGCCCGACTGCATATGGTGATGAGAAGGTGCTGATGCACTATCGACAGGTCACAGGGTCAAGATCGAATAAAAAAGGAAATGCGGCCAAGGAGCGGTGGAATACATACCGCAAGGCTTTGAATTTGAATATGGCCACGAGTATGTGGTCTTTTGTGAGGTACACAGTAAACGGCGTGATGAAGTATTATTTGTGAGTTAATAGGAGAACACTATGGATGTATTGCTTCTTTGCGGATACTTTGAACCGAAGTATCAGGAAGAAATATCAAGAAAGACAAAAACATGGGTCGAAAATGCTGCAAATACGTTTCAGCAGAGATTGATTGCCGGTCTGAAAGAGCAGGATATCAATTTGAAGGTGGTGTCAGCGCCTTTTATCGGCCCGTGGCCTACGGCTTATACGGATAAGACTTTCGAAGGCTTTGAGGCTGGAGAGAGTGCTGAAAATGTGCAATATGTCCACTTTAACAATATTTGGGGATATCGAAACATCAGCAGAACAGCAGCATTAAAGAAATGCGTCAAAGACTTTATCAGAAATTCCAAGTCAAGAAAGAAAGCAATTATTGTTTACTGTCCGCATACACCCTTTTTGGAGGCGGCTGTTTACGGTAAGCAGCTGGACAATTCTGTCCACATCCATATGGTCGTGCCAGATCTCCCGCAGTACATGAACTTGAGCAAAAAGGCTCATCCTATCTACAATTTCTTTAAGAAGATCGATATCCAGAAGATGGAAACGCTGATTGCTCAGGTCGACTCGTTTATGCTGTTGACAAAGTATATGGCCGATAAGCTGCACGTTGGAAACCGGCCGTTTATCGTTGTGGAAGGCATAACAGATACAAAGAATATTCCGCATGAAAAAAAAGAGCGTGGCAAGAAAGTCGCCTATGCAGGAAAACTCGTCGAGGCATTTGGCGCAAAGCGATTGGTCGAAGCATTTGAAATGATCGACGATCCGGAGGCTTCGCTCCATATCTGCGGTGGCGGAGAACTGAAACCGTATGTAGAAGAAATGTGCCAAAAAGACAGTCGCATCAGCTACTACGGGGTAGTTTCAGCTGAAAAAGCAAATGAGATTTTGCAAAATGCCGACGTTCTGGTAAATCCACGCCAGAACGATGACGAATACACAAAATACTCCTTCCCATCAAAAAATATCGAATATCTCATGACGGGAAATGCTGTGGTTGCGTATATGTTGGATGGCATACCGGAGGTATATAGAACATTCTTTAATGTGCCAGAAACCAATGAGACAGACTCGTTGGCAAAGGCAATTGAAACAGCATTGAACGAAACACCGGAATCACAGAATTCGAGAAGAACTGCTGTCTATGAATATATCGGGAAATCGCGCAATGCGGCTTATGTGGCAAGTGAAATTGTTTGTTTATTAGAGGAAGAAAGATAATGTCAGAGAAGAAACCTGTTATCGTGCAGCAGGCGACAGATTTGTCTGCTATCGGAGGAACAACATCGGAGTTCAATGCACTGAAAGAATCCTCTTTATCAGAAAAATATGAAATTGTGCCAATGGTTCTTCCGAAAGTGCATAAGAAGATCAGTTTACAGGACATTCGATTCTACTATGAATTTTTGAAAAAAACACGCCCGGATATTGTACAAATCAGGGGGGCTGCTGTAGACGGTCTGAATGCGCAGATTGCCGCACGACTGGTTCCGGGAACAAAGATTCTCGTATGTGTTCATGGAATGTTCAGCGAATTGGTTTATATGTCGCCTGTCAAGAGGATGATGCATGAACACATCGTTGAGCCAATCATCTTCCATATGTGCGATGGCATATCATGTGTCTATAGAAAAGGCGATGAACGGCATCAACTGAAAAAATACAAAAGCAAACTGCTTCCGTATGTATATAATCGGATGCCCTGCATCGAGGATATTCCATCAGAGGAAAAAACTGCGCTTCGTAGGGAACTGAAAATACCTGCGGAGGCAGTTGTGGGCGTATATTGCGGACGATTCAATAAAGAAAAAGGATTGTCTTATTTATTGGACGCATTTCAACTGATGAAAGAGGTGTGGCCGGAAAACTTACATATACTTATGATTGGCGATGGCGATTATCGCAAGGAATTTGCGGAAAGATGTGCGGATATCGGAATATCCGAAAAAGTTCATTGCATCGGAGCCAAGCAAAATGTTCATCCATATTTGCGGATTAGCGAATTTTTTATTATGCCGTCTCTGCACGAAAATCATTCCATAGCGTTGTTGGAGGCTTTAGCAGCAGATTTGCCTGTTGTCTCGACAGATGTTGGCGGAAACGGTGAAATTGTGAGAGATGGGATAGAAGGAATCCTTATCCCGAGTGCAGATAGTAAAGCTCTTGGAGACGGGATACTGAAAATGAGCAACGATGAGGAACTGAGAAAAGCGTTCAAAAACAATATTGCAAAAAGTACTTATCCACAGTTTTCTAACGCTTCAGTAGATGCACAATTGGATTCAGTATATCAAAAGATGCTTTCAAAAGGACTGAAAAAGTAAAATGTTTTGTGAAATGATAATAAAAGCGAATTTGTTGGCTAAGAAGTGCTACCGGCATTTTGTCCAGATTCCTTATTTGAGAAAGCAAATGGAGCATGTGGGAAATAAAGTTGCATTCCCACAGGATTTCTCGATTACCCACCCCCAAAATATGTGGATAGGAGATGATGTCTCTCTCGGAGAAGGCTTTCGTGCATTGAACGCATTAGCAGCGATAAGAATCAACAGTCATGTTATGTTTGGCCCGGGGGTAACTGTTGTAACTGGAAATCATCGAATCGATGTCATCGGGAAGTATATGACCGAAGTGACGAACGAAGATAAATTCGATGAGGTCAATGGTGCCCGGACAAATCCGTATGATGCACCGGTCGTATTTGAGGGGGATAACTGGATCGGAGCAAATGTGACGATTTTGAAGGGTGCCACAATTGGAAAAGGTTCCGTTATCGCAGCAGGAGCAGTTATTAACAAAAATGTGCCTCCCTACGAAATCTGGGGGGGGGTACCAGCCCACTGTATAGGAAGGCGTTTTACAGAGGAACAGATTGCGCTGCATGAGGGAAGATTAACAGGCAGGAATTGTTTTTAAGTAATTAATAGTAGGAGAAGCTCTTTATGAAGAATATTGATTTGTCAATTATAATTCCGATTTATAATGCGGAAAAATACATCAAGAGATGTATTGAGAGTATTTTGATATCGCAAAATAAGGCACTAGAAGTGATTGCGGTTGATGATGGCTCGGCAGACCAAAGTCTTCTTATTTGTCAGGACTTAGCAAATGTAGATTCCAGAGTGCATGTTTATAGAAAGGAAAACGGCGGAGTATCTTCGGCAAGAAACCTTGGACTTGAAAAAGCTAGAGGACGGTACATTACGTTTTGCGATGCAGATGATTATTATGATGACCGTGCAATTGATTACTTATTAAGCAATATAGAGCGGGGGGGGCAGATTTGATCATCTTTCCGTTTTATTTAGTGCCAGTTAATGGCCAAAAACAAGAGTACGGTATTCATGAATGTTCAAATGATCAGGCAATTAAACTACAGTATATCAAAGACAATTTCTGGAGATTACTAAACCAAGGCATGATTAATTCATGCTGGAACCACATTTATAAAAGATGCAGTATTGTTAATTTGAAATTGAGATTTAGAACAGATATGACCTTCTCTGAGGATGGGTTGTTTAATGTGACCTATTTGAGATTTTTAACGGATGAATCGAACATTTGTTATCTTTCTCATCCACTCTACAACTATGTGGCCAACGAGGGACAATGCACGAAGAAGAAAATTGCAAACTATTTTTATCAAATTAATTTAGCATGGGATAATATAGACTTGTTTATTGGGAAAGAAAACAGGAATGATATCTACTGGAGAGGTTGGCTATCGAATATTAAACAGGCGCTATATCATCAAGGCTTTAAAAAAGAAGATGGAAAAGCTATTTTAGAGAACAGTCGTACAAAGGATATGATAAAAAATTATCATCCCAGCGACTGTTCAAGTTGGATATTATTTAATGAACTAAAGAAAGGAAATTTCAGTAGAATATGCTGGTATTACAGGACAAAAAACATGATTAGAGGCTGGATAAAAATGATAATAAAGGGAAGGATACGATGATTTACTCAATTGGAGTGATATTTCTGTGCTTTATTGCGCTTTGTACAAAGGCAAACAAGAAAACACTATTGTTTATCACATTCTTATTTTTGACTGGTATAGCTATCCTCTTTGAGCCTCAGAGAGGACTTGATTTATATACTCATTACCGTGTATTAGATGTGATGAGACAGATTGGATATGCTGATTCAATTATTCGGTTCAGATATCTAATGGGAAATTTACCAGTATATTCAGTCCTGTTCTATCTGATTAGTTTGCTTCAGTATGATAAATTATTGCTAATCATTACGTATTTCATAGTGTATGGTTGCATGTTTGGTGTGCTTTCTATGTGTGTTGCAGACCATGGGTGGAGTATAAAAGGCTGGAAATACGGCTATGCAATTATTATGCTTATAACCAACGCCTATTCAGTGACGGGAATTCGGTATTCTTTGGCATTTTCTGTTGTGTTCTTGTTCCTGTATATAGATATATATAGAAGGGAACACCGCCTCTTATCCTTTATCATGTATGTGCTAATGTGCCTCCTACACGATGGAATGATATTGGTCGTTGCATTTCGACTTTTATTGTTTATCCCTAAAAATAGGTTTACAACGAAGCTGAAATTTTTGATTGTCTTTTGGCAGGTTTGGCTAAATGTGATTGGTGAAATCCTAAAAGCAATCCCTTTGGCTTATTTTGCTTCCGCTGCTGATAAGTTGCTGCTTTATTCTACCCAGGAGTCGGCTGATACATGGGTGAGTGGCATAGGAATGGAGACGCTTGGAATGCTTCGTATTGCTGTCCTGATTCTGATAGTAATTTATTGTGTAATGTATCCAGACAACAAGAAAGACGATTATAAAAGGATGCTTTATTTTTTGATACTATTCTGTATCGGAGGAATATCTAGCGCAGCATTGATAGATAGATACACATCAATTACATTTACATATGCGTTCCCATTTGTCCTTACAATGAATAAGGAATGTAATAGATCGCAAGATAGTGAAAAATTATTGGTTCGAGTTGAAACAATACCTATGATAGTTCTGATAATAGCATATTTTGGTTGCCTTGTGGCATTTCAATACAGATATTTTATTTGATTTACCACAAAGACATTCTGATAGCTAGTTTAGAAACACTATGAATATAAAAGGCTGTTTGATGTATATAAATTGGAGGAAATAAAAATGTCAGCATTTGATAACGCAACCCTTATGATTACTGGTGGTACTGGTTCTTTCGGTTCTACCGTTTTGAAACACTTTCTTGATTCTGACCTCAAGGAGATCCGCATCTTCTCCCGTGACGAGAAAAAGCAGGATGATATGCGCCATGAGCTTCAGGCCAAGCACCCGGAAGCGGCCCAGAAGGTCAAGTTCTACATCGGTGATGTTCGCAACCCGCAGTCCATCAAGGATGCGATGCCGGGTGTTGATTACATTTTCCATGCAGCTGCGCTGAAGCAGGTCCCGTCCTGTGAGTTCTTCCCGATGCAGGCTGTTCAGACCAACATCATCGGCACGGACAATGTCCTGCACGCTGCCATTGATGCAGGTGTCAAGCGTGTGGTCTGCCTGTCTACTGATAAGGCGGCCTATCCTATCAACGCTATGGGTATCTCTAAGGCCATGATGGAGCACGTCATTTATGCCAACGCCCGTGTGGCCGCAGAGCGCGGCGGCACAACCATCTGCTGCACCCGTTATGGCAACGTCATGTGCTCCCGCGGTAGTGTTATCCCGCTGTTCATCGATCAAATCAAGGCCGGCAACCCCATCACCATCACTGACCCCAGCATGACTCGCTTCCTGATGAATCTGGACGAGGCTGTGGATCTGGTTATGTTTGCCTTCCAGCACGGCAACCCCGGCGACCTGTTCATCCAGAAGTCCGATGCCTCCACTATTGGTGACTTGGCCAAGGCTGTTCAGCAGTTGTTCGGCGATACCGGCACAAACATCATTGGTACCCGTCACGGCGAGAAGCTGTTCGAGACCCTGATGACCCGCGAGGAGCGTCTGCGCAGCGAGGATATGGACCACTACTTCCGTGTGGCTGCGGACAACCGTGACCTGAACTATGATAAGTTTGTGGTCAAGGGCGAGGTCCACACCATGGCCGACGAGTCCTACACCAGCCACAACACCACCCGTCTGGATGTGGAGGGCACTGTCAAGAAGATCATGACCACCGAGTATGTCCAGAACGAGCTGAAGGGCATCCCCAATGTCTAAGGAAAAGCTCCTTTTGGTTGGTGCTGGTGGTTTTGGTCGTATGGTGGCGGAACAGGCAATGCTCCAGTATGACTGCGCCTTTGTGGACGATGGCCAACCTGTTGGTGCAGAAATTTGCGGGATTCCTGTTATTGGTGGTATTGCAGATTTGCTGGAACTGCGCAAGGACTATGACTCACTTGTGGTCGGCATCGGAAATAACAGCTTCCGGGCGCAGGTGTATGAAAAGGCTGCAGCATTCGGATATGCTCTTCCGAACATCATTGCTCCCAGTGCCTATGTTAGCCCCTTTGCTGAAATTGGTAAAGGCTGTGTGATCCTGCAAAATGTCTGCGTCCAGAATGGTGCAGTTGTGGGCAACGGTGTGCTGCTGAATGCCGGTTCTGAAGTCCACTGCATTGCAACCGTGGAGGATTATGCGCTTATTTACACCAATAGCGTTATTCGTACCGGCGCAAAAGTCGGAAAGTACGTCCGCATCGGAAGTAATGTGACGATTTGCAATAATGCTGTTGTGCCGGATGGGGCGGATGTCCCTGACTGCACAGCGGTATACCCGGAGGTGAAAAAATGAACATTCTGGTAACAGGTGCCAAGGGCATGGTAGGAACTGCCCTTGTAAACAACCTGAAAAACATCCGGGACGGTAAGAACAAAACCCGACCGGAACTTCATATTGATGAAATCTACGAATATGACTTAAGCTCTACCCCGGAAGAACTGGACGAGTACTGCCAGAAAGCTGACTTCGTGTTCAATCTGGCCGGTGTGAACCGTCCGGAGAACCCGGAGGACTTCATGAAGGGCAACTTTGGCTTTGCCTCCGACCTGCTGAACAATCTAAAAAAGCACAGCAATAAGGCAACCATCATGCTGTCGAGTTCCATTCAGGCAACCTTGGCTGGACGCTTCGGAAACTCTGAATATGGCCGCAGCAAAAAGGCGGGCGAAGAACTGTTCTTCGATTATGCCAAGGAGACCGGCGCAAAGGTGGCCGTCTATCGCTTCCCGAACCTGATGGGCCACAGCCGCCCGAAGTACAACAGTGCTGTGTCAACCTTCTGCTGGGCAGTCGCCAATGATGAGCCGTTCACCATCAACGACCGCAACACTGAGTTGGAGCTGCTGTACATCGACGACCTTGTGGAAGGAATGTTTGACCTGCTGGAAGGCAAGGAAAAGCACTGCGAGTTCGATGGTGTGGAGACCGTTCTAAAAGAGGATGGTCGTTACTGCTGCGTCCCCGTGACCCACAAGGTTACGCTGGGCGAAATCGTAGACCTGCTGCAGGAGTTCAAGGCGCAGCCGACGACCCTCATGATGCCGAAGATGCCGGATGGCTCTTTTGCCAAGAAGTTGTATTCTCTGTATCTGACCTATCTGCCCACCGACAAGTTCAAGTACGCACTGAAGATGAATGTGGACAACCGTGGCTCTTTCACGGAACTGGTTCACACGGCGGACTGTGGGCAGGTGTCTATCAACATCAGCCGACCGGGTATCACCAAGGGACAGCACTGGCACAATTCCAAGTGGGAACTGTTCATCGTGGTGGCCGGTCACGGCCTGATTCAAGAGCGCAATATCAACACCGGTGAGACGGTGGAGTTTGAGGTCTCCGGCGATAAGATTGAAGCCGTTCACATGATTCCCGGCTGGACGCACAACATCATCAATCTGTCCGAGACGGAAAATCTGGTGACGGTCATGACCTGTAATGAGATTTTTGACCCGAAGCACCCGGATACTTTCTTTGAGCCGGTGTGAGAGGAGAAAAACAATGGCTGATTATCGTAATGTATCATTCAAAAACAACGGCAAGCTGAAGCTGCTGATCATCGTTGGCACCCGCCCGGAGATTATCCGTCTGGCTGCCGTTATCAACAAAACCCGGAAATATTTTGATGTGATTCTTGCCCACACCGGTCAGAATTACGACTACAACTTGAACGGTGTGTTCTTCCATGACCTGCAGCTGGCCGACCCCGAAGTGTATATGAACGCCGTAGGCGCAGACCTGGGCGAAACCATGGGCAATATCATCTCCGAGAGCTACAAGCTGATGGTAGCTATCCAGCCGGATGCTGTGTTGGTGCTGGGCGATACCAACAGCTGCCTGTCCGTCATCGGCGCAAAGCGGCTGCACATTCCTATCTTCCACATGGAAGCTGGCAACCGCTGCAAGGATGAGTGCCTGCCGGAGGAGACAAACCGCCGCATTGTGGACATCATCTCCGATGTGAATATGGCTTATTCCGAGCATGCCCGCCGCTATCTGGCCGATACGGGTCTGCCCAAGGAGCGTACTTATGTGACTGGTTCGCCCATGGCCGAAGTGCTGCACCAGAATCAGGAGAAGATCGAAGCGTCTGATATCCACACCCGTCTTGGTCTGGAAAGGGGTAAGTACATCCTGCTCTCTGCCCACCGGGAAGAGAACATCGACACGGAGAAGAACTTCACATCTCTGTTCACTGCGATCAACAAGATGGCCGAGAAGTACGATATGCCCATCCTGTACTCGTGCCATCCCCGCAGCCGCAAGCGTCTGGAGCAGAGCGGCTTCCAGCTGGATAAGCGTGTCATCCAGCACGAGCCTCTGGGCTTCCACGACTACAATTGTCTGCAGATGAACGCTTTCTGTGTGGTGTCCGATAGTGGCACTCTGCCGGAGGAGAGCAGCTTCTTCACGAGCGTAGGTCATCCGTTCCCGGCAGTCTGCATCCGCACCAGTACCGAGCGCCCGGAAGCACTGGACAAGGGTGACTTCATCCTGGCCGGTATCGATGGCGATCATCTGTTGCAGGCGGTCGATGTGGCTGTGGAGATGAACAAAAACCGTGACATGGGTATTCCTGTGCCGGATTATGTGGACGAAAACGTGTCCGATAAGGTGGTTAAAATCATCCAAAGCTATACCGGCGTGGTTAATAAGATGGTGTGGAGAAAAGGGTAAGAGCATATGCGAGAGAACACTTCAATATCGGACTTGATCTCTGTCATTATACCAGTATATAAGGTTGAACAATATTTGGATAGATGTGTAGAAAGTGTTGTTGCTCAGAAATATAGGAATATAGAGATTATTCTAGTGGACGATGGATCTCCGGACCAGTGTCCACGGATGTGTGAAGACTGGGCTGCTCGAGATGCGCGAATCAAGGTTATTCATAAGGCGAATGGCGGGTTATCGGATGCCAGAAATGTTGGAATAGCGAATTCTTGCGGTAAATACTTGGTATTTGTGGATAGCGATGATTATATAGATAATAGGTTTATAGAGTGCTTGTATAATCAAATAGTTGACAATTGTGCTCAGATATCCTGTGTGGATATGTTAATGTTTGGCGATAGAGATTCAGTGAATCCGGATGTTTTAGTTCATGAAATGGAAATTTACAATGGAAGAGAAGCATTGGCGGCATCTTACATTCCTTCTAAATTTCAAAATTTTATGTGCAATAAAATGTTTGACCGTACATTATTTGACACCATCAAATTCCCAAAGGGAAAAGTTATGGAAGACTTGGCGGTGGCATATAAACTTTTTGACCAATGCAGCCGAGTGTCTTATTGTCCAGTTAAATTATACTATTACTATCAACGAGAAGGTAGTTTGCTGCACAATACAAATGTGGAGTATTTGAGAGACTGGTTCTTCTTTAGTAAAGAAAAATACATGTACGTAAAAAGAAAATATCCGGATATAATAGAAAACTATCAGCATTTTAATTTGGTTGTTTTGGAAAGCTATGCATCATTAAATAATGATGAAAAAAAATATGCAAGGCAAGAATTTTCTAAAAACCGTAAGTATGGATTAATTGAAAATAGCTGGAAGAATAAAGCTAAGTTTATTTTATTCTTGTCGAGTAAAAAGTTGTATTGTGTAGCGTGGAAACTCTTGAAAAAATAACCGATGGAGATTGTATATGGATGATTTGTTCTCGATAATTGTGCCTGTATATAATGCAGAAAAAACTTTGAATGACTGCATTGAAAGTACAATAAAACAAACATATAAAAACATTGAACTGATATTAGTGGATGATGGCTCTACTGATCGAAGTCATGAGATATGTTTGTCCTGGGTTGAAAAATCATATCAAATTAAATACTATCGCCAGGATAATTCAGGGGTTAGTGCGGCAAGAAATCTTGGTTTACAGAATGCACGAGGCCGATACATTTCTTTTGTTGACGCAGACGATTCAATCGAGCCGACATTCTGTGAGAAAATGGCGGAAATTATAGAGAGTCAAAAAGCAGACGTTGTGTTTTGTGAACATAAAAGTATTTACGAGAGCGGAGAGCATGAAATATCGGGGCATGATACAGGAAAGCTGTTGAAAATTCCAACGAGTGAGTATGAATATGACGGTGAAAAAGGACGGCGTGCTGTTTGGGGGGCGGTTTTTAAATCGGAATTATTAAAAGAAATAACATTTCCGATGAAAATCGCAGTAGGGGAAGATGCGCTATTTCTATCCAAGGTTATTAAACGGTCAAAGTATATTGTGTATTATGATTCTCCCCTGTATAACTACAGACTCCAAGCTGAATCTGCCTATTTTGGAAAATATACACCTGCTAAAGGTACTGAAATAGATGCGTGGCTTCAAATCAGCGAAGTTTTTGACTATGACTCACTTTCAAAAATGAGCGCGGATGCTATGTGCGCTGAAACTGCAATTACTATGCTGGGCAGATACGCAGGAGATACTGGATTTAAACGAGAGTGCGTAAGCCGTTTGATCGATATATATCAAAGTAAAAAAGCGTTTTTAATTCAGTATGACCATATCAAAAATCGTAGTACATTAAAACACATTTTATACGGATTGTTTCCACATATTTTTGTTATGTATTGGGGGTGGAAGAATGGGAAAAAGCGTAGGAATCGTGACACTGTATGATCCAAAGCCGAACTATGGAAATCGTCTGCAAAATTTGGCGGTGCAGACTATTTTGGAAAAGATGGGATTTGATACAGTTACCTATTCATTTGAGAAAAGTGAATATGGATTGAAGTGGATGGCAAAGTACATCCTTCAGATTGTTTCTGGCTATCGGTTGTCCAAAAATAATGTATACTGGAAGGAAATGCCTCCTAAGGTTTTCAGCTTTGATAAGTTCAATAAAAAGTATATCAAAACTGAACGGATAAATTCTATTGAAGATATAAGCCAGCGCGATTTTTACGTTGTTGGTTCTGATCAAACATGGAACGCAGCATGGTATGAGAATAATGAATTCAAGAAGAATATGTATCTGCTTGCGTTTGCTGATCCACAGAAAAGAGTATGTTTTGCTCCAAGTTTTGGAGTCGATAGTTTGCCGGAGGCCTTAAAACCTTGGTTTCAAAAAGAACTAGAGAAATTTCCTTATCTATCAGTTCGAGAGGATGCCGGAGCAAGGATAATCAAGGATTTAACTGGAAGAGATGCTACAGTTATGATAGACCCGACAATGTTGCTCACTCCTGATGACTGGAGAAAATTCGAGAAGAAACCTGCAAAAGCTAAGGAAGGTTACATTCTCACATACTTCTTGTCTCCAAAATGCAGTGAGGCAATGGAAATGCTAGGTACAATCAAGGATGCTAGAGATGTGTATGAGCTGCTGAATGCAGAAGATGCTGTCACTCGCGCTTCTGATCCGTGTGAGTTTTTATGGCTATTTGATCATGCAGATTTTGTTCTTACGGACTCTTTTCACGCTTGTATATTCTCGTTCCTTTTCAATAAACCTTTCCTTGTCTATGATCGCAACTGGACTGACGGAAATATGAATTCTAGACTGGAAACTCTTTTGAAGAAGTTTCATCTGGAACGAAAATATGCAAGTGCTGGTTTGGAGAATGACATTTGGGAACATGACTACGCAGATGGTTATCGGCAGCTGACATTGGAGAGGCAGAAGGCAACTGATTTCTTAAATAAGGCATTAGGAGACTGAACCACGTGGCTAAAATTGAGCGAACTAAAAATGCGACAAGGAATATCGTATTCGGCATTATTCTAAAAGTATATCAAATTGCTGTTCCTTTTGTAATGCGAACGGCCATGATTTATTTCATGGGGGTTCAGTATCTTGGCCTGAACTCGTTGTTTACTTCCGTTCTGCAGGTGCTAAACCTTGCCGAATTGGGTGTCGGATCCGCTATGGTTTATAGTATGTATAAGCCAATCGCAGAAGATGACAATACAACAATCTGTGCCTTGATGAATTTGTATCGAACCTACTACAGAGCAATTGGTATGATAATTGCTGTAGTCGGTGCTGCATTGACGCCATTTATCCCAAAGTTGATTTCCGGTGATGTCCCAAGTGGAATCAATATCTACATTCTATATCTGTTGAATCTCGGCGCAACGGTTCTTTCCTATTGGCTTTTTGCTTACAAAAATAGCATTCTCCAAGCGCATCAAAGGACAGATGTGGTCAGTAAGGTGACCTTATTTACAAACTCGATACAGTATGCACTCCAATTATTTGCTCTGTGGGCGTTTCGGAATTACTATCTATTTGTTATCGTGGCTCTTGTGATTCAGGCGTTGACGAATGTTGTTACAGCTATAGCGGCGGATAGGATATATCCTCAGTTTAAACCGCGGGGAAGTGTTTCAAGTCAGGATAAGAAAGCAATTAATGCCAGAATTCGAGACTTGTTTACGTCTAAAATTGGCAGCATCATTTACGATTCAGCAGATACAATTGTGATCTCGACTTTTTTGGGTCTAACTATATTAGCAGTTTATCAGAATTATTTTTATATTCTAAACGCAATCACAGGATTGATTGCTGTTGTTTTCTCTGCGTGTACAGCTGGTATTGGCAATAGTATTGTTGTCGAGACAAAAGAAAAGAATTTTTCGGATTTAAGCAAGTTTACGTTCATTATTTGCTGGATTGCCGGATTCTGCTCAGTGTGCTTATTGTGTCTATACCAACCATTTATGGAATTGTGGGTTGGAAAGGATTTGATGCTTTCTTTTTCGGCTGTAATCTGCTTTGTGGTATATTTTTTTGTAAGACAATTGAATGCTCTCTTTAATATGTATAAGGACGCATCGGGAATGTGGCATGAAGATCGACTTCGCCCATTGGCTGCTGCGCTAACTAATCTTGTTTTGAATCTGATTCTCGTTCAGTTTATCGGCATATATGGTATTTTGATTTCAACGGTAGTGGCGATTATTTGTGTGGGTATGCCATGGCTTTTGCATAACTTGTTCACGGTGATTTTTGAAAGAAAATTTCTGCCTGACTATTTAAAGAGCCTTTTATACTATTGCGTTATCGTTTTTATTAGTTGCATTCTTACATACTATATCTGCTCAAAAATCAACATCGGTCTAATTGCGACACTTCTCATTAGAGGTGTGGTTTGTGTAATCGTTCCGAACGTTGTTTATTTGGTTGCGTATATAAGAAGAACCGAATTCAAAGATTCACTTTCGTTAGTGAATAATATAACAAAAGGAAGATTCAAGGGCGCTCTCAAAAAGTTTGGAATGCAGGAATGACCATGAAGAAGGGTGCACGACCTTCAGGAGGCAAATGAAAGATGGACAGAAGAAGTTACTGGCAAGGCATTCGAGGAATCTCTATTTTAGCTGTGGTGATGATTCATGCACTGGGCGGATTTGACTATTCAACTGGATATGGAACAGAATTTATTATTCTCCGACAGATTATCAACTTTTCCGTAGCAACCTTTGTCTTTATGTCCGGTTATTTTGTGCCGATTGAAAAAATGCAAGCTGGTCACTTTGACTATATAGCGTGGATTTTAAATCGGGGGGGGGCGACTGTGCATCCCATTTGTGATATGGTCGTTGCTTTATAGTGGAGCATCCTTAGTAAGTGATATTCATCATGGAGTAACCGTACATTGGCTTGAATATGCCTATAGATTTGTGGTTGGAAAGTCGACTACGCCGCTTTACTATATTGTAGTATTGATTCAGCTTACAATTATTACGCCGTGGGTTGTTAATATTTCGCAAAGGAACAAAAAAATAAGTAAGTTGTTGTGGCTGATTACTCCCTTCTATCTGCTGTACATATATGTATGGAATTTTAGAGCTGGAGTTTCACCGCGTCTTTATGAGACTCTATTTCCAGCATGGTTTGGCTTTTACTATTTAGGAATCAAAGCAAGATGTGGGCTAAAACTGAAATGCAGCGGGGTGGGCATTTTAATTGCGCTTGTAGCCAGTTGTGTGGAAGCACTGGCATTGAGAACGTTTGGACTTAGTAGAGAATTCTATACAAGTCAAATTACGATTGGCTCATTCTTGTTTTCAATTTCTGTAATTGGCTGGTTATTAAAACAAAGTGATACTAATACCAAAAAACTAAAATGGCTTGAAAAATTTGGAGACTGTTCATATGGAATTTATTATGTCCATATGGCGATTTTAACTCTGGCAGGAAAACTAGTTAAGTGCAATAACTGGTATTTGTATTTGGGGGCAAGGTTTGTGCTGACCGCAATCGGCAGTTTGATTATTGTATTAGCAGGGCAGAGGATTATCAAAAGTAAGAGCATTTTGAGGCATATAGGTTTTATTTGACCCTTGATTGGGAAAGGAGGATGGAAAGTGACGGAACAGTTAAAGGTTTATGCTTGTTACAACACGGATAAAGATGTCAGATTAAGTAGTTCTTCTGGAGCTGTTTTCTCTCTTTTGGCAGAGTATATACTAGAACGGCATGGAGTGGTATATGGCGTAAAAATGTCAGATGATTGCTATTCGGCAGAATTTACACGGGTAGTAGATCATTTGGGTCTCGCTAAACTGCGTGGATCAAAATATCTGCAAGCTAAGGTTGGAAATACATATAAACAGGTCCGAGAGGATTTAGTGACGGGTAAACTTGTTTTGTTCAGTGGAACCGGTTGTCAAGTGAATGGGCTTAAATCATTCTTGGGAAAAGACTATGACAACTTGCTGTGTGTGGATGTGATATGTCACGGAGCACCGTCACCAGCTTTATGGGTAGAGTATGCAAAGTATCAGGAGCAGAAAAATGGCGGAAAGCTAAAGAGTATCAACTTTCGCTGCAAAGATGACAGTTGGACTGACTTTGGAATGAAAGAGGTTTTAGCGAACATTCCGAAGGAAGGACAGAAGAAGCTATATATTTCAAAAGACAACGATCCGTATATGATGATGTTCTTGCGTGATTATTGCCTTCGCCCCGCTTGCTATGAATGTGTGGCCAAAAAAGTAAAGAGAGCAGATTTGACGATTGCAGATTTCTGGGGAATCGATGATGCTGCACCAGAGATGAATGACGGGAATGGAACGTCACTTGTTCTGCTTCGAACCGATAAGGGAAGAAAGAGATTTGAAGCAATTAGCAACAATTTAAAATTAAAAGAAGTTCCCTATGAAGATGGAGTGAGAAGCAACCCGGCTGAATATAAATCTTGCGCCAGGCCACCGCAGAGGGATACTTTCTTTGATGATATGCATCACATGAGTTTTGAGGAACTTGAAAAGAAGTATGCACAACCAAGAAAAGTGCCATTCAGAAGCAGAGTGAAAAGAAAAATAAAAAACACAATCAAGACTATGCTCCGAGTAATCGGGGGGGCAGAGTGCATAAACACAATGAAGAATATGGATTACTCTTTGTGTTTCGTGTTTGATTGTAAGGAGAAAAATTGGTGAAGGAAGTACCTATATTATACAAAAGAAAAGAAGATTGTTGTGGATGCACCGCCTGCTATGCAATCTGTCCGAAAGAAGCTATTTCTATGGTGGCGGACGAAGAAGGATTTGAATACCCACGGATTGATGAAGGTAAATGCGTTCGTTGTTATCAATGTATGAGAGTTTGTCCGATAAAGGCTGCACAAACAGAAGGAATCAACTGAAATGGGAAAATACTTTGGAACCGATGGTTTCCGTGGGGAAGCCGGAATCACTTTGACTGCTGACCATGCTTATAAGGTGGGACGCTTCCTCGGCTGGTATTACAATATGATCCGGGAACGTAACAACGACCATGAGCCTGCCCGTATCGTCATTGGCAAGGATACCCGCCGTAGCTCTTATATGTTCGAGTATAGTCTGGTGGCTGGCTTGACCGCCTCTGGTGCAGACGCCTATCTGCTCCACGTCACCACCACCCCGTCCGTGGCCTATATCGCCCGTGTGGATGATTTCGATTGTGGCATCATGATCTCCGCCAGCCATAACCCGTTCTACGACAACGGTATTAAGCTAATCGACTGCTACGGTGAGAAGATGCCGGAAGAGACCCTGCTGCTGGTGGAGGATTATATCGATGGCAAGCTCCATGTGTTCGACCAGGACTGGCCGGAACTGCCCTTTGCACACCGGGAACACATCGGCTGCACGGTGGATTATGTGTCCGGTCGTAACCGCTATATGGGCTACCTGATTAGTTTGGGTGTCTACTCCTTCAAGGGCGTCAAGGTTGGCTTGGACTGCGCCAATGGTAGTTCCTGGAACATTGCAAAGTCTGTGTTCGATGCACTGGGTGCGGATACTTATGTGATCAACAACCAGCCGAATGGTCTGAACATCAACAACAATGCCGGTTCTACTCACATTGAGGGTCTGCAGAAGTTCGTGGTGGAAAAGGGGCTGGATATCGGTTTTGCTTACGATGGCGATGCCGACCGCTGCCTGTGTGTGGACGAGAAAGGCAACGTTATCACTGGCGACCATATCCTGTATATCTACGGCTGCTATATGAAGGAGCGCGGCAAGCTGCTGACCAATACCGTCGTGACCACGGTCATGTCCAACTTCGGCCTGTACAAGGCTTTTGACGAGAAGGGCATTGGCTATGTCAAGACTGCCGTGGGAGACAAGTATGTCTATGAGTACATGGCTAGAAATGGCTGCCGTATCGGCGGTGAGCAGAGCGGCCACATCATCTTCAGCAAGTACGCCAGCACTGGTGACGGTATCCTGACCAGTTTGAAGATGATGGAGGTCATGCTGGCGAAGAAGATGCCCATGAGCAAGCTGGCTGAGCCACTGAAGATCTATCCGCAGGTGTTGGAAAACGTGAAAGTAACGGACAAGAAGGCAGCTCAGGCTGATGAGGCCGTGCAGGAAGCTGTGAATAAGGTGGCGGAGGCTCTGGGTGACACCGGCCGCATCTTGGTGCGTGAGTCTGGCACGGAGCCTGTTGTCCGCGTTATGGTGGAAGCTCCTGACCACGATACCTGCCAGAAGTATGTAGATGAAGTTGTGGAGACCATCAAGAGCCGGGGTTACGGAGTTTGAGAGAACTGCTGAGTCAGATCCGCTACGCCACATCTGCAAACCTTTCTATCCCGGAAATCATTGCCCTTTCTGTTCTTGCCATCGTTGCATGGCACAACCGCAAAGATAAGCAATGGCTCCCAGTTGCGTACTGTGTCTTCCTGATCCTCTATATCACGCTACTGCGCCGTGCACCGGGGTATAACGAGAGCATCCGACTCCGCTTGAAGCTGTGGCCTAATGCGGGTGTATGGGCAGGTAATTTGCTGAATCTGATCCTCTATATACCGTATGGAGCAACAAGCTGGCGGTGGAAGCAGGAAGGCAAGAAGATAGTTGCTGTTGGATTTGCCTTGTCCGTGTTCTGCGAAGTACTCCAGTATTTGACTGGTCGTGGAATGGCAGATGTAAACGATGTGTTGTTTAACACATTGGGGGCGGCTGTGGGAGTATGGCTGGCCAGAAGGATGGCTTAATTGTCACTATCACTGTCCTCCTCGTCATCTTCATCATCCTCATCCTCTGTGCCATTCCATCCGATGAATTCTTCCTCAGCATCATCAAACCTTGACCATTCGAGATGCTGTCCACAATGATTGCAGTAAAGCTGGTACTCATATTCCATTGAAATATTGCACCGTGGACATACAGCGTACATGTTTCGGTCTCTGTGGATGCGAACCTTAGTCACAGGCTTTGGCGTGCGGAATGTGTAAGAGAGCAGTAGATTGATGATAAAGCGATGATGTGGGCGAATAGGACAATCCAGTTCAATCTCGTCATCAATCCAATCATCCTCACCAAAAAGGTCGATGTCGGAGCTGTCGGTAGCCGACTTATTGGGGTCTGTGTTCATATCAAATCACCTCTATGAGTAAGCATAAAGGCAAAAGTGGAACACCGCGATGTATATTTGTCCGATATTTGAGGATGAGCTTGAAAACGATGATCTGAAAGTATAATATTGGGCTGTGAGGAGTGACACCTCACAGCTTTGCCGCTCGAAACTTTGCACACCTCTACGTGGTGAGCGGCAGGCAACACAAGAGATTGTGGCTAAGAATGCAGAGAACTTTCATTATAAGAGATGCTGGTGTGAATATGAATATATTGAAAGAATTTTCAAACGAACTTGGATATATCAACATCGGCAATCAGTATATTGAATTGTCTGTTCGTTATTATAAACGAGAACATGGAACTGAATCATTAGAACCAATGGCAAGAGCTATTGGTTTGTCAATCTCGACGTTGCCAGAGGATTATTATGCGCGGGTTGCAAAGGGGTACATTGTAGGTATACAGTCTTGCTTTGAAAAATACCTGATTGCATTTAAGGAGTTGTGTGGTAACCCTACTGAAAATATTGAACCGTATAATCCCAAAACACAGAAAACTAATAGACTAGAGTGGACATTAAAAGCGTGTTACGGTAATCACCTTCCTGACGATGTTAGGGAGTACTATTATATATGTAATTATTATAGGCTTGCAAGAAACCACAGTGTACATAGAGGTGAACAATCTGCTGAGTATAAGAGTGCGTGGAGTTTAGTGGAGGAAATTGACAAATCTCTTTTGAAATCGGGGATGTGTGACCGTCTCGAAGCACCCAATCCAATAGAAAAATTGACATTCGACGATCAGGTGCTGTTTTCAAGAGTTGCGAGATTGCTGGCAGAGAGAATCTACAAAGACAGTAGGTACAACTGGAATAGAATCTTGACGGTAAACCGTGAGATGCTTGTAGGTGTAGCAGGTACTGTTAGAGATGATACAAGAAAACGAGATATTAAGATTATCAATTTTTTGGCGCAAACATATCCGGCAAAAGGACAGCATGAGTTGGTTGATTGTTTGCACTCATTTGTGTTATAATCCATTTGGGTTCTAGCTCAATGGTAGAGCATCCCCCTTCATAAGCACATAGCATAAATAGTGGATGTGTGTTTATGAAGGGGAAGGTTGGAGGTTCGATTCCTCTGGTACCCACCATTTGAAAATATCAAGGCTGAGGCTCTATAACATAGAACATTCGGAGGTATTATCCTATGCCCAGAACTAAAGGAAGCAAGAATCATGCCAAGACCGACTTCGATGCACAGCTGGCAAAGCTGCAGAAGGACAAGGCTCTCTTGGAGGAGGGCGTTGCTAAGACAGTCGCCCAGATCGAGGAGCTGAAAACCGATATCAAGTCTATGCGTGAGTCCTTGAAGCCGCAGAAAGCTGAGATCAAGAAGGTCGAAAAGGAAATCGCCAAGCTGGAAGCAAAGAAATCGGCTGCTGAGGCAAAGGCTGCTGAAGCCGCAAAGAAGGCAGAAGCGGAAGAGATGTTGAAGAAGCTGCTGGCCAGTGGCATGAGCGCAGATGAAATCCTCGCCAAATTGAAGTAAGCATATTAGCCGTGTGGACACTGAACTCCAGAAGTTCACACGGCTATTTTTAGAGGCCATTATATAGTTTGTGACGGAAATAGAAGGAGGAATATCCTGTGGCTAAGACACACCGCCATGGCCGCAAGCCAGCCAAGCCAGAATACAGCGCGGAGAAGAATCTGACGAACCAGATGGGCGCTGCCGTTGCCCTCTTCAAGAACGACATGACCTTGCAAGCCATAGCCGAAGAACTCTCCTTGAACCCCATCAAGGTGCGTAAGCTCCTCATCACAGCCGGTGTCTACCAGTCGGACACTGCCGATGCTGTGCGGCAGACGTTCCAGTCCTTACGAACAACGCAGGACTATAAGACTGCCGTGTCCTCCACTATGGCCGCCCTGCACCTGTCCCGCCCCTCTGTGACCTCGTACCTCCCATATGAAAAGGGCGTGTACTTCCCGGAGGATGCGGACGCTGCCAATATCAGCACCGGCGCAGAGAGGCAGCGGCATTACCGGGCTGTCTCCGCTTTGAAGAAGAACCCCTGCGAGGAAACACTCTGGAACTGCATCGTTGCCTTCCGGGGGTACCAGTTCAAAACGCTGTCCGGCTTGCCTTTTGCTTACCAGATGAAGAAGGGCAGGGAAGATGTGTTCACAAAAGAGCTGTGGATCGACAGGCGGGAAAGCAGCAAGAGTCTTGCGTGGAGTTCTATCTTGCTGGCGTACAAGAACATCGGAACAATCGGTGCAGTCGTGGACAGACCCAAGGCATTGGGCGACATTCGGGGCGTGTCCTATATCTACGGGATGTTCTACCGCTTCGGCCTGATTGATGTGCCGGACAAGGTCAAGGAGAAGATGAAGAAGGGAAAGTAACAGTTATTCATATAGTTTGTGACGAAAATCCGATACGTGATTTAAGTATACAGTGTTGCTTCGATAGGAAATATGGTATAATGGGTGCGGCGGTTTTCCGTACTACATGAAAAGGGCAGGTGAATGTGATGTATCACATCATTTGTCAGAATGCACGCTCTTCCGTTGCCGTAGACCATATTGTCGAAGCAATCAGTCTATTGGAATTGAAAAGAGAAAAGAACAGAATCAACAAACGAATCCAGTCATTGCTACAGATTTCCGATGACTTGGAACCTAATTCTGTAGAGTACCAACGTGTATACGAAAGAATTCTTGAACTGTGGAAACAGCGCGAACTTATAAGACGGGTTAGAAAAGTTAAATGCGCAAGAATTCATGCGTTATTACACACTCTTTGGGTCAACAGAGTAAAGAATGCCAGCCGCGCATCAGCAGGCTTATCTCTTGACCTAATGAGTGAATCGCAGCCCATTCCGCCCATGTTTGAGGCTACTGTGTGTAGTTTTGGACATGGGAGGAACTCCTATGCCCTCTCATGCTGAGCTTACAAAAAACTACTATCATATCATCGATCCAGAAGGAACTTTATCCGAATTTGAGAGAGTGCGAAAAGAAAATGAGATACTGGATTCAATGCCAGCCAGTTTTCCAGATGCTTTATGCTATGTTATGAAAATTGCAAAGGCTACAAAGGAATCTTTAGCATATGAGTCTGGCGTTTCTGAGTCTACAATCGGACGTTATCGGACGGGGAAGACAAGCCATTATTCTCAAGGAAAAATTGTTGCGCTTTGCGTTGGTATGCATCTTCCACCGTGGCTGTCGTATAAACTTGTGGAGAAAGCAGGTTTCCAATTGGCAGATACAAGAGAGCAGCGTATATACATGTGGATTCTTAACTGTATGTTTATGGAAACCATGGATACAGTTGAGGAGCAATTGAGATTGAGTGGCGGCGGCTCCCTTCTTCAAAAAGCGGGATAAGTCAAGTCCATAAAACAGCACCTTTCACCAGTTATAAAATGAGCCGTGTGTTGCATCCTAAATTGAGGAGTTGAACACACGACTTTTTTGATTATTCCCAATCTTCGTTCCTCGCCCGGAGCAGGTCTTGGATTTCTTTCTCGGTAGCAAGGCGGACAGCGGGATGTTCATTGTATTCGATCTTGCCGCAGTCCGGGCAGCGGTCGGGAAGCGACTCTGCCTCGAAACAGTAGTGGCAGACATCGCAGAAATAGTAGGTCACGGAATAAGCACTTCCTTATCAACAGATGGCTATAAATTGGCCGAGTATTGCTGTGTGGCTAAACTATGTTGAGATGGTTTATATATCATCCGGGTATTTCTCAATGCCGAGGTAATCCTCAATGCTGGTGATCCCTTCGCCGGTGATCTCGCAGATGTCATCGAAGGGGATGACAGTCGCCAGCTCTTTCTCGATACCCACAGTCTTCTGCGTACTATCTGGCATGATTTTCAGCTCACAGAAAACTGTGTCGAGCGTAACAACCGTGCCGGACACATCTTCGTACCGTCCTGATGTCTCATTGACATGGAGAAAATAACGGACAGTTATCTTCATGCCCTTTTTGACTTGCAGGAGCTTGTCGGAGAGGGTGTTCTTTTCCTCATCTGACAGCTCGATCTTCTTCACCAGCAGCTTTGTCGCACCCTCGTTGGAGATTTCATCATCGAAACCGCGCAGTGCAGCGAAGGGGCTGAAGATTTTTGCCCGGTTGGTTATCGGCATCCGTGGATGCTTCCGAGGAGGTTCTGGTCGGGAGGCGTGGAGAATGTCAGAATACTTCTGTGCGACGATTCTGCCTTCTTTGGTATTCTTGCAGTCTGCCATGAAATCCTCCTTCCTCACACTGTGATTTATCATTTGGCTTTGTGACCGCCAATCTGACCGTTGCGTTCCCGCATGGTCGCGCCGTCAAGATAGTTCGTGCCTTTCAGAACAGCGTTCTTACCGAACTTCTTCTTGATGCCAAGCATGGTTTCTTGAAGGGCTTTCTCCCGTTCCAGCTTGGCAGTGTCGGTGAACAAGTCAACTTGCAGGATGCCCTGATCCTTGACCACACGATTGGCGGCTATTGTTATTCTCCGCACAGTTAGCTTCTTGTCAGCGATGCGGTCGAATAGTTCCATCGTAGCCGCCATGAGCTGACTGCTGAGATTACTGGGGTTGTCGAGCCTTGCACTGCCGTGTGCGCCTTTCGGGACCGTGCGGCCGTAGTGATCAATGTGGACGGGACCGTGGTAGATGCCCTTATCGCAGTTCTCCCGGTCATACCCGATGTCCAGCGTCAGGCTGTCCGTGACCAGCCCTTTGTCGGTGAGCTGGTAGACCAAGCTGTCGGTCATCTCTTGCACGATGATCCGAGCCTTGTCATAAGGGTAAGGACAGGCGAGAACCTGACCTTCGGACAGGCTGTTGGTCTCCGGCTTGTAGGTGTTGATCTCCTTCATACCGCAGGGTTCCAGCCCCCAAGCATGGTCGATGAGGATTTCTGCGTCCACGCCAAATTCAGAATAAAGCATTTCCTGGTATTGCAGACTGGCCCGTGCCAGTTCGCCCATCGTGTGGATACCAAGCCTTTCCAGACGGCGCACGGTACCGGGGCCGGTCTGCCAGAAGTCGGTCATCGGCTTGTGGTCCCAGAGCTGGTATCGGAAGGATTCTTCATCCAGCTCGGCAATGCGCACACCGTCTTTGTCTGGAGCAGCGTGTTTGGCGGTGATGTCCATGGCGAGCTTGGCGAGGTAAAGGTTGGTGCCGATCCCGGCGGTGGCGGTGATGCCGGTGGTGTACAGCACCTCCCGAATCATTGTCATGGCAAGGTCGTGCGCGGACATCTTGTAATGGGAGAGGTAGGCGGTCGCGTCGATGAACACCTCGTCGATGGAATACACCACGATATCCTCTGGGGCAATGTACTTGAGGTAGATGCCGTAGATCTGGCGTGACACCTTCTCGTAGTACGCCATCCGGGGCGGTGCAACGAGATAAGACACCTCAAGAGAGGAATCGGCGGCCAGAGCAGTTGCATCGTAGGACGGAGCGGATAGACACGCTTTGCTGTCCTTGTACACGGCTGTCCTATTGCGGATTGCATCCCGCAGTCGGCCAGCATTGACTTCCTTGACCTTCTGCACGACCTCGAAAAGCCTTGCGCGTCCGGGAATGCCGTAGGCTTTCAGTGAGGGGGAGACTGCGAGGCAGATGGTTTTCTCTGTACGAGAAGCGTCTGCTACGACCAGATTGGTGGTCAGCGGATCGAGGTGACGAGCTGCGCACTCTGCGGAAGCGTAATAGGATTTCAAGTCAATGGCTAGGTAGGTGCGCGGCATCGTTCTTTCCTCCTCCTGCACTGTGTGCTTTTATTGCCCTGTGTAATATTTATTGCTCCCAGTCGTAAGTGGTGATAAGCTGATCCATAATATCACGCAGTTCATTGATCCATTTTCCGAGCTCGTGCAGATAGGTCTCATCAATCTCCCAAAACCGCTCTTTCTGCACCTGATCCTTGAGTAGCCTATACAGCTCCCACATGGCAGGCTGGAACTCTTCTGGTTCAAGATCAGAAATGCCTGTTGGGTCAATGGGCTCATCCTTTACCAAGATCTCCCTATTCTCAACAGCTTTAACAAATACAACAATAACATCCCGCATGAAGAGATTTGCAAAATAATGAGCGAGAGCGTATTCGTCCACAGTGCCGTCAAAAGGGGAAAAGGCAGCCGCAAGCATATTGTCGAGATAGTCCATAATGGGTTCATATATAGCTGGACTCCAGTCGATGTGGGCGGGCTTATCGGTATAGTGCGCCGCATCGTATTTGCTGGAAACAAATTTTGAAATCGCCTCGGCGATGAACTCTTGCCAGAACCAGTAGCCTTCCTGCTTGAGCTGGACGGCAGTGGTATCAATGCCGCGAAGTCTGTCTGCAAGGGTGATGTTATCGAGAAGGTCTGGGTCGTTGTAGCGATGCAGATTATTCTCTTCTGAGCTGATGGCGTACCAGTGACCAAGTTCATGCCAGAGAAACCAGCAGAAGGTTTGCTCATTGTTATCAGTTATCAGATTTTGACGAATCAGAATCGCACTGCCTTTTTCGCCATGGATATACTCCATGATGGAATCCTCGGCAGGAAACTCCTTATAAGGGCAGGATACATCAGAGAGGGCTTGCTCTCTGACTTTATGGAAGTTGCGGCCGTTGGCGATATACAGTCGCGGAAGTGGAGCATCAATCGGAGGCATAATGTCCTTGAAAATATCGCATACGGCAGGAACTAGGCATTGGATTTCCAAGGCTGTGAATCTTTTTGACATAGGTGAATCCTTTCAGTTACTGCCCAGCTCTCTCCACATACCATCTGCCCAACCGTCCGGTAAAGCGAGGGTCGATGTGTTCAAAGAACAGGTGTTTCTCGTGACCTTGTATAAGAACCGTGAAGCAGTCGCCGTTTGCACAGTTGTCCGCTGTGCCGGCAGGTCGAAAGTCACGGACGGTGTCGATGGGGAAAGTCCTGCCATCGGCCCATGTGATGGAGGTGGGAAGCATATAGCCGGTAGCATCGAACTCTGAGGCGACCTTCACATAGATGCGCTCAGGTTTTGTTCGTTTTGGAATTGCCATGTGGGTCACCTCCCGGATTAGTGCTTGCTCCGCAGGAAGCGGTTGTCAATGTCAACAGGCAACTGGAGATGCTCGCCTCGGCGAATCAGGCTGTACATCTTGAAGGCGAAGAAAGGGGCCGGGATGCGCAGCTGCTTGGCAACGCTAAAGAAATCGGTGTTGCCGGAATGAATCAGGTCAAGAACTTCTTCGTCATCCAGAAGCAGGTCGGCGGCGAAGAAATTTGCTTCACGCTCCAGTCTCCCGGTGGCTTGATAAATGTCAAAATCCTGCATGGCCTGACAGCGGAGGTGATGGGAATGCTCAAAAATATGCCCCAGCTCGTGACCGGCAATGACGCGCTGTTCCTCATAGGGCAAGTGAGGGTTGACGGCTATGTAACGCACACGGTTCATAATCGTGGCGAAGCCGCGCAGACCATCCGCATCCAGACTGGTTGCCGGCCACAGTTTTGTATTGGGCAGCGCATCGATCAGCTCAAACGGGTCGCGTGTGCCGTATTGCTGAATCAATCGCTGTGTATCATCAAAGGTTTGAAGTTGTGTCATTCTTTCACCAACTTTCTGGAAGAGGGTCAGGTGTCGTTGCCTTGTCCGTTCTTCCGATACTTCTTCGGTGTGAACTTCTCCCGTGCCACTTTCTTGGAATCCATAAAGATTCGCTGCATTTCGATGGCAAACGCCGCCTGATCTTCCTCGGACAGAGAGCCGCCAGCAAACAGTTCTCTCGTCTGGCTGAGGATTTCGTTGGCCTGTGCCTGACCGCGCCGCCCGTAAAGTGCGCCGACCTCAGTCATGAACTCCTCGTTTTCGGTCATCAGATAATTGACATCCGTATCGAGCAGTCCGGCCAGTTTTGCGTACATATCACGGGTGCGGGGATAAGTGGTGCCGGCTTCGTAACCTCCAATGGTACGACGGGTCACGCCCATTTGCTTTGCTAGTTCCTCCTGAGACCATCCCTTCTGTGTACGGAGGTCTTTTAGCTTTTCCCCGAAGTTCATTGCATTAGCTCCTTTCCTAAGATGCTGTTTTCCCATACTGGCTCGTGTACCTTATTGACAGGAGCAATCAGTGTCGCTATAATTGGAAATGGGAAAACTGATTTCGCATTTATTATAGCAATGAGAAATTTGCCTGTCAAGTGATAAAATGCCGAATTGGGAAATTTATTTTCTCGATTTCACACAAATGAGAAAACAGCCGTTGTGCTGAATAAAATACAAGGAGGCGAGGGTATGGACTGCTTTTCGCGGGATATGGGACCAGTCGTGCGCATGGCGCGGCCAGAGAATCCCAATGAGATAGATGAATTTATCAATCCGTTTTGCACGGAGCTGGATGAGATCGGCTCGTTCCAGAGCTACTGCATCGGGCATTTTGAGCAGGAATGGCTGGATGGATTAGGGCAGAAGATTGCAGAAGGTCGTGTGCCGCTTACAGAACTGCCAAGAGAAGTGAACCCTGCGGAACTCCGTCACATGGATACCGCGTACATCCAGAGGATGGAGTTTTCCCGGCTCGACCGGGAGCATTTCTATGCAGATGCAATTGTGCCGGTGGAGATAACGGTTTCGAGCTGTCGAAACGGTACATCTAGTCTGTGGAAGAAGAAACAGTGGTATCGCCTTAGAAATCTGTTTGAAGTACAGCCGAATGGATACTCTGTGTCAGAGTGCAGCGTTTCCATCTACCATAAGGAAGAAGCCAATCCGGGTTTGCCGCTGTCTGAGTACCTGATTCCTGTTCTGGATGAAGCTGGTCTGGAGGAAGAAGCTGACCAGCTGCTGATGCTGTACTACCCGGAGGCGCTGCTGTCTGAGCCGGTGGATGGCGGTTTGCTTGCGGAACGTATGGGGCTTGAAGTTCGGACTCTCCCTCTGGCAGAGGATAAAATCATGGGCAAGTCCATCTTCTGTGAGGGAACTCTGGAAGTTCAAACGCAGCACGGAATTGAAAATGTTTCTGTTCATCCGGGAATGATCATTGTCAACAATAATTGCCAGTCCAACAGAAAACGGTACAATGATGTCCTTATCCATGAGTGCTGCCACCAGTATGAGCATGACCTTTTTGTGTGGGCGCAGACACTTTACAATGAGGATATCGTTGGCATTGACTGCCCAATTATTCGTGGACGGTATCCGTCTCAGGGAAAATCCCCAGTCTTTTGGGCGGAGCGTCAGGCGCGGCTCATGACCTACCGGGTCAAGATGAACAAGAATGTGACAAAGGCGAGAATAGAAGAATTTCTCGAACGTTATCTGAACCAGCATCCAGACTGCTCAAGGGGTGAACAGATAGAAGCGACCGTCAATAATCTTGCGTATTTCTTTGGAGTGTCCAAACAGTGCGCCAGAAACCGCATGGTTGAGCTGGGATTTGCAGAAGCAAGGGGTGTGCAGAACTATGTGGATGGGAAGTATATCCCACCGTTCAGCTTTGCAAAAGGTGTATTGGAAGGCAAGCAAACCTTCCTTATCGGAGCTAAAGATGCACTGAAACTGTATGCAAGGGATGAAAAATTCCGGGAGCTGATTGAAAAAGGCTTATACATTTATATTGAGGGTCGCTTCTGTATCAATAGCCCAGAGTATGTGGTGCCAGGAAAGGATGGAAAGCCACGCCTTACCGAGTATGCGCGGCAGCATACAGAGGTTTGCTGCTTGCGGTTTGACCGGGAAAGCAAAGCGCAGGAAGTAACATATCATTGGGGTGAGCTGCACCTTGAAACCAAAGGCTCTTACCTTGTAGTAGCAGAGAACAAGAGGGTTTACGCTCCGCAAAATGCAGCTGAACCGGGGCTGTGTGACCCATCGGCATTTGCGGCAGAACTGAAATGGTCAGTGGAAATCCGAAAAATGCTTGCCGGGCTGGACTTTGGGGAAGCCTTAAAAACACTGATGGCAGCCCGGGATATGTCGGTAGAGAGGATGGAAAGCGAGTCGGGAATCTCTGTTTCCACGCTGAAACGCCTGCGCGCTGGGCAAGAAGCCACAGTGGAGCAGATCGTTGCAATTGCAGTGGCTTTGCAGCTCCCGCCTACGGTCAGTGGAGATTTGCTGGCAATGTGCGGTATCCGTCTGGATTACAACAGTATGAAGAACACAGCCTACCAGCTTATTCTGGCATCGCAATACACGAGCAGCATTGAGCAGGTGAATGCTTTCCTTGAAACCTGCGGCTGCAAAGCACTCAAGACAGCTTGCTGACAAACGAATATTACACTTTAGAGGCGATTGGACCACAAAATGGTCTAGTCGCCTCTTTTTTGAAAAAATTTTAGAGGCTAGAGCTCATTTGGTGAGCCGCAAACAGTCGATTGATGGCGTGTTTCAGGGGGCAAAATTCAGAGGTTGGAAAGTTGACAGCCTAAAAATGACGTAAAATCAGTGTTTTTTAAGCGCAAAACAACAGCTCAGTTGGTGAGCTGGCTTGTTGAGCTGCTCTCGATTATCATGTAGTCAGTTCAAGGGACGCCCCCACAGATGGCAGTCCGGAGAACAAAAATAATATCGTAAGCCCGATTCTAGAGAAGGCGAAGGATACCATAACGGAGTTTTACCTGCTGGCAGAAATCATCTGCTGGCGGCAGAACAGCCGGTCTATGGGTGTGCCTCCCATCTCTGGAATCGGGCTTTTTGCGTTTTGCAGACGGCTTCAGCTCAGATTGTGGTCCCATCCTGCCGCTCCCGTCATCGGTATCCTTCTCCCTCCCAGAGTCCGGGAGAAAGGACAAAACAATGACGAACATGATGACTGGGGCAGTTGCAATCTACGGTGGTTACGGTGCTATGGAGACCCGCCAGCCGTTACCACAGGCAGTGGAGAATACGGTGCAGGCGGTTGAGGAACTGGGCGTCAACGCACACATCTCTCTGCGTGAGCTGAAGAACCGCGTGGATAAGGTGCTGGAGAAGAAGATCCCCGGCTACAAGCAGCTCATGGCAATGAATCCCGAAGTCGTGGCAAGGACGATGGTGAACGGTGCAACACTGACCGCCTACACGAATGGCTATGCTACCTATGAAGAAGATGACGCACATACGGTTCTGGTCGTGGATCGCTGCGGTGACTACCGCTATGACTTCAACGATGGCACCTACGAGGTCGTTCCGGCTGAGGTGTTTGAGGATGCAGAATGGTCTGTGCGTCTGGTCATGGAAGGTGAGCGGCGTCTGGAAAGCAACCGCAATAAGATCAGCCGTGATTATGAGGACTTTGCCTTATCATGTGACGGCTCCGACTGGGCTGATGCAACCATGGTGGACTTTATGGAAGCGGAGAATGCCGAGATGCTGGCTGATGAGGAGCTGCGTAAGCTCTACGCCGCTATGAGTAAACTGACGGAACGCCAGCAGGAAATCCTCCAGCTCTATTTTTACAAAGGGATGTCGTTGCAGGAAATCGGCGATGAGCTTGGGGTGACGAAAGTTGCTGTTCACTATGCGATGCAGGTGGCTTTGAAAAAATTGAAGAAAAATTTTTGAAAAAACCTTAACTTTGGCTCAAAAATCGTGCGCTTTATGAGAGGACTTCCTCTCACGAATACATTCCAAGGAGGACAAGCCCCATGAATGACATCAAGAATCCTCAGAAGACCGCAATAGGCACTTCCGCCCCGGTGAGACCCCCAGGCGGTGATTCTGCTCCGAGAAAGGTCTATGTCTGCTCTCCGTTTCGCCCCACAGCAGTGAATGAGGCAGATCGGGCGGCAGAGCAGCAGTCCAACATCGAGCGAGCCCTCAAAGCCTGCCGAATTCTCTCCATGCTTGGCATCCAGCCCTTGGCACCGCATCTGTATTTCACACGCTTCCTCAAGGACGATGTGGCAGCAGAGCGGAATGCCGGAATCGAGTTTGCGCTATCGTGGCTGGAACAGGCAGACGAGCTTTGGGTGTTCGGTGACCGCATATCGGAGGGTATGGCGAAGGAAATCGCCAAAGCCGAGGAGCTGGGCAAGCCGGTGCATACCTTGCCGGAACCCAGCAGGGTGGCCGAACTGCTCATCCAGAGCATCGCACAGAAATACAGCCTGACCGCAGATGGTCAGAAGAACAAGCAGCAGAACGCTGCAGAAAGTGAGTAACCCCATGATGAACGATAAGAATGTCAACGCCAAGGCTCCTGAGCTTCACCGCATCATCCCCGTGGTGCTGAAGGTGGAGAACCTCCACATCCATCTGGATGAGCGCAGCACCAGCAACACCTACTTCCATGGTTCGGATGAGCCGGATAAGGAAGATGTCAAAATCGACATCGAGGCCATGATCGACACCATCTGCACCAAGACCGGTTTGTGCAAGGCATCCGTCATGATGATGCTGGACGCTCAGACCGACTATCTGGATTCCGTCTATGGCGAGGATGACGAGGTGGACGAGGATGAATGAGCTGCTGACTGGTCCCAAGAAAATCGTGGATGGCCTGACGGAGATGTTCCGTGGCCTGACCCAGATGTGCGAGGGTATGGCAGAAGAAATCGAGCTTCTGGAGTTCACTGTCGAAGCTCCCGATGAGGAGAAGAAGCCCCTGCCCGAAAAGGTTCTGCCGGTAAACACGGCTCCCAAGGCAGCCGAAATCCAGCATCCCCGCAAGAAGCCGGTCAAGCGCAGCCGCAAGCCGGAAGTTGTGGAGGCTCCTGCGGTGGAGGATACGCCCCCGGCGGATGCCGAGGAATCACTTGCCGCAGAAGATACGGCCCCTGCAGAGGAAACCACCGAGGACACGGTGGATGCCGACTTCCCGGATTCTTCGGCAGACGCTCTGCCGTGGGATGAGGATACCGGCCAGAAGGCAGAAGCCGAGAAGCCCGCTGTGACCATTTCTAAGGATGAGATCACGGCGGTCATCGTGGCGAAAATCAAGCAGAAGCGCAGCAACAACGAGAAAATCGGTCAGCTGCTGAAGACCTACGGCGTAGGTCAGCTTTCTGAACTGCCTTCTGACAAGTACGAGGCATTCCTCGCCGACATCTCCCAGCTGTAACGGAGGTGTCCAATGCCAGAGGTACACGCGATCCTCTCTGCTTCCAGCTCGAAGCGGTGGCTGAACTGTACGCCATCAGCAAGGCTGGAACAGAACTTCCCCAACGAATCCTCGGTGTATGCCGAGGAAGGAACAGCCGCCCATGCGCTGGGCGAGTATAAACTGCGCAAGTATCTGCACGAGCGGGTCAGAAGGCCGACATCCGAGTTCGACAATGAGGAGATGGAAGCCAACACCGATATCTATGCCGAGTTCATCATTACCACTGTGGAGAAGATCAAGGAAACCTGTCCGCATCCGCTGGTCATGGTGGAGGAACGGCTGGATTACAGCTATCTGGTCCCGCAGGGCTTCGGCACAGGCGACTGCGTGGTCATTGCAGACGGCACTCTTTACGTCATGGACTACAAGAACGGCAAAGGTGTGTTCGTCAGCTGTGACCATAACCCACAGATGATGCTGTACGCCTTGGGCGCATACCACGCCTATGGCTACCTGTACAGCATTACGAAGGTGTCTATGACCATCATCCAGCCGAGGTTGGAGAACATCTCCACCTTCGAGTGCAGCGTGGATGAGCTATTGGACTGGGCTGAGAACTATGTCCGCCCCAGAGCCAAGCTCGCCTTTGAAGGCAAGGGTGAGCAGGTTCCCGGTGACTGGTGCCGATTCTGTCGCGCCAGGACATGTTGTAAGGCCTGCGCCGCAGAAGCAATGGATCTGGTCAAGACGGAGTTCCTTGATCTGGATTCTGGGGTGCTGACGGATGAAACCGAGGAGACAGATGCGACCGCATCCTACGACCCGGACACCACAGCACCGACCTTCAAGTCTCCATCGCTGCTGACCAAAACAGAGATCGAGCAGATGCTTCCCACGCTGAACCGCATCGAATCTTGGATTGAAGCCATCTTCGCCTATGTCAGCTCCGAGGCCATCAACCACGGAGTCTGCTGGGACGGCTATAAGGTGGTGGAGGGCAGAAGTAAGCGGCAGTTCCTTGACCCGAAGGCGGTGGCAAGTGCGGCAACACAGGCCGGCTATACCGATATCTACAAGACCGAGATGATCTCTCTGACTGAGTTTGAAAAGCTCATGGGCAAGAAGAAGTTCCAGGAGATTTTGGGTGAGTATGTGGTAAAACCGCCAGGCAAGCTGGCGCTTGTCCCGGACTCCGACCCCAGACCGGCAGTTGACCTTGACACTGCCGAAGACGAATTCACACCCCTTGAATAAATGGAGGTAAACACAGTTATGGCAAATACCAAGAAAATTTCCAGCGCGACCAAGGTGGTCATCCCTTGCCGCATTTCCTTCGCCAACATTTTTGAACCCAAGAGCATCAACGGCAGTGAAGCAAAGTATTCCGTTTCCTGCCTGATCCCCAAGGCGGACAAGAAGACTCTGCTGGCGATCCACAAGGCTATCGAAGCCGCCAAGGAGGACGGCAAGACCCGCCGTTGGGGCGGTAAGCTGCCTCCCAACCTCAAGCTGCCCCTGCGTGATGGCGACATCGACCGCCCGGACGATGAGAACTACACCGACTGCTTCTTCCTGAACGCAACCAGCAAGGATGCCCCGCAGGTGGTTGACCGCCATGTGCAGCCTGTGACCGACCCCATGATGGTCTACTCCGGCTGCTACTGTAATGTCAGCGTCAACTTCTACGCCTTCAACGCCAACGGCAACCGTGGTGTTGCGGCGGGCCTGGGCAATGTCCAGTTCGTCAAGGATGGCGACCGTCTGTCCGGCAAGTCTTCTGCGGACGCAGATTTCGATGCGCTGGAGGACGATAACGAAGTCCTCGGCGGCGACTCCGGCGAGGAGCTGCCCGATTACCTGCGCTGAGTACACAGATGGGGGAGGGGCCTACGGGCCTCTCCTTTTTACATGGCGAATCGAGGTGAATGACTTGAAAGAAATACTGATCGATATTGAGACCTATAGCGAGGTGGACATCGGGAAATGTGGGCTGTACCGCTATGCGACAGACCCCAGCACCGAGATCCTGCTGATTGCATGGGCAACGGACGATGGCAACGGTTTTGGCGAGACACAGTGCGCCGACCTTGCCACAGGCGACCCGTTTCCGCAGGAGCTTCTGGATGCCTTCAAGGACAGCAATGTAAAGCTGATCGCCCACAATGCTTCCTTTGAGCGGGTCAACTTCTCCTGCTATTTGAACCGGAACCATCCGGGACAGTACCTCGAACCGGGGACGTTCCTGACACCGAACAGCTGGATCTGCACGATGGTCATGGCGGCGTCGCTGACCCTGCCCATGGCTTTGAAGGATGTCGGCACGGTGCTGAAGACCACCCAGCAGAAGGACAAAGAGGGTGAGCGGTTGATCCGGCTGTTCTCCATGCCCTGCAAGCCGACCAAGACCAACGGCGGCCGCACGAGAAATCTGCCTGAGCATTTCCCGGCAGACTGGGCGAAGTTCAGGTATTACTGCGTTCAGGATGTCAACACCGAGGTGGACATCTACAAGCGGCTGAAACGCTTCCCGATGCCGGCACAGGAGTGGCATCACTATCAGGTGAACGAGCGCATCAATGACCGGGGCGTGATGATCGATACGGAGCTGGTGCAGCAGGCAATCGCCTGTGACCTGATGCTTTCGGATGCCATGGGCAAGAAAGCCTATGAGCTGACCGGCTTGGAGAATCCAAACTCGGTGTCGCAGCTCAAGACATGGCTGGAGGAACGCGGCATCCCGATGGACACGCTGGGCAAGAAGGATGTGGCCGAGATGATCGGAGAGCTGGACAAAAACGGCGTGGACGCCGAGGCAATGGATATGCTCAAGCTCCGGCTCCAGATGGCAAAGTCCTCCGTCAAAAAGTATCAGGCGGCAGAACGCTGCGTCTGTGCGGATGGCAGGGCAAGAGGTCTGTTCCAGTTCTATGGCGCAAGCCGGACGGGACGCTACTCCGGCCGGAATATCCAGTTACAGAATCTTCCGCAGAACCATATCTCCACGCTGGACGAAGCACGGACGCTGGTGAAGATGGGCTGCTTCGATATGGTGGAGAGCATCTACGGCAACACCCCGGATGTCCTCTCCCAGCTCATCCGCACGATGCTCATCCCGAAAGAAGGCTGTGAGTTCATCGTGGCGGACTTCTCCGCCATTGAAGCCCGCGTCCTCGCATGGGAAGCAGATGAACAGTGGGTGCTGGATGCTTTTCAGAACGGCGAGGACCTCTACTGCGCCACAGCTTCCCAGATGTTCCATGTGCCGGTGGTTAAGCACGGCGTCAACGGCGAGTTGCGGCAGAAAGGCAAGATTGCAACATTGGCCTGCGGCTACGGCGGCTCGTCCGGCGCGCTCATCAGCATGGGCGCTTTGCAGATGGGATTGAAGGAAGAAGAACTGCCGGAGATCATCGACTCCTGGCGGGAAGCCAACCCGAAGATCGTTCAGTACTGGTGGGACACAGAGAAGGCAGCAATGACTGCCTTCAAGACCGGCGAGGAGCAAGAGGTTGGCAAGATCCGCTTTGCGTTTTCCTCCGGCACACTCTGGATGCTCCTTCCGTCCGGCAGAAAGCTGGCGTATCTGGACCCCAAGCAGCAGCCGAACCGCTTTGGTCGCATGAGCGTGACCTACAAGGGCGTGGGACAGAACCACAAGTGGAGCCGACAGGAGACCTACTCAGGACGGCTTGTCGAGAACGCCACACAGGCGATTGCCCGTGACATCCTTGCGGAAGCCATGGCGCGGATCGAGGCACACGGTCTGAATATCGTGGCCCATGTCCATGACGAGGTCATCATCGAGGCACCCAAGGGAAAGTACACGGTGGATGAGGTCTGTAAGCTCATGTCCGAGAATCCGGCATGGTGCAAAGGACTTCCACTTTCCGCAGCCGGGTACAAGGGCAACTACTACTTCAAGGATTGAGGTGAGGATATGCCGCACGCCATTGAGATGAAGGACGGCAAGCTCCTGACGGTCTTTGATGTCAGGGATATGCTTGAAGCTGTGTCCGACTATGCCGGGGAAGAACTGGCGCGGGAACTTGGCAGCTACCTCGATACCAATGTCGAGGACATCGGTGACTACGAAAAGGAATTTGACCGACTGGATCAGGAGAACGAACGGCTGGCAGACCACTATCGGGGCGTCCTGTGCAACATTCAGGAAGAACTGTATGCGCTGGACACCCTGCTGAGTGACACCCGTCTGAATCGCGCCCGGATGCAGGGTGCGGTGAAGATCCTCCACCAGATGGTCAATCGAGAGCTGTGAACACAGCAGAAAGGACAGCCAATGAAAACAGGAAGAAACCTGCAGGAAGTTCTGGTCGAGCTGAACCGCCAGAACAAGGCAAAGCAGGATTTTATCAGCCCGGCACAGGGAATGCGCCTCCGGGAAGATGGACACACCTTTGAGCTGAACCATCTGACCACAGACCAGCAGATGACCTTCGGCACGACTTCGCTGTTCCACCGTCAGGTGGCATCGGCACTGGGCATCCCTGCCAAGTACTATGACCTCATGCAGTCGCAGAAGCCGGAGCTGCTGGCCGAGAACGTGAACGCCTGGTTCGCGGACAAGCCCAGCTCCTACATGGTGCGGTCCATGGATTACGGCGCAGGACAGGTCGCCCGTGCGTTGCTGTCAGAGCGGTACCGCCGCATTGATAACATGGAAATCGCCACAGCGGTTCTGCCACTGTTCGCCGGTTCTGACCAGTACGAGGTTATGTCGTGCGAGGTCACGGAGAACCGTCTGTACCTCAAGGTGGTCAACCACAGGCTGGAGATGGAAGTCCGCAAGGGCGACATCGTGCAAGCCGGCGTGATGATTTCCAATTCCGAGGTCGGTCTGGGTGCAGTCTCCATCCAGCCCCTTGTTTATCGTCTGGTCTGCACCAACGGCATGGTGGTCAATGACATGGGCGAACGCCGCCACCATGTTGGCAGACAGGCCAAGGCGGTCGAGGACAGCTTTGCACTGTATTCGGACGAAACCATGGAGGCAGAGGACAAGGCGTTCCTCCTCAAGCTCCGCGACACCACGATGGCCGCCATTGAGGAGAGCCGCTTCGCACAGGTGGTTGGCCGCTTGCAGGAATCCATGGAGGTTCCCATCACCGGCAAGGTACAGGATGTGGTGCAGCTGACCTCCCAGAGCTACGGCATCAACGCGGAGGAGCAGGAGGGAATCCTCAAGTACCTTATCGAAGGCGGTGACCTGTCCCTCTATGGTTTGTCCAATGCGGTCACGAGGGCCTCGCAGGATGTCGCCTCGTATGACCGCGCTACTGCGCTGGAAGGCATCGGATGGCAGGTCGCCACTATGGAGTCGGCACAGTGGAAAGAAATCAATCGATGAGGTGACGGCTATGGAAAAGGAAACACTGGTCGTTCACTGGGTCGAACACAAGAATCAAAGTCCGCCTGAGCGCAGGCACAACCGCAGTCACGCTGACCCCACGGCAGATGCCGCCATCGGTCATGTGCTGCTGGAAGAACGCAGGAAGAAACACAAAAAGAAGCCCCGCACCGGAGTGTGGCGGGCAAAGGAGGAGCCGGATGAGGGAGAGCGAGGTTGAGCGGCAGTTCGTGGAAGCTGTGAGGGCCGCCGGAGGGCAGGCCCTCAAATTTACGAGCCAGAGCATGAACGGCGTACCTGACCGGCTGGTGCTGCTCATTGGCGGCAAGTGCGCCTTTGTAGAGCTGAAGGCGCCCGGCAAGCAGATGCGGCTTCTTCAGCGCAAACGCCGACAGCAGTTGGAAGCACTGGGCTTCCCTGTGTTCTGCGTGGACCGCCCGGAGCAGATCCAGCCCGCCATCGATGCACTGCTGCAATGGAATCCCGGTGAGCCGATTCCACAGGGCATCGGAGCAAAGATCCCGGAGATGCCGCGTGTCACGCTCTCGGAGCAAGCCACGCTCCCGGAGCAAGCCGCGCTCCCGGAAAAGGGGGACAGCACATGAAGTTCATTCCGCATGATTACCAAAGCTACTGCACGGAGTACATCAAGACACACCCCGTCGCAGCTCTTTTTCTCGACATGGGACTTGGCAAAACGGTCATTACTCTGACTGCCATCCAAGACCTCATGCTGGACACATTCGAGGTCAACAAGGTGCTGATCATTGCGCCGCTTCGTGTTGCCCGCGACACATGGCCGGCAGAAATTGAGAAGTGGGACCATCTGAAAAATCTGGACATTTCAATCGTCGTAGGCGATGTGAAGACACGCATTGCCGCTGTCCATCACCCGGCCATGATCTATGTGGTCAACCGGGAAAATGTCAAATGGCTGGTGGAGTACTACGAGAAAAACGGGATGCGCTGGGACTTCAGCATGGTGGTCATCGACGAGCTTTCGTCCTTCAAAAATTATCAGTCCCAGCGGTTCAAGTATCTGCGGAAAGTCCGACCCTTTGTGAAACGCTGGGTCGGGCTGACCGGCACACCGTCCTCCAACGGACTTATGGATCTCTGGGCCGAGATAGGAATTTTGGACGGTGGAGAGCGTTTGGGAAAGTTTATCGGTCGTTACCGTGAAGCCTATTTCAAGGCATCGTCCATGAATCCGGCCAATGGTATCGTGTTCCAGTATAAGCCCAGAGAGGGAGCCGAGGAGCTAATCTACCAGAGAATCTCGGACATCACCATTTCTATGAAGGCTCTGGACTACCTGCATATGCCGGACTGCATCCCGACCCGGTATGAGGTGGAGATGAACACGGAGGAGCGCAAGCTCTACGATATGCTCAAGCAGGACCTTCTCATCCCGCTGAAGGATGGCGACATAGACGCTGCCAACGCTGCATCACTGACTGGAAAATTGTTGCAGATGAGCAATGGAGCTGTCTACGATGAGAACGGCAAAGCGAGAGTTCTGCATGACCACAAGCTGGAAGCTCTGGAGGACCTGATCGAAGCCGCCAATGGTCAGTCCGTTCTGGTGGCCTACTGGTTTAAGCATGACCGCCAGCGTATTATCGACCACCTGACAAAGCTGAAGATCCCGGTGAGGGACATCAAGACGAGCGAGGACATCAGGGACTGGAACGCCGGGAATGTCCCGGTCGCCCTGATCCATCCTGCCTCTGCCGGCCACGGTCTGAACATCCAGCAGGGCGGACACATCCTGATCTGGTTCGGGCTGACATGGAGCCTCGAACTGTATCAGCAGACCAACGCCCGGCTTTGGCGACAGGGACAGACACAGGTGGTCACCATCCACCACATCATCACCAAGGACACGGTGGACGAGGATGTCATGGCCGCCCTTGAGCAGAAAGACATGACACAGGAGAAGCTGATTTCCGCCGTCAAAGCACGGCTGGAGGAATAGCTCTCACCCTGAATAATAGGAGTAAGCAATATGAGCAAGATTCTATTTCTGAACGAAACCGACCGAAACGCATCGTATAAGACGGAGTACCGATATAAGACCGCCAAGCCGGTGAAGGCAGCCAAACCCAAGCGGGATGATGCCGGCTTCATCATCCCTTACGCAATGTTCCGTCCCATCCGGGAGCTGGGTCTGATCTGCGAGCTGCTGGGGGACACCCCGGTGCGCCGCAGTGCCGACCTCAAGATGAACCTTGACTATCTGATGAAGGAAGCCTACGAACACGCCATCGAGCAGATCATGTGCGGTGTCCGCTTGCAGGAGGTCCGCTGCCAGATGCAGTTCAATGCGGAAGACCGGGCATGGGAGCATTACACCCGGCTGCGGGAGAAGGGGCAGTACGCAGTCATGCCTTCGGTCACGGTGGAGGAACGCCGCCGGGTCATCCTTGGCGCGATCACTTGGAAGTATGACTGGATTCAGAAGCACAAGAAGTGGTGCTTCCAGTTCGCCGATGCGGTCATCACAAGAGAGAAGAACGGCGGCACGGAGAGCTGGAGCCAGTCCCAGTTCATTGAGAAGTTCATTCAGGTCGCAGATTCTCTGCCGGAAGCCAACCGACGACTGCTTGACCAACTGTACGAGACGGCTTGGGAGGTTATCCAGATTTATCGGTACGATGCTGATCCCTGCCAAGTGCCGGCTCCCTGGTATGACAAGAAGGAGGAAAACGATGCAGCAGAGTAACACATTGCCGGCAGTTAAGAGCTTGTCGGAAGTTAAGACCTTGCCGGCAGCCAAGACCCCGTCGGCAGATAAGACTTTCCAGCCGCAGGAGAACCCTGAATGCTACGAGAACCTGGCGAATGCCATTGTCTTGCAGGCGTTCAAGGACTATAAGCGCGCACTGTGGAAGCTGTCACATGATCCGTATGACATTGACGCCGCAAGAAATAAGAAGAAGCTGGATCGTTTCTTCGATTCCAACTGGTATCGGCTGCTCACGGATGTGGATGCCGCTATTCTGGTGGGAGAAGCAAAGCGTCAGGTAGAGGACAGGTACGAGAAGCAGCAGAGGGCGATCCAGAGGTCGCGGGCGAGAAGAGCTGCCTTTGCCATGTAAAACAAAGTCGGTCAGGAAGGAGGGCTTGACCATGAACGAGGAAGCAAGCAACGCACAGGAAATCACAAAATCCGAACACTACATGGAAAAAGCCAGAGAACTGGCCGATTCCTATCCGCGTCTTCTGGAAAAGCGGCGGGAGCTGAAAGAGCAGATCGATGAATCTGCTGCTTGGCTGTACACACGGGACGAGGTCATCTACAAGCTGTCGCAGGGTGCGCATGAGCAAGGTGAGCGCGTCAAGACAAGCGGCACTTCCAACCCGGTGGAGCGCACGGTCCTCAACTGCGACAAGGTGATGGCCTCCATGAACCGGGAAATCCTGAAACAGCGGGACGCCGAGCTGATGGAGCCGTACCGCCGAGTCTGCGAGGACATCGAGTTGTTTGAAATCGGCTTGCGCAGTCTGAAAGGGCAGACCCGGCAGGTTGCTCAGGAACTTTTCGTGCAGCGGAAAGCCATCCCTGCCGTGACGGATGCTGTCGGCAAACCCATCGGCCGAAAGACCGTGGAGGCTGAACGGGAGAGGGCACTTGCCGGCATTGCTAAGACCTTGGAACGATTGGAGGTGGCAGTTTGAAAAACACAGAGGAAGTCACAGAGGAGATGAGCCGTCTGGTCATCTCGCTGTGCGATAAATACCGCAGGATTTACACGGAGGAGCTGAAAGCCAAGGCGGAACTTCACGACTATGCAAAGTCCTCAGCGGAGGCGGTCTATCCCAAGGAAAAGGAAATGTACGAGAAGCTCTCCGCCGATGCTTCTACACGGTGTCTGATGGCCTATCAGTGGCGGCGGGACTTCAACATTGCCTTGCAGAAGGTGGAACCGCTCAAGGCAAGGCTGGTGCTGGAGCAGCACTTGATCCACGGAATGCCCCTGAAAGCCATTGTCGGTGATCGTGGCAAAACCATGGGAAGAACCACTGCATCGCGCTACAAGCAGATCGGAATCTGGGCTTTTGCCGGGGAACTGGAGAAGATTCTCCCGGAGCTGGACAACAAGGAAAAATATATCTACGAAAAGTGAACACTTTGGGTCAATGTGGAACGTCAAAGGAACACTTTGGAACATTTTTCTTGTTTACGGTACGTCTGCTTTTTGCTATAATTTATACTGGAAAAGCTGGATAGAGAGCGATGTGCCGAAGCGGTCAGATGTGACCTCGCTTCGGCTTTTTTGTTCTCCTTTTCTCCATTTACGAACATGAATTCCCATATGAATTCTCCATTTTCCGCTATCTATCCGGCTTTCTTTTACATCACAAATCCTCTCTACGAATCCCATCCACGAAAGAGGTGAACAGAAATGGGTCGAAAGAATAAGAATGGGCGTCCGAAGCCCCATGTGAATAAGTACATCAACCAGAAAGGCAAGCTGCTCAAGAAGCAACCGTCGCTCAAGAAACGAATGCTCCCTCGCAAGGAGCGCAGCACACTGAAGGCGGAGGCAGAGATTATCTCTAAGGTGACCGCTCCTGCGCCGCAGTCGGTACGCCGGTTTGAGATCTGGTTTGCCGAGCTTGGCAACCATTACGGCAGCTCCGTGCAGAGCGGCAGCCGTCCGGTGCTGGTCATGAGCAATGATGTGGCAAACCACTACTCCAGCACCTTGACGGTGATCCCGATGACCACCGTGATGAAAAAGCTGGAACTGCCCACGCACATCCCGGTGTCGGAGGCGGATTGCCAGATGTACGGCAGCCACACCTATCTGCGGGAGTCTATCGCTCTGGCAGAACAGGTCACGACCATCGACAAGAAAGCCCTGCGCAATGTCCTGTGCCGAGTGACCTCTGCCGAAAAGCAGAAGGAAATCGAGCAGGCACTTGCGGGCTTCTTCAATATGGCTGCTGCGAACACAGTGGCACCTGATACCACTACCAACGAGGAGGCGAGAACATGGTAGACATCAAGAACATCCCGGTCAAGCTGAAAAATGACTGCCGGTTCTGCGTCTGGAAGTTTGAGAAGCGCAGCGGGCAGAAAACCAAGATGCCGTATAACCCGGCAACCTCAGAACGCGCCAAAATCAACGACCTGCGCACCTTTGCGGATTTCAAGACCACCCTGATGACCTATGCGATGGGCGGTTTTGACGGCATCGGCATTGCGGTCGGCAACGGCATCGGCGCATTCGATATCGACCATTGCATTCGAGAGGACGGTACGCTGAATGACACAGCGGCGACCGTCCTTTCTATTTTCCCCTCGGCATATGTGGAGAAGTCTCCGTCCGGCCAAGGACTGCGCGGCTTCTTCTGTGTGCCGGAAGACTATGTTTTCGATAAGACGGTCTATTACATCAACAATCGGAGCAAAGGGCTGGAAGTGTATATGCCCGGTGCGACAAACCGCTTCGTCACCGTGACGGGAGATGTTTACCGCACAGGCGAGATTCCCAATGACCCGGAAGCCATGACCACGCTGCTTGATTCGCTGATGAAGCGGTCGAAGCAGGTGCAGAACAATCAGCTGCGCCACCACTCCTACCTGAGCGACGATGCGGTCATTGCACACGCAGAGGAAGCCGGCAACAGTGATAAGTTCAAAAAGCTGTATGCCGGTGACTGGCAGGAGCTTTATGACAGTCAGTCTGACGCAGATATGGCAATGCTGTCTATTCTGGCTTTCTGGTGCGGGTGTGATGAGGAACAGATGGACCGCATCTTCCGCACCTCCGGCTTGATGCGTGACAAGTGGGATCGCAAACAGGCCGGAACGACCTATGGTGCAATCTCCATCCGAAACGCTGTCAACACGGCGACTTCTGTCTATGTGCCGGTCAACGCACAGGATATCGTGGACGAGGAGTTTTCCAATCTCGACCCGGAAGCAAAAAGTCCAGAGTATCAGCCGGATATCTCCAAGCTGACCCTGTCTCTGGAGGAGATGGCTCCGCACACGAACCCCCGCTATGGCAGAGATGAGATCGGTATGGGCAATATGTTCGCCGATTTCTTCAAGCCAATTGCCCGATACAACAGTGAGCGCGGCATCTGGTATGTCTATGACGGGAAAGTCTGGCAGCCGGATATGGAAAACCTCAAAGTTGCAGAGCTGGCAAAGCTGCTGGCGGACAAGCTGTATGTGTTCGCCTTGACGATCACAGAGGAGGACACCAGAAAACGGTTCATCGACCGAGTGAAAAAGCTCCAGCTGCGCAAACACCGGGAGACGATGCTGAAAGATGCGAAGTCTGTGTTCCCTCTGTCCATGCGCAGTTTCGACAGCGATATTTACCTGTTCAACTGTCAGAACGGAACGCTTGATCTGCGCACGATGGAATTTCGGGAACACCGCCCGGAGGACTATCTCACAAAGGTCTCCCCGGCTGTGTATGACCCGGAAGCGGACTGCCCGCGTTGGCGAACCTTTATTTCGGAGATCATGCAGGACGACAAGGCGAGAGCAGACTATCTGCAGAAAGCCATCGGCTACGCTTTGACCGGCGACACACGAATGGAGTGCTTGTTCATCCTGTACGGCCCGACTTCCCGAAACGGTAAAGGCACGACGATGGAGAGCATCCTGCGCATCATGGGAGAGTACGGCAAGAACGCTGACCCGACCATGCTGCAAGCGAAGTTCAATGCACAGAGCGGCGGCCCTTCTGAGGAAATCGCGCGTCTTGCCGGCGCACGGTTCGTCAACATCTCGGAGCCTGCAAAGAAACTGACAATCGATGCGGCTTTGACTAAACGACTGACCGGCAACGATACAATCACGGCCCGGTATCTGCATGAGAACAGCTTCGAGTTTCGTCCGAACTTCAAAATCTTCATCAATACCAACCACCGTCCGAATATCACGGACCTTACGCTGTTCGATTCAGGTCGAATCAAGATTATCCCTTTTGACCGGCATTTCAGCGAGAGCGAGCAGGATAAGGACCTGAAGACCACATTTGCAAAGCCAGATAATATGTCCGGCATTCTGAACTGGATGCTGGAAGGCTACAGGCTGTTCCGCAGCCAAGGACTGGAAATGCCGGACTCTGTCATCAATGCGACTGAGGACTACCGCAAGGCATCGGATAAGATCGCACAGTTCTGCGAAGCGTGTCTGGTGTCAAAGCCGGGGTCTATGCTGCGAAGTAAATCGGTTTACAACCGATACAGGCAGTGGAGCGAGGCCAATGGTTACCACGCGGAAGGTGTAAAAGGCTTCAAAGAGGAATTCAAGAAACACTACAAGGAAGATCGCCGCAGACCCAGTGATGGTGGGGAGAAAACCACGGTGGTTCTTGATGTGGACTTTTTGGTGGACGATGATGATCCACCTCCTGAAATTATCCCTGTATGATCTGACTTATGCCATAGTGCTTGCCACACAGTGAAAGCATGAAAAGCCTGAAAAACCGCGTAATTACAGCGTTTTCAGGCTTTTTGAAAGCGACTGGGGCAGTTGGGGCAACGAAAAACGGTTATTCTTATTATTACTTTCTTTTATATGTATTTTATATTTTATCTGCCACATCTGCCCCAAAAGATAAAAATAGAAAAATCAGAAAAGAAAAAAGAACGGAATATCAAGAAAAATAAGGGCTTTGAGGGCTGAAAATGTATTTTCAATGCAAAATGAGTTCTGCCACAGCCTGCCACAATCTTTGTGAGCCTATGGGTGTGCAGGGCTTTACAGAAATACGGCACTGCCTTTCAAGAATATGCCCGATGTTTTACAGGAACACGGCATTTTACAGGAACACGGCAGGCAGTCTTTGTGGGAGCCCATATTTGTGGGCAAGGGCAAAGTCGGCCTGTTTTGTGATACATGAGAGAGGAGAACAACTATGTCGAAGAACAACCATGAAGATTTTTTGGGATGTCATACTCGCGGATATGAGGACATCAAGCTGCTGAAAATTTATCCGCTTCCGCCTGACACAACCGTGATGGTCGTGGACACGGACAAGGACGACAATGTCGTGATGCGTGACTGTGTTGAAACCGGTAACTCCTACTGTCTGGCGTTGGTGGAGGAAAATGGCGAGAGGGCAGTTTATCCGTTTGCTCTGTCAACCATCTACGGCGTGGACTTGAGAGCGACAGTAATTCCCATTCGTCGTTGCCCCAGGTGTGGCAAACGGCTGCGTCCTCACATGGAGGAGGGCGATACCGGCACGTTGTACTACACCTGCAATCGCTGTGGTCATCGGGAGGAGAGTTGGCTGGACGCTGAGGAGCTGGATAAACCCGAAGAATCCTGTGGCAGCTTTTTGGAGGAGGATGAAATCTATGAGTAAAATCATCACCTGTGAACAGGTCAGCAACGGTCACCCGGACAAAATCTGTGACCAGATTGCGGATGCCATTGTGACCGACATCCTCCAGCACGACAGGAACGCCCGTGTGGCAATTGAGTGTCTGCTGAAGAAGAACCAGCTCTTTATCGCCGGCGAGGTCACGACCGACTACCAGCCCAACTACCACCAGCTCGTCCACAATGTGCTCACCGGCATCGGCACCGACAAGCTGGGCTTTGATTTCAGTGACCTGCTGCGCATCGGCATTCTGGTGGACAAGCAGTCGCCGGACATCGCACTCGGTGTGGATAGGGGCGGCGCCGGTGACCAGGGCATCATGTACGGCTACGCCACCAACGAAACGGCGGAGCAGATGCCGATTCCCTATATGGTCGCCACCAAGTTCCTGCAACTGCTGAAGGCACACCCCAGCAAGATGTTCCGTGCAGATGCCAAGGCGCAGGTCAGCTACGACTATGACACTGGCCGGATCACCACCTTCCTCTGCTCCGTGCAGCACAGCCCGGATGTAGAGGTCAGCGACTTCCGCCATATCATCGAATCCATGATGGTGCTTGCCGCTTGTGAGTACGGACTGGATGGTGACTTCCAGAAGCTCGTCAATCCCACCGGCCGCTTCGTGCTGGGCGGCAGCTATGCAGACTGCGGTGTGACCGGTCGGAAGCTGGCGTGTGATACTTACGGCGGCATCGGTCGAATGGGTGGCGGCGCACTGTCCGGCAAAGACCCCACCAAAGTGGATCGCTCCGCTGCGTATATGGCACGGAAGATTGCCAAGGACATCGTGCAGGCCGGGTACGCTGACAAGTGCGAAGTCCAGCTGGCCTACGCCATCGGCGTGGTTCAGCCGGTGGGCGTATCGGTGGAGTGCTTCGGTACGGAGCATGAAGCCCCGGAGTTCATCGAAGCCTACGTCCGCGACAGCTACGACCTAACTCCGCAGGGCATCATCCAGCGGCTGGGTCTGCTGGATGTTGACTATAACAAGGTCAGCGCCTACGGTCACTTCGGCAAGCCTGGTCTGCCGTGGGAGGAATGACCCGTGCCGCGCAGACCCAAGGTGCCGTGCAGACACCCCGGATGCCCGGAGCTGATTGAACCCGGCACTCTCTACTGTGAGAAGCACCTGCCCCTGCATCCAGAAGTGACGCGCCCTGCTGGGAAGCGGGGCTACACACGGCAGTGGCAAAAAATCAGCAAGGCGTATCTGCAAGCCCATCCACTCTGCGCCGAGTGCATGAAGCAGGGCAGATACACGAAGGCCACCGTGGTAGACCACATCACACCGCACCGTGGAGATGCCAAACTTTTCTGGGACGAGAATAATTGGCAGCCTCTTTGTAAGCGATGTCACGACCGGAAGACCTTCACCGAGGACATCAACCCGGTGTATCACTACTGACACCCCGCCCCGGGGCCGGGGTTACTTCTCTACAGTGAAGTCACACGGAGACCGGTGGCCCCTTTCGTGTGAAAAAACGCAAAATTCATAGGCCGGGGGTCCCGGCAATATCGGCGCAAAATGAACAGGGTGAATGCAGAGGCATCGGGGTTCCGGCTCCGGTGCCTTTCGTTTTCCCCGAAATGAACCAAAGCGTGTGAAAAACCTTGCAACACGGAACTTTTCATACGCTTTAGCTTGTTCCGGGAGGAACAGAGGCAGTTGAAAATCGGACGCCGCAAAAACAATGTAACCCGGCGGGGTAGGACCGATTTTCACTTTGCCTCTTTTCGTATGCTTTTTGAGATTTTTCACTGAAAACGCCATAGAAACGGCGAAAAATGAGGGGTAGGTGAGGATAGATGCAGGATTACACAGCGGAAATGGTCAAGGACATGGCATTTGCCTTCTGTCCGCAGTGCGGAGCTGCCATCATTCCGAACCACCGGGGTAGACCACGGAAGTTCTGCTCCCCGGAATGCCGCTCCAAGTGGAACAACACTCATCCACGACCGCAGAACTGGAAGACCGTGCGGTCAAAGGTCTGCCCGGTGTGCGGCAGGGAGTTCTCCTACCGGCACCAGTACGGACTTCCGAGAAAATATTGCAGTCGTGCCTGTGCCAACACGGGCAGGGCGAAGGGAGAAAACAGAAATGGGGAATAAGGTGATTGGCGTGTTCCCGATGTTCAACACCGGGGGCATCTGTGTACATGAGATTGACCACGCAGAGGACAAAATTCTTGCTTCCATGAACGGGGAGAACCCGGAGTGGTATCCGATTACGGAAAAGCCGCAGTCGGAGATGGGCGGGGATGGCGATGACTTGGAGTCGGGCTTTTTGTTCGGCTCCTTTTTCGTGCCGTTCTCTGAGGTCATGCGCGTGTGAAGGAGGACTACATGAAAGCAACCGCTGAACTGAAAATGCTGCCGGTATCTGTACTCAAGCCGGCCGCATACAATCCCCGGAAAAAGCTGAAGCCGGGGGATAAGGAGTACGAGAAGATCAAGAACTCCATCACGGAGTTCGGGTTTGCCGACCCGCTGGTGGTCAATGCCGATATGACAATTATCGGAGGACACCAACGCCTGACTTGTGCGATTGATATGGGCTATACAGAAGTGCCTTGTGCGGTGGTGGACATCGACAAGACCAGAGAGAAAGCTCTGAACATTGCGCTCAACAAAATCACGGGCGCGTGGGATGACACCCTGCTGGCCGACCTGCTCAAAGACATCGAAGAATCCAACTTCGATCTGGGCAAGACTGGATTTGAGCCGCCTGAAATCGAGACGCTGTTCAACAAGGTCCACAGCAAAGAAGTCAAGGAAGATGACTTTGATGTGGAGTCCGAGCTGAAGCAGCCGTGCTTCTCCAAAGCGGGCGACCTCTGGATGCTGGGCAAACACAGAGTTCTGTGCGGCGATTCCACCAAGGCAGAATGCTACGATACCCTGATGGACGGAGTAAAAGCCAACCTCGTGCTTTCGGACCCTCCGTACAATGTGGATGTGGAAGAAACGGCTGGCAAGATCATGAACGACAACATGGGCGACTCGGAATTTTACGAGTTCCTGCTGGCAGCGTTCAAGCAGATGCACGGACATCTGGCGGATGATGGCTCCATCTACATCTTCCATGCAGACACCGAAGGGCTGAACTTCCGAAAGGCATTCAAGGATGCCGGGTTCTACTTGTCGGGGTGCTGCATCTGGAAGAAAAACGCACTGGTGCTGGGCCGCAGCCCTTACCAGTGGCAGCATGAGCCGTGCCTTTACGGGTGGAAGCAGAAAGGTAAGCACCAGTGGTATTCCGACCGCAAGCAGACGACAATCTGGGAGTACGACCGTCCGAAAGCCAATAAGGATCATCCGACCATGAAGCCCATTGGTTTGATGAGCTATCCTATCCGCAATTCCACCATGACCAACGGCATCGTCCTTGACCCGTTCCTCGGCAGTGGTTCGACCCTGATCGCCTGTGAGGAGACCGACCGCGTCTGCCGAGGTATTGAGCTGGACCCGAAGTTCGTGGATGTCATCGTGAAGCGGTATATCGAACACAGCGAAGGCCGCTATGAGGATGTGTATGTCCTTCGGGATGGCCAGAAACTGAAGTTCGATGAGGTCGCTTCCTTTGAGCCGGAACAGGAGGCCGCAGATGGCTGATGCAAAATGTGTCCTCATCCACGATAACTTCCAGAACTTCAAGTCCTACAACATCCCCAAGGCACAGCTGGTGATCGCCGACATTCCGTACAACATCGGAACGGACTTCTACGCCAGCCGGCCGGACTGGTATGTGGGCGGGGACAACAAGAACGGCGAGAGCAATAAGGCACGGAAGGCGGCGTTCAATACCGACTTCACCTTCAACATCGCAGAGTACTTCCACTTCTGCAACCGGCTGCTGAAGAAGGAGCCGGCAACAGGAGAGAAGGGTGCGCCCTGTATGATCGTGTTCTGCGCGTTCCAGCAGATTCCGAAGGTCATCACCGAAGCGGAGAAGTACGGCTTCAAGAACTACATCCCGCTGACCTTCTGCAAGAACTACAGTCCGCAGGTCTTGAAGGCCAACATGAAGATCGTGGGTGCAACGGAGTATGCGCTGGTGCTGTACCGCAGCAAGCTTCCGAAGTTCCGCAACCTCGGCGAAGACGGCAAGCCCCACATGATCTTCAACTGGTTCGACTGGAAGCGGGACGGCAAGGACTATCCGAAGATCCATCCTTCCCAGAAGCCAGTGTCCGTGCTGAAACGCCTGATTGAGATCTTCACCGACCCCGGCGATGTGGTCATTGACCCCTGCGCCGGAAGTGGCTCGACCCTTCGTGCTGCAAGAGAGCTGGGGCGGGATAGCTACGGATTTGAAGTGTCTAGAGATTTCTACCTGAAAGCCAGGGAGCAGATGCTCGGAGAGGAGGCCGTATGAGCAAGGAACAGAATATGACGCTGACCCTCGGAAGTCTGTTTTCAGGCTCCGGGGGTTTTGAATTGGGAGGGCTTCTTACCAATCAAATCGTGCCGGTATTCAATTCGGAGATTGAACCATTTGCCATCCGGGTCACGACCAAGCGTCTGCCGGAGGTCAAGCATTACGGAGATGTGTCTGCCCTGAACGGTGCAGACCTGCCACCTGTGGACATCATCACCTTTGGCAGTCCTTGTCAGGATATGTCCATTGCTGGCAAGCGAGATGGTCTGGATGGTTCACGGTCCAGCCTGTTCTATGAAGCAATCCGAATCGTGAAGGAAATGAGGTGTAAGACCAATGGAGCAAAACCAAGATTTATCGTGTGGGAGAATGTGCCGGGCGCCTTCTCCTCCAACAAAGGACAAGACTTCAAGGCAGTCCTCGAAGCCGTCATCGGTGTTAAAGAACCGTCCGCCGAGGTGCCTGCGCCTGATAAAAAAGGCTGGCCCGACGCTGACTACTATCTGGGAGACGGATGGAGCGTCGCGTATCGAGTTCTTGATGCGCAGTGGTGGGGCGTGCCCCAACGCCGAAAACGCATCTACCTTGTCGCAGATTTTACAGACCACAGTGCCCCCAAAGTACTATTTGAGTCCGACGGCCTGTCTGGGTATTCTGCGGAGAGCTTCCGTGCGTGGCAAAGAGCTGCCGCCTGTGCTGAAGACAGCACTGGAACGGCAGGCGGCTGCGGAAGAATCTGCCTGAACGACCAAGGCGGGGCGCAGATGGATGTGTCCGAAGAAGTGACCGGGACACTCCGTGCGCAGGAGCATGGGCATCAGCCCTGCGTCCTTGAAGCGGCTGGTTTCTGTACGGAACACTCCGCCAATGCCAGAAGCATCGGGTACGAGGAAGAACGGTCGCCTACACTCCGGGCCGGCGTTGTGCCAGCCGCCATTGCACTGGAAAATCATCCGACCGACAGCCGGGTGAAGATTTCCAAGGATGGCATGGTGCAGACGCTGACCAGCCGGTGCGGCACGGGCGGTGGGAACGTTCCTCTGATCATGGATGGCGCGGAGAATCCTCCAGCGGTCACCTTGAAGATCCGTTCCGGGTGCGAGGGTGGCGGCAAGGGAGCCATCTGGCAGGAGGACAAGTCCGCCACTCTTGGCTGTAATAACGACCAGACAGTTTTCGTGCCGAAGTGCTACGGTGTCTGCTCGAAAGCCAGCCATTCCATGATGAGCGACAATCCGCACAGCGGCTTCTATGAAGCCAGCACTTCCCGGACGCTGGATTGCAGCGGCGGTGACCCGACCTGTAATCAGGGTGGGCTGTGTATCTGCGAACCTGTTGTCTGCGTGGATCAGGGCGGCGGCAAGTCCAACTGTACGGTAGACGAACAGGTTGCACCGCCGCTCGCCTGTACCCATGGAGGTTCACCGGCTGTGGCATTCACGCAGAACCAGCGGGATGAAGTCAGAGATCTGGGCGAGAAAGCCGGCTCCCTGTCCGCACAGCCGGGAATGAAGCAGCAGACCTTCGTGGCGCAGCCGGAGGATGTGACCGCGTTCCATGTGAACCAACGCAATGAACTCATTGACCTGCACGGAAAGTCCGGCGCGCTCATGGCGACCCGGAGCGACCAGATGCAGACCTTCGTGCTGCAGGGCAGCATGATCGGGCGCAGTGATGAGAACGGTCCGCAGGGGGATGGCATCAATGAGGATGTCTGCTTCACCCTGGATGCCACTGACCGTCACGCTGTTTGCGCTTCCAAGGATGTGTACGCTATGACCACCGGCTCCTTCATGAAGGTGGAGGAGAATGTGTCTCCAACCCTTATGGCGAGGGACTATAAAGACCCGACCACCATCGCGCCGGTGCCGCAGGATATCAGCTACACGGTCCGCCGCCTGACCCCGACCGAGTGTGCCCGGCTGCAGGGCTTTCCGGATTGGTGGTGCAGTGACCTCGAAACCGAGAATCCCACGGAAGCGGATATGGCTTTCTGGCAGGATGTGTTTGAAACGCACCGCAGACTTGTGACCCATGCCAAGAAGCCGAAAACGGAGAAGCAGATCCGCAAATGGCTGGCTGACCCGTATTCGGATGCGGCAGAGTATAAGCTCTGGGGCAACGGCGTTTCTTTGCCCATAGTTTTTTTCGTTCTAAGTGGCATCGTATGGGCAGCAAATAAGGATTTTTGTTAAATTATGAGCCGATAAAATTCCATGATACCAACCTTTTATGATAGCTGAAAAGCCGGTAAAAGTAAGACCTTACTTTTACCGGCTCAGCCTGTATAATGATGTTAGTACCGAACATACAGATTAAAGGTGAGGCATAATGGACAATTTTCTAACTGAGACTTCTTCAGCGAAAGTTAAAGACACTCCTACAACTTATACCGTAAAGTCCTTGGTAGAGGACGCAACGACATTTCTTCAATCCAGGGGTGACTACCGTGACCGCGTAGTGAACTATATCAAGGGAACATGGCATCAATTTGAAAATTACTGCGAAACCAATAGCATTTTATTCTACCAGTCTGAATACAGTAACAGATTCATTGAAAGCCTTTCTATTGGTTTACAGCCTCTCAAACCGGAAACCATTAAGCGTAAGGTGGGCAATCTTAAAATGCTCGACCTGTACGCAAAAAATGGCACATGGGAGAAGGATGCATTAGATTCCAAACCTAACCTTGAAGCGGAATTTTCTGAATTCATCGCAGCACAGGATGAGTTCTTAAAAACACGTCACTATTCGAAATTTTCTTGTGAAACCATTTGTAAACAGACAACAGCTGTACTGAATTATCTTCAGAATAATGAAATCACCAGTTTCTCGGAAATCACTAGTGATATCATTTCTGACTATGCTATTTCACTGAAGGGTCATGCAAAAAGTACTATGCGCTGTGAACTCAGCCGAATTAGACAGATTTTGCATAATGCCTACCTTCTAAAGTATACCGCTGATGATTTGTCCACTTACGTCCCAACGTACAATCTTGGCCAACCCCAAAGCAATGTTAAAATATGGCATTCTAGCGAGATAAACAGAGTTCTGTCTGCGGTGGATCGGTCAAATCCTAAAGGTTTGCGGGATGCCGCTTATATCACCATTGCAGCAGAACTTGGGATGCGAAGTAAGGACATTACTGACCTTAAGCTTTCGGATATTGATTGGGAAACTTGCACTATCTCGTTTGTCCAGAGCAAAACCGGGAAAGTCAATCCCCTTCCGCTTAATGAAAAAATTGGCCGCGCCATTATTGACTATCTGAAAGTCAGACCCGATACGGATTGTGAATACCTATTTGTGAATATGAATCCTCCGTATGGCAAAATGAAGTCGTTCAATTCATCATTTAACAAGTATGTCAGCCGCTCCGGAGTCACTATTCCTGTTAATGCTCACCATAATCTTCACTCGCTCCGGGCTACCGTTGCGACCAAACTTTTGAAAGAGGGCGTATCTCCTGACGATATCGTTTCTTTTCTGGGGCATTCCGACAGGGAGTCGCTTCACAACTATATCCGTATGGATATAGACAGCCTCCGAAATTGTGCATTGTCTTTTGAGAATGGTGAGTTTGTATGATGCGGGTTTACAAATACACAAGTGGACTATCCACACAGATACAATCCTTTATAGAGGAAAAGCGTGCTCTTGGATGCAAGTATGAAAAGGAGGCCAAAGTCTTTTATGAAATGGACAGATTTCTAGTTAGGGAAGGAGTTGTTGAGCCAATCCTCACTCAGAATGTGGTTGAAAAATGGGTAGAGAAGCGTCCCAACGAGAAAAGAAAAAATCAACGTTGGCGACTAAATTTTACCAAGCGTTTTGTAGCTTATCTTCTGCTTCACCACTATGAAGCGTATTATCCTGAATACAAAATTTCCTCAAGCGATGACAAATGCTTCGTGCCATACATTTTCACAAACACGGAAATTGGCGACCTTATTGCATATTTTAATACCATGAAGCCAAGTAGACAGTATCCTAATGGCCATATCGTACTTCCCTTACTGTTTCTAACACTTATATGCTGTGGGTTGCGGTCTGGTGAAGTTGCATCGCTTACAGTTAATGATGTTGATATTAAAAACGGCATTCTCACAATCAGAAATGCCAAGCACGGGAAAAGTCGCAGTATTCCTATTTCTGAAAGTATGTGCCTCAAATATGCTGAATACTATGATTTACTCCATACTAACAGCGACGGTAAGGATTATTTCTTCCCGAATGCACGTGGCAACTGTCATCACACCAATGAAATCGAACGCAGATTTAAGGAGGCGCTATGGAACTGCGGCATTCCTTATAAAGGACGCGGTTATGGTCCTAGAGTCCATGATCTTCGCCATACTTTTGCAGTTCGCGCCATGCAGAAGATTCGGAAGGAAAAAGGAAGTAATCTTATGGCACTTCCATATCTGTCAGTCTATTTAGGGCACTACAACATGAACAAAACACAGCAATATTTGCACCTTGTTGTGGATGCATATCCAGAATTAATTGAGAAGCAGCAAGATTACCTTGGCGAAACAATACCAGTATGGGAGGTTTCAGAATGAGAACACCGGACTTTTCAAAATACTTAACGATGTTCCTTGAACACTATCTTCCAGAACTTAAGAATGCCAGCGAGAATACCTTGGCAACATACAGCGACACTTTCTGCTATTTTCTAACTTATTGTCAGGATGTGGAAGCAATGAAAATTGAGCGAATGTCGGTCAGTGATTTCACTGCGGAACTTGTTGAAAGATACCTGCACTGGATGGAAACAAGCCAAGGCAATAGTCTTGCAACTCGGAATAACCGACTGGCTACAATCCATTCTTTCGTTAGATTTTTGCAGCCCAGGGAACCAAAACTGCTACTCAACTTTCAGAAGATTCTTGCAATTCCAACAAAGAAAGCACCACAAAAAACTGTGCAGCCTCTCTCAAAGGAATCTGTCGCTGTACTACTTCGTCAGCCAGACACATCTACTCTCAAGGGAAGAAGGGATGCAACTGTTCTATGCGTGTTGTATGATACGGCTGCTCGTGTATCGGAAATCTGCAATCTCCGCATAGAGGATGTGCGGTTTGAGAATCCTCCGCATATTCGCATAATGGGAAAAGGAATGAAAGTGCGTACAGTTCCTATTTTGCCAGCGACAGCTATAAACTTAAAAAGCTACCTTATAGAAACGCATCGATTAAAGCCTGAGTGCTATCACTTGCCTCTTTTCGTTAACCGTGATGGAGAACCCTTTACACGGTCCGGAATCAGGTATATTTTAAACAAATACGTCAAAATGGCCCATGAAATAGATCCATCTATTCCCGAAAGTCTTAATCCCCATCGTATCAGACATACCAAGGCAATGCATCTATATGAGGCGGTTGATGACCTTATCGATGTCCGTGATTTTCTCGGCCATGCTGATATAAAAACTACAAGTATCTACGCTAGATCCAGTCTTGCCAAAAAGAGGAAGGCACAAGAGAAGATTTCGAATTCTCCTGTGCCTGAGATGGCATCTTGGCAACAGGATAAAGGCACACTCGAATGGCTTAAAAACTATGGGCGCAAGAAATAGCAACGGAGCCCCAAATTATAGCAGGCAGATCAGGATAATTCTTGATCTGCTTTTTTATTGGTATACACCATTACCTATTTGATACTGACTGTAAGGGAGGCGGATTTTATTGGCTTATTTTCTATGACAAATCTTTATTATATGCCCAAACTATTCCAGATAAGACGAAAAAAACTATGGGCAAAGAAACACCATTATCGGTTGCAATACATAATGGCGTCGCACTGCCATGTGTCTATTTTGTGCTGGCCGGCATCGTGTGGGCGGCGCAGAATGCCGAGGAAACCCAATAAAACGGCCTGCTGTATGATGAGGTACCAGAACCCCATGATACAGTGGGCATACATATCGGATGATCCTGCACAACCGTGTCTGGCACGATTTGTGTAATGGGTCGAACATGAGAAATGTCGAAAAATGGCCTTGCTATTTCATCGATTCAGAGCAATATATGTGCTACCGAAAATAAAGAAGGGAGCACAAAACCATGAAAAAGTACGTTTTGAACATCGATGACCGCAAGGCACTGGTAGGCCGCCTGATGGAGCTGACTGGGCTGAGTTCCCAGTACACCTATATGCCGCGGTGTGCCTACCTTGTCGGCAACTACACCGTTGAGAAGGAGGGAACGCTTGTGACGGACGAAACCGCAGACCAGCAGGTCATTGAGACCCTGCTGAACGAGGGCATCATCGTGGACCCTGATATGCCGACCCAGCAGCCGAGTGTGGCAGAAGCACCGCAGGACGAGATGCCCGGCGAGGTGACCGAACAGACCGATGCCGAGGAGGAAGCAACCGCCGAGGAATCCTCGGATGTTGAGGAAACCGATGACGAGGAGGAAGATGACACCCCTGATGAATCCACGGAGTCCGAAAGCGAGGATGTGGATGACCTGACGGTCAGCGTTCCTATGGCGGGTCACACTCCACAGAGCATCCGCAACTTCCTGAACCTGATGTACAGCCGCGGACCGCTGCTGAACAAGGCTCTGGGAACGAATTTCTCGGTATCGGATGCTTTGCTGGAAGCCTTGGATCAGGCGACCATCCGCACGGTGAATGAGATGCTGGATGAGCTGGAGGAGTACCGCCTCGGTGCGGGAGATACCGGCATGACCGGCATCCTCATCCTGCCGGATAAGATCAGCCTGTGCTTCGCCGGACCGCTGAGTTCGGAACAGGTGCGCGTCTGCACCCAGCTGACTTCCGCCATGAACCGCATGGCGATCACCCAGAAGCGGATTCAGGCAAAGACCGTGAACGATGAGAACGAGAAGTACGCTTTACGCATCTGGCTCATCCGCTTGGGTCTGAATGGCAACGAACACAAGGAACTGCGCAGAGTCCTGATGCAGAACCTTTCCGGCCATGCCGCCTTCCGCACGGCAGAGGAAGCTGAGAAGTTCCGTATCAAGGAAAAGGCAAAGCGCGACAAGCTGAAAGCCGCGAAACAGGCGGCACAGGGCGGCGACGCCGATGCCGGGGAAACGGGCGAGGCGGAAGCAGACGCGCCCACACAGCCCGACTGTGGGGCGGACACGGCGCAGATGCTGGAAGCGGGAGCGTAAGCTCCTGACCCCTTATGGGGCCGGCAGATAACCGAGAGCCTTTTTCATTGTACCGATATTACCTCTGAAAATGTACATTATCAAGCGGATTTTCCGCAATAATGTACACGATCATTGCCCTCGAAGATCGGTGATTATTTGACCCTTTATGGCCTTGATATACACCCAACATGACGGTAATATGCACATACCGCAAGGGGAACAGAACAAGACCAAAGGAGAAGAACACCATGAACGATAAGACCAGAGAGCAGATTGAAGCCATGAAGAAGCAGACCATCGGGGTCGAGATCGAGATGAACAACATCACCCGCGAGAAGGCAGCCAGAAAGGTTGCGGATTACTTCGGAACGACAGCGTGGAATGCAGCCGCCCAGTACGGCTACATGAGCTGGGCTTGTAAAGACCAGCAGGGCAGGGTTTGGAAGTTCCAGCGGGACATCAGCATCCACGGACCGGACAGCGAGAAGTGCGAACTGGTGACCCCCATCCTTACCTACGAAGACATCGAGACCTTGCAGGAAATCGTCCGACTGCTTCGCAAGGCGGGTGCAAAGTCCAGCCCCAGCAGAGGATGCGGAGTTCACATCCACATCGGAAAGGGCGACCACGATGCAAAGACCCTGCGAAACTTGGTCAACATCATGGCAGCCCACGAGGAGCAAATCGGCAGAGCGATTCGCATCGATGAGGGACGCACTGGTCACTACTGCCAAGTGGTCAACTACCACTTCCTCAAAGAGCTGAACCGCAGAAAGCCCACCACCATGACCCAGCTTGCCGACATCTGGTACGAGGGCAACGATGCAGACTACGGCAGAACCCAGCACTACAATTCCAGCCGGTACCATATGCTCAACCTCCACGCAACCTTCACCAAGGGTACGATTGAGTTCCGGCTTTTCCAATTCGCAGACCCTTCGGACGGCAAGCAGAACGGGCTGCACGCCGGTGAGCTGAAGGCATACATCCAGCTTTGCCTTGCGATGAGCCAGCTTGCCAAGACGGTGCGCACGGCAAGCCCCAAGCCCCAGCAGACCGACAATGAAAAGTACGCGATGCGCTGCTGGATGCTTCGGCTGGGCTTCATCGGAGACGAATTCAAAACGGCAAGGGAAATCCTTCTGCGGAATATGGAGGGCAACGCTTCCTGGCGCAACGCATGAGCGCAGGAAGTTCGGGCACCTATCGGGCGGGCAACCGCCCTTTAGGCGGTAGAAGGAGGCAGCAAAACCATGAAAAATCAGACAACCGAAAAAGCACCCGGCAGAAGCTTTCGGGTGGTCATCACCGAGACGCTCAAGCGGGTGGTCGAGGTCAACGAAAGCGAACTCAAGGAACCCACAATGGACGAAGCCATCCAAACCGTCAGCGACTGGTGGCACAACGAGCAGATTGTTCTGGAAGCAGAGGATTTCGATGGCGTGGAATTCACGCCCGCGGAGGGCGGTGGACAGGATGACTGACCGATTCCGGCTGAACCTTGACACCGCCAGCCGAAAGCCGACACGGTATTATCTTGCCTACGGCAGCAACCTCGACATGGAGCGTATGGGACACAGATGCCCCTACGCAGTCCCCATCGGAACGACCGAGATCTACGGCTACCGGCTCCTGTTCAAGAGGAGCAAGACCGGCAGCTACGCGACCATCGAGCAGGACGCCAACGAAAGCGTCCCGGCTGTGGTCTGGCTGCTCTCGGAATACGATGAGCGTCTGCTCGACGGGTACGAGGGCTGTCCGAGGTACTACTACAAGAAGCAGTTCCAGCTTCCGGTCTGGAATTTGGAAGGGCATCGGATGAAAAAACTGAAACCCTGCATGGCATACATCCTGCACGAAGAACGACTGCTGGGCTGCCCCAGCCGGGACTACTTCAAGCTGCTGGATGACGGATACGCAGATTGGGGATTTCCCAAGGATGTCCTCTGCCGCGGGCTTTGCGCCAGCATCGGCAGGGTGGCAGCCATGCAGTTTCTCGGAAACAGCGGATGAGTACAATATCCACGATCTTGTGAGGAAATCATTGTGCAGGATATGATGCACACCGGCCTTGCTATTTGAGCAAAACAGAGGCATATATAGCATACCGCCAGACAAGAGCGGAAAACGAAGGGAGATAAAGAACATGAATAAAACAAAGTATTACATCGCCTACGGCAGCAACCTGTCGGTAAAGCAGATGGCGCACCGATGCCCGGATGCCCGCGTTGCGGGTCAGGCGGTGCTGGAAGACTGGGAACTGCTGTTCAAGGGCTGTGCGACCATCGAACCGAACAAGGAGAAGAACACGCCTGTTCTGGTGTGGGAGATCTCCGAGGAAGATGAGAAGCGGCTGGATGTCTACGAGGGCTACCCGCATTACTACCGCAAGGAAGACCTGACGGTCGAGGTGATTAGCGAGGGAGCAGAACCGAAAACGGTCACCGCCATGGTCTACATCATGGAGAACGACTTCGGGCATACCTGTCCGGCCATCAACTATTACGGAGTCCTGCATGACAGCTACAGGGCTTTGCATTTCCCGATGCACGTCCTTGAGGGTGCGCTGAAGAAGTGCATCGGCAAGGAGGCGGCAGCCCGGATGATCAAGGAGGTGCAGCACAATGTTTCCGAATGAGAACACCGTAAAAGCCCTGCGCGCGAAGTTCCCGGTCGGCTGCCGTGTGGTGCTGGACCAGATGGACGATGTGCAGGCCCCGCCCATCGGGACGCAGGGAACCTGCCGAGGCGTGGATGATGCCGGCTCCGTAATGGTCGCGTGGGATTCAGGCGGAAGCCTGAGCGTTGCCTATGGCGCGGACAGTTGCCACCGTGTGGCTTCCGAAGAAGAAATCAAGGTGTCGCTCGACCACATCGGTAAAACGCGACACAGGGGCGCATTTTGCCCCAGGTGCGGAACCAGAGTGGACAAGGAGTATGGACACCAGCTTCAGGCAGTCAGCCGGGTGGCGGACATCCTGATTTGCAACACTTGTGGAACGTCAGAAGCGATGGAGGCTTTCCGTGGCAATCAGACGCCCCTTGCTGACTGGGCAATTGTGAAAGCGGGGTGGGTCGAATGAAGGTGCTTTTGGTCGAACCGATGAAGCACCCGCAGGAGATTGATATTCAGCCGGAGCTGAAAGAGTACTACCGAATCCTCGACTGCGACTGCATCACGGCGACCTACCCTTGGGTGGAGCCGATGGCGTTGGTGACCGATGACAACGGCCTCTTTACGGACAAGCTTTTCAGCCGGTTCATCCCGGAACTGCAGCAGGCCATCCGGGGCAGCTTCTTCCTCTGCGGGATCGGTGGGGAGGACTTTACCGACCTGCCGCCGGACCTGATGGAGAAGTTCAAGAAGCGGTTCTGGTACCCGGAAGCCTTCATCCGAACCGCCAAAGGCATGATGGCCTTCCGGCTGGCCGATGACGCACAGCCCGAATAAATGCAAAAGCCCCTCCAGCGAGATGCCGGAGGGGTTGGTTTGTGGAGCGATTGGGGGCCGGAAAATATCGAGGACCCTTTTCCAGTTTACTGTATATTAGCTCTCAAATGCAAGAATAGCAAGCCGGAATACCGCAAGATCCTGCACGAACTTTGGGCGGCAGATGTGTGTATATGGTCGAAAGGAAAACGGAGAGTACGAGGAACAGCCCCAGCCTCTGCTGGGGGTTCCTTGGGGGATTCCCTTAAAGGAAATCCCTCATGCTCATGCCGACTTCGTTGAGCTGCTGTTCAAGGCTCATGTAGTGCCATTCTTCGTCCTCGTTTTCTTCCTCCTCGTCCAGTTCTTCGGGGTAGGGGTCGTGCTTCCAGCCGCCCTTCCGGTATTCTTCTTCCCGAATGTCGTTGCGGTCGTAAATGTCCAGCTCGTATTCTTCTTCCAGCTCTGCGATGCGTTCCTCGATGGCGGTTTCAATCTCGGTGATGGTCTTTTTCATGGTCGTGTCCTCCGTTTTCCTTGTGTGTTTCTTTCCTTTCGGTGACTGTATATTCGCTCTAAAACACATATTTATCAAGGCCATTACGCGATATAAATCCACCAAAGAATGCCCCGGATGATTGGCGATAATATGATGTTTTATGGCCTTGCTATTCTTCGGACATGACGGTAATATGCACATACCGAAACGGAAAGGAGCAAACAACATGGAACGCTACACCTACGAGATCACCTTCACCCGGCTGGACGGCCAGCCCGAAGAAGTCCAGCAGTACACCGACGAGGGCTTTGCCAGAGAATGCTTCCGGCTTTTCGATGAGCCGGACAGCGCAGAGATGTACAGCCGCATCCGCCTGACCCGCCACGACTGGGAAACCGGCACGGACGAGACGCTGGAAACCTTGGAATTCTGAAAGGAGAGAACGAACATGGATAAGAACTGGAACAAGGCCCGCCTTGATGAACTGGCAGCCGATTTTGGCAGCGCGGCATCCCGCCGCAAGCTGGTTCAGGAATTCGGGGATTACCCCGATGCCCTGTGGGGCAACAACGAGAACGGTGAGAAGGTGATGCTTTCCATCCGGAAGGACGGTCTCACCGAGCGTGTGTTCCAAAACAACCACTGGGTGCGCGTCAGCGAGTACGGTGCGGAAGGACAGATGGAGGGTGAGACCTACGAGGGGCGGCGGGCTGAATGCCCGAAGCCGACCGAGACCGAACCGGAGGAGCTGGAACTTTCGGACGCGCAGAACGCCCGCAACGATGAAATCTACAACGCCGCCTTCGATTTCTGCAAGGTGATGGCCGAGGATGAGAACCTTGAATGGAACATGGAGATCATTGGACAGCTTGCGGACTTTGCCGCAGAACTCCTGACCGCCCACGGCAGCCGCGTCCGCTTCCCCTCGGTGGTCATCGAGCCGGATGATACCCAGCACATCGAAGAATACTACAGCGAGGAACAGTGACACATTTGCCCGAACACAAGGCTGAATGATCGTGTACATTAGCCACTTGCTATTGCCGAACCGTGACGGTAATATACAGCTACCAAAACGAAAGGGGTACGAAACCATGACCTACACGAAAATCAGCCTTTACACTTCCAACGGAATCCCGGAGGCACTCAGCAATCTTTGGTACGGAGCAGAAAGCTCGGTGGTCGAGATTCGGGATGCGGTCGAAGATGCCGAAAACGGCAAAGACCTCCTGCGGCGGCTGGGTGACATAAAGCTCCTGCGGCGGTTCACCCTCGACCGGGAGAACGAGCAGAGAATTCGACTGAAAAGCACGGACTGCTTCGGGAATGTAAGCTACCTTGAAATCCGAAAGTAAGCGGAAGGACGGGCAGGAGCAAGGGGCTGGGAAACCGGCCTTTTGCTCGTGTCCGCTCAGTAAAAAGTCGCCCGAATATGTACAAATCATCCGGCAAATGATCGTGTGATCTAGCCGCTTGATAGTGTGCGGACGTGACGGTAATATACAGTCACCGCAAGGGGGAAAGCCCCACGGACGACAAAAAACAACGCTGGAGGATACAAAAATGAAGAAGAACGAAGACCGCATCAACAAACTTTTCGAGGAGCTGGTTCCCATTAGCGGCAAGGCCGACAGCCTCGCCGGGGAGCTGGTCAGAGCCATCAGCCGCATCGGATACCGATTCTACAACGACGGCGACCTTGTGAACATTGGGTACGGCAAGGAAACCTGCAACCCGGCAGCCCGCTTCCTGATCGCCAAGGGCAATAACGAGATTTCCGACCTGACGGTTGCCCTTTGGGAAATCTTCAGCGAGGACGCCTACGAAAAGGTGCTGGACACCTTGGAAGGCGCGGTTGCCGACTACATCGAGCAGAACCCCGACCTTCGCAAGCAGCCCACCGAAGATATGTGGAGCTTCCGGGATGCGGAAGAAGACAAGGATGACAGCTGGCTAGAGGAAGATGACTGCGAGGAAGACTACTACGACGAGGCAGAAGATTTCTAAAACACACCAGACAGGGGAGCTTGCCGGAAACGGCGGCTCCTTTTCTTGTGTCAGAACCCGTAAATGTACACCGATCTGAGGGCGAATGATCGTGTAGTATAGCCGCTTGATAATGTGGGACCGTGACGGTAATATACACTCACAAAAACGAAAGCGAGGAAACGAACATGAAAAAGAAGACCCTTACCAAGAAGCAGCAGGAAGCCCTCCTGGAGATTGCCAAGCGCCTGATGGCATCGGTGGACAGCCGCGGCGACCTTGAGGAACGCGGATGCGACAGCGAGGACTTCATCGAGGTTCCGGTCTGGGGCATCCAGAAGGCTATGGAGGAAGCCTACCTTCTGGGCAAAGCGAGCCGGTAAGCCCCAGACAGCCCCCACAAAGGGGCGCAGAAACAAGCAAGCAACGACCCAAGCCAGACCGCACAAGCCCCACGGAGGGGCTGTGTGGCGGCGTGGGGAAAGGACGGAGGAATGAAGAACATGGAAGAAATCATGATGGATATCATCGTGGAAATCTACAACCACATGGATGAGGGCGACAAAGAAGCCTTCACGCTGGAGGATGCCAAGGAGATGGTCGAAGACCAGATCCGGATGGATAAGGAGGCTGGTCGGGAACCGCTGGACTACGACCCACAGTTCTTCTACGACAACATCGTGGACCTCATGGAGCAGGATGCCGAGGACGAGGATTGATGTACATTCTGCCCGGTATTCCGGGCAGATGATCGTGTAGTATAGCCGCTTGATAGTGTGGGGCAGTGACGGTAATATACAGACACCGAAAGGGAAAAGCCCCAAGGAAAACAAAACACACGGAGGATACTACCATGAAAAAAACCTTTACCAGCACGAAGAACGAGTACCGCTTCAAGACCACCACCACGCAGGAAGACCTTGAAATGCAGGTTTGCGCCGGAGACGGTATGGTGTGCAAGTACGGTGACCATATCCTGATGGTTGACCCCTATTGGAAGGGCGGATTCATCGCCGCCATCTACGAGTTCATTGAAACCCCGGAGGAAACCGGGCTTTGCGAATGCGAATGCCGCTTGAATTTCTGCGAGAAGTCGGAAGCCTCTTTCGAGGATGGCGGCCACGCAATGGCATGGGCCATCAGCCGGGTGCAGTAAAGCACCCAAGGGCAAGGCTCCCGGCAGGGGGCTTTTGCTCGTTGTGGCGTATCCTCCGCGTAGAATTATACACATAAATCCGACAATACCGAGTGCGAATGATTGTGTATCATAGCCGCTTGCTATATCCCGGCACTGACGGTAATATACAGACACCGAAAGGGGGAAAGCCCCACGGAAACAAAACACACGGAGGATACACACCATGATGAAGAAAGCGAAAACCTACCTTGCCAGCATCGAGAAGGCCACCACCGAGCGGGAGCTGCTCGGCATCGAGATCCAGTTCAAGCAGGACATGACGATCAGCTGCGATGACCTCGGAAAACTTTGCAGGGCGGCAGAAGACAAGCGGTACACCCTGCGGAACAACGAGGAGACCAAGCGGCTGAAGCACATCCTTTTCTTCCGTACCAAGGCGGAGATGGACGCCTACCACGACATGAGCCGCAAGCCGGAAGCGTGGAGCGCAGAGGAAATCGAACACCAGCGCATTCGCTTCTGCAGCGTTTGGCAGGTCATCGAGGAAGCGGAGCTTGCCGATGAGTATGAGGCTTGGAAGGAAGCCAACCCCAACGCATAACCCAAAAAGGACACACGCCCCGCAAGGGGCTGTGTCTCGTATCCACCATGTTTCCGAAAATGGAAAAGATTTTGAATACAAAATAAAAAGTTTCCCAAATGGGAAAATGATTTGATATTCTGCGTATAATATGCTATACTAGGAAAAAGGAGGCGGGAAAGTATGGTTGTGCGAAAAGAATACCTTGATCAGCTTTGGGCATGGAAAGATGAGCAGCAGATTAAGGTTGTGACCGGAATTCGACGCTGTGGAAAGTCTGTACTTTTGGAACAGTATCAGCAACGTCTTTTAGAAGAGGGGGTTGCACCGGAACAGATTATTTCAATCAATTTTGAAGACATGGATAATGAGCCTTTGAAGGATTATAGGGAACTGTATCGGTATCTCAAGGAGCATTTGTGCGTTGGTAAAATGACCTATATCTTTTTGGATGAAATTCAGGAAGTTGAGTATTTTGAAAAGGTGGTCGACAGTCTTTATATCCGAGATGGTGTGGACATCTATATTACAGGCTCGAATGCTTATATGTTGTCAAGTGAGCTTGCGACTCTTTTGTCAGGTCGATATACAGAAATAAAGATGCTGCCGCTTTCATTCCGCGAATATAGCGCTGTGACAGGTTTGCCGAAAGAAGAAGGTTTTGCGGAGTTTATGAAAACCGGCGGAATTCCGTATGTGGCTGCAATGAACCGCACAGATGACAAGGTAAATCAATATCTTGAAGGAATTTATAACACTGTTATCATAAAAGATATTGAGCAGCGGCAGGCAAGACGAGAAAAAGAAGGCGGAAGACGAAAAATCACGGATATTACGCTGCTGAAGACAATTGCACGATATCTCGCAAGTGTAATCGGTAGCCCGGTATCTATGAAGAGCATAACTGATTATCTGACATCAGCAGGAAGAAAGGTTTCACAGAACACAGTTAGCGATTATGTTGAAGCATTAACGGAATCGTTCGTCTTTTACCCGGTAGAACGCTTTGACATTGTTGGAAAGCAGATTCTAAAGGTCAATAATAAGTTTTACATGGTCGATATGGGAATCAGGAACCACATTCTTCCAAGAAAGCGTTATGATCTTGGATTTACCATTGAAAATATTGTGTTCCTTGAACTGACACGAAGAGGAGGACAAATCAATATAGGAAAATATGGCTCCACAGAAGTAGATTTTGTGGTACAGAAGGAAGGCGTTCTGACTTATTATCAGGTGACAGCTGACATGACAGCCGAAGAAACATTTGAACGAGAGATGCGGCCTTTGCGTAGCATCCAGGACAACTATGAAAAGATTGTATTGACACTGGATCGGTTCTCTCTTGGAAATTACGACGGCATAAAAGTCGTGAATGTCATTGACTGGCTATTGACATGAAGAGGATGCGTATGAATGATGCAAACTTCGGTCCGAAGAAACAAGATGGCAATGCCAATCGGGGTACCACTGATAAAATGAGCGTTACGGAATCGCTCACAGGAATTCTAAAAGATGAAAACCTTGAGGCACTAAAAGCGGAGAGGATAAAAGAAAAGTACGAAACTGTTTAATACACGATATATTTCAAGGACTTCTTCGGAGGTCCTTTTTCTTTTGCTCATTTTCAAAGAAGGGAGGGAAAGCCAATGGCTACCAGAGGCAGAAAACCAAAGCCAACCGCTATCAAGGAACTGGAAGGCAATCCGGGCAAGCATCCGTTGAATGCCAGCGAACCGAAGCCCAACAAGAAAGCACCGGCCTGTCCGAAATGGCTGGAGCCGGAAGCGAAAAAAGAATGGCGGCGACTCGCCAAGCAGATGGAAGCCATCGGCATCCTGACCGAAGTGGACATGGCGGCCTTTGCCGGTTACTGTCAGGCATACGCCAGATGGAAAGAAGCCGAAGAATTCATCACCCAGCACGGCAGCATCGTCAAGACCCCGTCCGGCTACTGGCAGCAGGTGCCGCAGGTATCCATTGCTCAAACCTACTTGAAAATCATGAACAAGTTTGCAGAGCAGTTCGGTCTGACCCCTTCTTCCCGAAGCCGGATCATTGCATCGGACGAAAGCCCTGCGGATGCGACCGATGAGATGGAGAATCTGCTGGGAGGAGGTGGCAGCTGATGGCAGAAACCAGACCGAAAAACTACCCTAAGCTGAAGGACTACAAGCCCAGCCGGTTCATGCTGCCGACCTGCCACTATGATGAAGCTAAGGCTGACCGGGCGGTGACCTTCATTGAGAACCTGCGCCATACAAAAGGCAAGTGGGCGGGCAAGCGGTTCTGGCTCTTGCCTTGGCAGGAACAGATCATCCGGGATGTGTTCGGCATTGTGGATGAGCGCGGCAACCGTCAGTTCCGCACAGCCTATGTGGAGATTGGCAAGAAGAACGGAAAGTCCGAGCTTGCCGCTGCGGTGGCTCTGTATCTGCTTTTTGCCGACAACGAACCCTCTGCAGAAGTGTACGGCGCAGCCGCCGACCGCCAGCAGGCATCCATCGTTTTCGATGTCGCCCACCAGATGGTGCAGATGACCCCGGCTCTTTTGAAACGCTGCAAGATCATGGCGGCGACCAAGCGTATCGTCAATTACGGCAATGCCGGATTCTATCAGGTGTTGTCGGCAGAAGTCGGAACGAAACACGGCTTGAACGTGTCCGGCCTTGTGCTGGATGAAGTCCATGCGCAGCCCAACCGCAAGCTCTATGATGTCCTGACCAAAGGCTCTGGTGATGCACGAGAACAGCCGCTGTTCTTCCTGATCACCACGGCCGGCACGGATAAGGAGAGCATCTGCTACGAGCTGCACATGAAAGCCCTTGACCTTCTGGCAGGGCGCAAGATTGACCACACCTTTTACCCGGTCGTCTATGGTCTGACCGATGAGGACGACTGGCACGATGAAGCCAACTGGTACAAAGCGAATCCCTCACTCGGACAGACCATCCGCATTGAGCGTGTCCGGGATGCTTACCGGGAAGCCCTGGATAACCCGGCAGAGGAAAATGTGTTCAAGCAGCTTCGTTTGAATATGTGGGTGTCCTCGCTGACTCGCTTCATTCCGGAACACATCTACAACCTTGGCGATCAGCCAATAGACATGGAAGCCCTAAAAGGCCGTGACTGTTATGGTGGACTGGACTTGTCCAGCACCGGCGACATCACGGCTTTTGTGCTGATGTTCCCGCCGAGGACGCCGGACGAGAAGTACATCATGCTTCCGTTTTTCTGGATTCCGGAGGACACGATTCCCCAGCGTGTGCGCAGGGCATCCGTTCCATATGATATCTGGCATCAGCAGGGCTGCCTCATGGCAACCGAGGGCAATGTCATCCACTACGGATTCATTGAGGAGTTCATCAAGGAGCTGGGTGAAAAGTACCACATCCTCGAAATCGCCTTTGACCGCTGGGGTGCGGTGCAGATGACTCAGAACCTTGAAGGGATGGGCTTCACGGTCGTACCTTTTGGACAGGGCTTCAAGGATATGAGCCCGCCCACCAAAGAGTTCTATAAGCTCCTGATGGAAGGACGCATCGTCCACGGCGGCAATCCTATCATGGCATGGATGGCGGGAAATGTGGTCGTGGACACAGATCCGGCTGGCAACATCAAGCCGACCAAGGCAAAGTCGCCGGAGAAGATCGATGGTATCGTCGCTGCGATCATGGCACTTGACCGCTGCATCCGAAACGAAGGACAGCAGCAAGGCAGCATCTACGATGAGCGCGACATGATCGTTTTTTAATCACCAAGTTATGGAGGAAAACCTATGAAGTATCTGATGAGTGCAGAGTGGTGGCACGCCGCCGGCGTCCGTGCCGCAAAGACCATGTTCCAGACCGGCGCGGCTCTGGTAGTGACCCAGATGCCGGGCGGAAGCGTGGACTGGATGGCGGTCGGCAGTGCCGTGATCGTGGCGGGCATTGCCTCGCTTGGAACCAGCCTTGCCGGTTTGCCGGAGCTGGAGAAGGGAGATAACGCCTGATGACATTCTGGGAATGGCTGGGGTTTGCGAATCCCAGAGACGCGCCTGAAACAACCGAACAGCCCAAAGAAGGTCTGCCGCAGGTCACGGATAATGTCCGTGATTCCGGGCAGACCTTTGTGTTTGGACGATCGAACGCGGGGGAGCAGGTGGATGAAAAAGCCGCTATGCAGATCCCGACCGTGTATGCCTGTGTCCGTCTGCTGGCAGAGTCCATTGCGGCATTACCGCTCCATCTGTACCGGGTGACGGATGAGAACGGCAACAAGGAAAAGGCACGGGACCATCCGCTATACAAGATCCTGTACCGACAGCCTAATCCAGAAATGACAGCCTTTGTGTTCTGGGAGACCCTGATGACCCATCTGCTGCTGTGGGGCAACGCCTACGCACAGATCGTCCGGGACGGCAAGAACACAGTACTGGGACTGTACCCGCTTTTGCCGGAAAATGTCGAAGTAGACCGGGATGAAAGCGGCGAGCTGTACTATATCTATCATGCCTACACCGATGAAGTGCCGGGAGAACAGAACAAGGATATCTACTTCCGCAGGGATGAAATCTTCCATGTTCCGGGTCTGGGATTCAATGGCCTAATCGGTTTCTCGCCGATTGCCATGATGAAGAACAGTCTCGGCACTTCCATTGCGGTGGACAAGTATGGTTCGGCTTTCTTCAAAAATGGAGCCCAGCCGAGCGGTGTTCTGGAACATCCCGGCATCATCAAGGACCCCACCCGCGTCCGAGATAACTGGGAAGCCGCCTATGGCGGTGCAGCAAATGCGCACCGTGTGGCAGTGCTGGAGGAGGGCATGAGCTACAAGCCCATTTCTCTGCCCCCGGAGGACAGCCAGTTCCTTGAAACCAAGCAGTTCTCTGTGACGGAGATCTGCCGCATCTTCCGTGTGCCTCCGCATCTGGTAGCCGACCTGTCCAGAGCGACCTTTTCCAACATTGAATACCAGTCACTGAATTTTGTGATGCACTCCCTGACTCCGTGGCTTGTCCGCATCGAGCAGGGCATCATCAAAGATTTGCTGCTGGAGGAAGAACAGGATACTTACTTCCCGAAATTCAACGTGGATGGGTTACTCCGTGGCGATTACCAGAGCCGGATGAACGGCTATGCCACCGGCATCAGCAACGGCTTCCTCTCTCCGAATGACATCCATCGTCTTGAAAATATGGACCTGATCCCGGCAGAGGATGGCGGCGATGACTACTATCTGAATGGCGGCTATGTGAAGCTGAAGGATGCTGGTGCAGCCCAGCAGAATAAAGCGGCCGCCATCCAGCAGAACCAGCCTGCACAGACACAGCCGGAGGAAGATGACCCTGACAGCGACAATCGGCTGAGTGAGAGTAGGCCACAGAAAAGTAGAAGGAGAAGCAGATGAAAAAGTTCTGGAACTGGATCAAGAACAGCGATGACACCAGAATTCTCCGGCTGGAAGGTCCCATCGATGAGGAATCCTTCTGGGGCGATGAGATCACGCCGCAGATGTTCCGGGATGAGCTGAATGCCGGAGAGGGTGATGTGACCGTCTGGATCAATTCTCCCGGCGGCAATGTGTTCGCCGCCAGTGAGATTTACACTATGCTCAGGGACTACAAGGGTAAGATCACGGTCAAGATCGATGCGATTGCGGCTTCCGCTGCATCCGTTGTTGCAATGGCCGGTGATATTGTCCAGATGAGTCCCGTTGCGATGCTCATGATCCATGACCCCAGCACCGTGGCGATGGGCAACACCAAGGATATGGAGAAAGCCATCGAGGTGCTGAACGAAGTCAAAGAGAGCATCATCAACGCCTATGCGGATAAGTCTGGTCTGACTCACGCCCGCATTGCCAACCTTATGAGCAATGAGACATGGATGAACGCCAAGAAAGCCGTGGAGCTGGGCTTTGCGGACGAGATTCTCTTTGCAAAGAAAGCGGAGCCGGACAGTGACCCGGCTGACCCTGCAGAAGCGGAAGAAGCCCCAGACGAGGAACCGGGCGAGGGCGAAGAAAAGCAGTCTATCCAGAAGGATACGGCAGGGCACCTTTTCTCCAGCCGTCAGATGGATTTAATCGTCCTGAATCGTCTGGGTGTCAAACCTTCCGCGACCGCAGCAACCCCCAAGGAATCGCCCAAAGAGTCGCCTGCCGATTCTGGCCCTGTTCTGGATATGGACGGCAAGACCGAGAACGGCGACTATTCCTACAATGTCCTGATGAAGCAGCTGGAGTGCATGAAGTGATGCGTCCCGGCTTTTTTCATACCGATAACTGAATTTGTGGAGGTACACGAATATGAGTAAGATTCTGGAACTGCGCACCAAGCGCAACACCCTCTGGGAGCAGACCAAGGACTTCCTGGAGAAGAACCGCGGTGAGAACGGTCTGGTCAAGGCCGAAGCTGTGGAGCAGTACAACAAGATGGCGCAGGAGGTCAAGGATCTGGGTGCAGAGATCGAGCGGCTGGAACAGCAGGCACAGATCGAGGCACAGCTGTCCGCTCCGACTTCCAATCCTGTTCACGCTGACCCCAAGAACGGCAGCAAGAAGGATGTCAAGCCCACGGCCACTGCCGAGTATGCCGAGAACTTCTGGAATATGATCCGCAATCGCGGTCACTACGGCGAAGTCCGCAACGCCCTGTCTGTGGGCGAGGACACCGAGGGCGGCTTTACTGTCCCGGACGAGTTCGAGAAAAAGCTGGTAGAGGCACTGGAGGAGAACAACATCTTCCGTGGAATGGCGACCGTCATCCGCACCAGCTCCGGCACCCGCAAGATTCCCATTGCGGAGGATACCGGCGAGGCAAGCTGGATCGATGAGGGCGAGGAGATCCCGGAGAGCGATGCCGCCTTCGGTCAGACTATGCTGTCTGCCTACAAGCTGGGTACTATGATCAAGATTTCCAATGAGCTGCTGAACGATTCCGCCTTTGACCTTGCCACCTATATTGCCCGCCGTTTTGGTGTGCGTATGGGCAATGCCGAGGAACGCGCCTTTATCACCGGTGATGGTGTCGGCAAGCCTCTGGGCCTGCTGGCAGAGACCGGCGGTGCAAAGGTCGGTGTGACCGCAGCCAAGAAGGATGCCGTGTCCTTTGATGAGATCTTCAAGCTCTACTACGCACTGAAGGCTCCGTACCGCAAGAAGGCACAGTTCCTCTGCAACGAAGCTCTGGTGCTGCAGCTGATGACCCTCAAGGACAATAACAACAACTATATCTGGAAGCCGGGTCTGGAGATCGGCAAGCCGGATACCCTGCTGAACCGTCCGCTGAAGACTTCTGCCTTTATGCCGGAGGTCAAGGGCGGCAGCAAGGTCATGGCCTTTGGCGATTACAGCTACTACTGGGTGGCTGACCGCCAGAACCGCACCTTCCGTCGTCTGAACGAGCTGTATGCCCGTACCGATCAGGTCGGTTTCCTGACCACCCAGCGTGTGGATGGCAAGCTGATCCTGCCGGAGTCCGTGCAGCTGCTCCAGATGGCTGCCGGCGGCTGATAAGAGAGGAGAAAACCGATCATGGCACTGATCCCGCTTTTTGAAGCAAAGACCTATCTGCGCGTGGACAGCGGGGATGAGGATGCCCTGATCGGACTCCTGCTCTCCTCTGCTGAGCAGATGTGCAAGGATGTGGGGCGGCTCTCGGATGACCAGTGGGAGGCAGTCAATGCTGCTGACCGGGATGCCGAGAACGGTGTACAGCCGACGAGGGAGCTGGAAGCCCTGCGCAGTACTTGCCGTGTGGCAATTCTGTATGCTCTGGGCTATTTGTACGAACACAGGGACGAAGCAGACCATCACGCACTGATGATGACGCTTCGTTCCATTCTGTTTGCTGTGAGGGAGGGGGTGTTCTGATGATTGAAAAGCTGAACGAGCGAATCACGATTCAGCAGAGCAAGCATATGACCGACAAGGTCGGCAACCATCGGAACGCATGGGTGGATTATTACACCTGCTTCGCCTACGCTTCGACCTATGAGGCGCAGGAGGAAGAAGGTGAAGTCACAGCTGAACAGAAAAGCGTGGTGTTCACGGTTCGCTGGTGCAGCGAAGTCAGACAGCTGACTTCGACCGGCTACCGGGTCATGTTCCGGGGTGAGCTGTACGACATCATTTCGGTTGACCCAATGAACTACGGTAAGAAAACCATCAAGGTTCATTGCCGGCTGCAAAGGAGACAGAAATGAGCAGGACTGTGAGTGTGGATGAGCTGGCATCCGCCATCAATGAGGGCTTGCAGGAGTATGCGACACTCGCTGCCGCTGGGGTCAAGAGTGCGGTCCGCAAATCTGCCAAAACCGTCAAGGAACAGATTGAGGCGGGCGCGCCGACTCGGACCGGCCATTACAAGTCGAGCTGGGTCGCCACCAAGCAGGAGGAGTCCAGCCAGAGTTTGCAGATGGTCGTGCATTCCAAAGACAGATACCAGCTGGCGCATCTTCTGGAAAATGGTCATGCCAAGCGCGGCGGTGGGCGTGTGGCGGGAAGACCGCATATTGCGCCAGCCGAGCAGCTGGGCGAAGAATTGCTCCAAGGCCTCATCGAGAAGGCACTGAAATAGGAGGACACCATGACCCACGAAGAAGTCAAAACTATGGTGGAGGAAATGGGCTATCCTTGTGCGTATGACCATTTCGCAGAGGGGGAAAGTCCTGACCCGCCATTCATCTGCTTCCTTTATCCGAAAGCCGAGAATTTCGGTGCGGACGACATCGTGTATCACCATTTTAACCGGCTGCACATTGAAGTCTACACAGATTACAAAGACCCGGATATGGAAGCGGCAATCGAAGAAGTCCTGACCCGGCACGAGCTTTTTTATGAAAAGAGCGAGGTCTGGATCGAGACTGAAAAAATGTATGAAGTCCTGTATGAGCTAATCGTGTGACGCTGATGCAGGGCTGTTTTTATGGAGGAATAAGCAATGGCCAAGAAAAGCAATAAGGTCAAGTACGGCCTGAAAAACTGCCATTACGCCAAGGCAACCTTTGACGAGGATGGCAGTGTCACCTACGCAAAGCCTGTGCGTATCCCCGGTGCGGTCAGCCTGTCGATGGATGCCAACGGCGATATTGAACCGTTCTATGCGGACAACATCGCGTACTATGTCGTGAACAACAACTCCGGCTATGAGGGTGACCTCGAAATCGCGCTGATCCCTGAGAGCTTCCTCACCGACATTATGCACGAGGAGCTGGACGGCAACGGTGTGCTGGCGGAGAACGCTAACGCGGAGCTGGAGCATTTCGCCTTCCTGTTTGAATTCGATGGCGACCAGCGGCACATCCGTCATGTCATGTACAACTGCGTGGCATCCCGTCCGGCTGTGGAGGGTGACACCAACGAGGACAGCAAGGAGGTCAAGACCGACAAGCTGACCATTCAGGCAACCCCACTGGCGAACGGCTACGTCAAGGCCAAGACCGGCACTGACACCACCGATGATGTCTACAACAAGTGGTACGAAAAGGTGTATGAGCCGCAGGCGGAAGCATCCAGTGTGACTGACCCGGAGGAAGTAGACCCCCAGGGCTGATTTGAACTGTGGCAGGGCATTGGCTCTGTCACTACATGAAAAAGGAGAATTTTGATATGAAAAAAAGTCGTGTATTCCCTCTGTTCGCTGTCATCGTGATCGCATTCCTGCTGATTCGGTCGCTGACCATTGTGCCGACCGGCTACACAGGCGTTAAGACCAGCTTCGGTCAGATTCAGGAAACCACTATTCAGAGTGGCAAGCTCAACTTTACGATCCCCTTTGTGCAGAGCATCCACACCGTCAACAACAAGCAGCAGGACAAGCATATTGAGAACCAGATCTGGGGCGAAGCCTCCGACAAGACTCCGGTGTATGCGGCAGATGTCATCGTGACCTATCAGGTATTGCCTGAAAAGTCCGCGTGGCTGTATGCCAATGTGTCCGACATCAAGAATCTGCTTGGGGATGAGCTGGTCGCATCTGCTGTGAAATCGGCTATGTCTGAGCTGGGTCCCGAAGATGTGACCAATCGCACCAAGGTGGAGCCTCTGGCACAGCGGAAGCTGGCTGAGTCCCTTAACCAGAAGTACGGTGAGGGTGCTGTGTTCGTCAACAAGGTGGTCATCAACGACATGGATTTCGAGGAAGCGTACAATGTTGCCATCCAGCAGAAATCCATTGCACAGCAGAATGCCGCCCGCCAGAAGATCGAGAATGAAGCCGCTATTGCTAAGGCAGAGGCGGACAAGCAGGTGGCCATCACCAATGCTGAGGCAGAAGCCCAGAAGACTTCCATTGCAGCCGAGGCACAGGCAGAAGCCAACCGCAAGATTACGGACAGCCTGTCTGATACGCTGATCGAGTACCAGAAGGTTCAGAAGTGGGACGGCAAGCTGCCCACCGTCAGCGGCGGCAATGCGCTGGTTAGCATCGACCCGGCAGAGTAAGAATCACAGATTGAGGGCAGGAGGACTGCCCTCTTATACATTGAATATAGGAGGACAACAACCATGGCAGTTACGAAGAAAATCGAGATCGATGGTCAGCAGGTGGAGTTCCGTGCAAGCGCAGCCGTGCCGCGCCTGTACCGCATCAAGTTCGGCAGAGACATCTATAAGGACCTTCGTTCTCTGGAAAAGAGTGTGGATGACGGCAACGAGGATAGCTCCGACCTCGACTTGTTCAGTCTGGAGATGTTTGAAAATATCGCCTATATCATGGCGAAGCACGCCCATCCGGATCAGGTGGCAGACACCCCGGATGAGTGGCTGGAGAACTTCAACACCTTCTCCATCTACCAGATCCTTCCCCAGTTGATCGAGCTGTGGGGTCTGAATGTGCAGACGGAGGTAGAGGCAAGAAAAAACCTCGCAAAAGTGAGCGGGTAATGACCACCCCGCTCTTTATGCTGCGCTGTGTACAGCTCGGTATCAGCATCGCCGACCTCGACCTGCTGACCATTGGGTTGGTCAATGATATGTTCACGGAGCGGCAGAACGATGAGTATCCGTATCAGGAATTGGCAAGCCAGTCGGACTTCGACCGATTCTGAGAACCAGACGCTCGTGCTTATTTGAAGTGTGAAATAAGCACGGTAGGTGAGTGAGGGCGGAAAATAAAAAATCCCACCCAGCCGTGCACAGCTGAGTGGGAAAAGAAGGTGGCCCGTAGGTCATCTTCCCGGTCTCGGACCTCGCAAGGTTGCCGAAAACTGATCGCGTTTAGAATTATAACCGACTTGGCAGCAACAGTCAACCGATTAGACCGTGCTTGGAAGCTCTTTTCTGGGCAAGATCATATACTTCTTCATCGGCACGAACACCAATGACGATTACCATCATGGATGATTCCGTGCGGCGAAGTTGGTAAACGACTCGTAAGCCCGCGGAACGGAGCTTGATTTTAAGCAATCCGGCAAGATTGGTTCCACTGTGATTGCCGAGGGGCTTACCGTAGCCTTGTTCATCAACAGGCAGAGGATTCTGCTGAACTTTTTTGATGGCCTTCAGAACAAGGACGCGCTGGCTTCCATCAAGGTCTTTCAGATCTTTTTCTGCTTCGGGAAGATATTCAAGTTTCCAGCTCATTCGATTTCAACCTCGTCAAAACCGGCGAGATCGTCTTCCGTGACACCGAGACGACGGTTCATTTCTTCCTCAGAAATTAAAGTGGAGGGATCAAAATGTGCCATACGCTCAGATGCAATCGCCATCAAGCGGGCATCGTTCAATTCATCCATCAGTCGGACATACTCATCCGGGGAAATAAGGACGCATTCAGCAACGTTGTTTTTCATAACAACTTTTGCACCGTATTGTTTGACGTCCTCAAAAATTTTTCCTGCAAGGCCGCGGTTGAATTGCGTGATGGGAACCGTATTCGTAATAGCACTCATAACAGAAGCCATGGTCGTCAACTCCTTTCTTCATCATCATTGTAGCACTTATCTGCAAAATCGTCAACCATAATATTGACCAATTTGCTGACAAATATATTGTATGCTAAAAAGACGACTTTGATGCAAACGTCAATATATGGAGCCTGTCTGCCTTCGTGCAGATGGGCTTTTTTCATGCCAACAAGGAGGTGGTTATCCGCATGGCATCCAGAATCGCAGGCATTACCGTTGAAATTGGCGGTGACACTACAAAACTCTCCAAAGCATTGGAAGGCGTCAACAAGTCCATCAAGACAACGCAGTCTGAGTTGAAGGATGTCAACAAGCTCTTAAAGCTCGACCCCTCCAATACGGAAGCGGTGACCCAGAAGCAGCGGATGCTGAAGGAAGCCATCGAAGCCACCAAGGAGAAGCTGACTACCCTCAAGACGGCGGCTCAACAGGCCAATGAACAACTGGCTGACGGCAAGATCACCCAGGAGCAGTATGATGCACTCCAGCGTGAGATCGTGGAAACGGAGGAACAGCTCAAATCCCTGCAGGAACAAGCGGCGGTCACCAATGCGACCCTTGCCAAGATCGATGCGGTGGGTGACAAGCTGCAAACTGTGGGGTCCAAGGTCGAGGACACCGGCAAAAAGTTCCTGCCGGTAACGGCGGCTGTCACCGGCCTTGGTACAGCGGCGGTCAAGACGGCAGCGGACTTTGATACAGAAATGAGCAAGGTCGCCGCTATTTCCGGCGCAACGGGAGATGACTTTGACCAGCTCCGTGCCAAAGCCCGCGAGATGGGCGCCAAGACCAAGTTCTCTGCATCCGAGGCGGCATCGGCCATGGAGTACATGGCTATGGCCGGCTGGAAGACCGGGGATATGCTGGACGGTATCGAAGGTATCATGAACCTCGCGGCCGCATCGGGTGAAGACCTCGCCACGACCTCGGATATCGTTACGGATGCGCTGACTGCCTTTGGCCTGTCGGCTTCGGATTCCGGGCATTTCGCAGATATCCTCGCAGCGGCTTCGTCCAATGCCAACACGAATGTCTCCATGATGGGCGAGACGTTCAAATACTGTGCGCCTATCGCGGGTGCTTTGGGATTCTCCGCAGAGGACACCGCCGAAGCCATCGGCCTAATGGCAAACTCTGGCATCAAGGCATCTCAGGCCGGCACATCACTGCGCTCCATCATGAACAACCTTGCCGGTGAAGTTACCTTTGTGGGTAAGAACATCGGTGAGGTCACCATTGCCACCAGCAATGCAGACGGCAGTATGCGCAGCCTAAACGACATCCTGGCAGATTGCCGTGTGGCTTTCTCCGGGTTGTCGGAATCTGAGAAAGCTGCGAATGCAGAAGCACTGGTCGGCAAGAACGCCATGTCCGGCTTCCTGGCTCTAATGAATGCCAGCCAGTCGGACATCGACAAGCTGAGCGGTGCCATTGAAAACTGCGATGGCGCATCCGAGAGCATGGCGACTACCATGCAGGATAACCTCAATGGTCAGCTCACCATTCTGAAATCTCAGTTGGAGGAGCTGGCTATTTCTTTTGGCGACCTGCTCATGCCGACCATCCGTAAGATCGTGTCGGCGGTACAGGCATTCGTGGACAAGCTCAACAGCATGGATGACAGCACCAGAGAAACCATCATCAAGGTGGCGGCTTTGGCGGCGGCTATTGGTCCGCTCCTGATCGTATTAGGCAAGACCATATCGACAGTCGGTACAGCCCTCAAGGGATTCAGTTCTCTGGCAAAGGGCATCCGGCTGCTGTCCACCCATGTCGGCAGCGCAAGCGGCTTGTTTGGAAAACTGGGCGCGGCACTCGGCGGGATCTCCGCCCCGGTCATGACCGTTGTTGCGGTCATCGGAGTTCTGGTCGCAGCCTTTGTGAATCTCTGGAACACCAATGAGGAGTTCCGCACGGCGATCACCAACATCTGGAACGGCATTGTGGAAACGGTACGCGGCTTCTGTGACCAGCTGACCCAGCGAATCAATGACCTCGGCTTTGACTTCAAGGACATTGTCGAAGTCCTGAAAGCTGTGTGGGATGGCTTCTGTCAGGTGTTAGCTCCTGTGTTCGAGGGCGCGTTTCAGGTCGTATCCACGGTGTTGAGTACTGTGCTGGATACCCTGATCGGTCTGTTCGATGTTTTCTCCAATCTGTTCCAAGGAAACTGGAGCGGAGCGTGGGAAGCAGTCAAGGGTATCTTCTCCGGCATCTGGGAGGGCATCCAGTCCATCTTCTCTACGGTGCTGGACACCTTGAAGGGCGTGGCAGATGTGTTCCTCGGCTGGTTCGGCACGGATTGGAACTCGGTCTGGGAGAGTATCAAGTCGTTCTTTGAAGGTATCTGGACGGGAATCAGCACGTTCTTCTCCGGCGTTCTGACTGGAATTCAGACGACCGCGTCCAACATCTGGACCGACATTTCGACATTTTTCACAGGGGTGTGGACCGGGATCAAGACCTTCTTTGAGGGGATCTGGAATGGTATCGTTTCTTTCTTTACTGGAAAGACCAGTGAGATGGACGAGAACACCACATCCACCTTCAATGGCATCTCGTCGTTTCTCGGCGGCATCCTGTCTGGCTTGCAGACGGTCTTCTCCACGGTGTGGGAAGCCATCTCTGGCGTGGTCGGCGGTGTCATGGATGCCATTTCCTCGGTCATCTCCACCGTAATGAACCTGATCTCCGGCGACTGGTCATCGGCCTGGGAGGGTATCAAGTCCACGGCTTCTACCGTGTGGGAAGACATTTCCAGTGTGGTTTCGACCGCATGGGAGGGCATCTCGTCCTTTGTGTCGGGTGCTGTTTCCACGCTGGGCAGCGGACTGTCCACTGCATGGGAAGGCATCAAGACAACCGCAGACACAGCGTGGGAAGGGCTGAAGACCGGCATCTCGGATGTCTGGTCGAACCTGCAAACCACTGTGTCCACAGCGGTATCCACACTGGGCAGTAATCTTTCTACGGCGTGGGATGGCATTAAGAGTACGGCATCGACGGCATGGGATGGTATCAAAAGTGCCATCACCTCGGTGTGGGACGGCATCCAGTCGGGTGTGACCTCTGCCGTTGATACGGTCGCCACCGGGTTATCCAGCGCATGGGAAGGAATTCAGTCCACGGCAAGCACTGCATGGGAGGGCATCAAGTCCGGCATTTCCAGTGCGTGGGAAGGAATCTCCGGCTTCTTTGGCGGCATCTGGGATTCCATTACCGGCAAGACCAGCGATTCCACTTCTCAGATGAAGACCGACACCTCCAATGCGTGGTCGGGTGTGGAGGCAGAAGCACAGACCGCATGGTCTGGTGTCTCCACTTCCGTGTCGGCTGCCTGTTCTGGTATGGCGCAGTCGGTGACAAGCCAGATCGACAGCATCAAGGCATCCATGTCTGCGGCATGGTCCGGAATCGCCTCGGAAACGACCGCAGCCTGGAACAATGTCAAGACCAGCCTTGCAACGGCATGGTCGGGCATCTCCTCCACCATGACTGCCAGCCTGAATGGTGTAAAAGCAGCGGTCAGCAACGGCTGGACACAGCTTCGCAGCCTGACGGTTTCCAGCTGGTCCGGCATCCAGTCCAGCCTGACGGCGAGCTGGAATTCCATCAAGACGGCGACCACGACGGCAGTCAATACCGTGAAGACTTCGGTCACAACGGGGTGGACGGATCTGCGCGGCCTGACCACTTCCAGCTGGAGTTCCATCCAGAATGCGCTGAATACGAGCTGGAACTCCATCAAGAGCGCAACGACAGCATCGGTTAATGCGGTGAACACCTCGGTCACGACCGGGTGGACGAATCTGCGGAGCTTGACTGCTTCGAGCTGGAACTCTATACAGACTGCACTGAACACAAGCTGGAACAACATCCGGAGTGCGACCACGAGTTCGGTCAATGCGGTGAATACCTCTGTCACGGCCGGATGGAACAATCTGCGCAGCATGACTGCCAGCAGTTGGTCGAGTATCCAGTCGGCACTCAGTTCCATCTGGAACAGCATTAAGTCTACGGCTTCTTCGGCGGTCAACGCTGTGAAATCCGCTGTGTCCTCTGGATGGAGCGGGGTGAAGTCCTCGACAAGCTCCACCTTCAGCAGTGTGCAGTCGGCAGTGTCAGGTGCAATGTCGAATCTGCGCTCTACGGTATCCTCCGGTGTGTCCAGCGTCAAGAGCAGTTTCAACTCGCTGAGTTCCATTGCATCCTCGGCATACAGCTGGGGCGCAGATATCTGCTCTCAGATGGCAGCCGGTGTCCGGGCGGCAGCTGGCAGGGTCGTTCAGGCGGCGGAAAATGTGGCAAGCAAGGTCAGAAGCCTCTTGCACTTCTCTGTTCCTGACACCGGTCCTCTGTCCGATGCGGATGAGTATATGCCTGACTTCATGAAGCTGCTGGCAAGCGGCATCAAGAAGAATCAGGACAAGGTCATCAAGGCAGTCAAGAAGTTGTCCAGCGGCATGAACACCAACCTGACGACCCCGGTCGGTGACATGAGCGATAAGGTCAAGTCGGTGGTTGGCGGCTTTGCCAGTACGATTTCCGGCAGCACCTATCGGGTCAGTTCTGCGGCAAGTGGGCTGGCAAGCGGCATCAAAAATGGTCTGTTGAACGGTCTATCGGATCTTCAGACGGAGTTCAAGGGTGTCTGGGACGGACTCGAAAATACCACGAAGGCCGCCATGGACAACATCAGCGATGAAGTCAAGCATGGAATGTCCGAGATGGCAAACTCCATGGGAGAGCTTGGTTCTCAGACCAGCTCCCTTGGCTCCCTGATCCGTAACCTTGGCGACACCTTCAATAACGATTTCCTTTCTAACCTCGGCAGTGGCATCGGCAAGGTCGGCGATACCGTGAGCAATGTCATGGGTATCGTGGACAAGCTGGGGCAGATGAAGAACACGGTCAGCTCTTTGGGCGAGACCTTCAAGAATCTGACCGGCGCGCTTGGCACAGATTCGGGCGGCGGATTGTTGTCGAAATTGGGGCAGCTTGTGTCGCAGCTCGGCAGCAGCAACAGCTCTGGCATCATCTCCAACTTCGGCAACCTCATCTCCGGACTGACCTCGAAGATGGGCGGTCTGGGACAGGGCATCTCCGGCGTTCTCTCGAAGCTGGGTAGCCTTGGTTCCAGCGGAAGCGGAATCCTGTCGAGTCTCGGCAGCGTTGCTTCCGGTGTGCTTTCCAAGCTCGGCGGTGTGGGCAGCAGTCTGTCGGGAATCCTTTCCGGAGTTGGCTCCTCGCTGGGCGGCATCGCGGCTTCTGCGGGTTCGGCGCTTACCGGGCTGTTCGGCTCGGTCGGAACAACGGTGTCCGGCTTGGCGGCAGGAGCCGGTTCCGCACTGGCCGGCATCGCTTCCTCAGCTGGCGGTTTTCTCGCTTCGGCTGGTACGGCGCTTGCTGGCGTGGCCGGCCCTGCGGGTATTGCTGTAGCGGCGGTCGCCGGTGTCGGACTTGGCGTGAAAGCCCTGTGGGATAACTGCGACAGCTTCCGGGACGGTGTGACGAATATCTGGAATGGCATCAAGAACACCTTTGCCAGCGGCGTTGCTGCCGTAAAGCAGGGCGTATCGAATGCGGCTTCCTTTGTCGGCAACATCGCTTCTTCCATCTGGGGCGGTGTCAAGAACGTGGCATCCTCGGCATGGAACTGGGGCAAGGACATCGTAAGCGGTATCGCTGGCGGCATCCAAAAGGGTGTCAGCTGGTTCGGCAACGCTGTCAGGAGTGTGGCGGACGGTATCCGTTCCTTCCTCCACTTCTCTGTCCCGGATGAAGGCCCTCTGGCAGATGCCGATACCTATATGCCGGACTTCATGCAGCTTATGGCAAAGGGAATTCAGGGCAATACCGGCAATGTGCTGGATTCTGTGAAAACTCTGGTCGGAAAAGTCCATGAAGGCATGGCGGATATCAGCACATTTCGTCTGCCGGAAGTGAATATTCCACAATTCAATGCGAATGGGTGGAATATTCCGCAGCCCGCGCTGGCTGGCGGTACGACCAGAACGACCAATCTGGGCGGTGTTCACATCACCGTGAATGGCTACAATGCCCGGAACGATGATGAGCTGGCACAGATCGTGGCAGACAAGATCAATGACATGATTGATCAGGATGATTCAGTCTACAAGTAAGAAATGAGGTGATGCGTATGGGCTATCTGCCTGAACGGAAAACGGTATCGCAGTTTGATCTCAAGGGCAGGTTCGCACGACAGTATCTGTCCTTTGCGGGGAAGTCCAGCAAGGACTTCCTTTTATATTTGTCCGGACCCGGTGTGTATGACTCCCCGGCGGCAGATGTGGAAAGCACGGCGGTCCCCGGACGAAACGGTGACATCATCAGCGAAAACGCCAAGTCCGGCAGGCGGCGGTTTCAGAATGTGGATATCAAATATGAAGCGTTCTTTTTCAACGGTCTGCCCGCCAAGACTGCGGCGGTGAAGTCGTGGCTTTTGTCCCCGGTTGGGTATCAGAAACTGCAGGACACCTACGACCCCTCATTCTTCCGTATGGCGGTCTGTACGGAAGCCATGGAGTTTGATGTAACGGCGCAGAAGGCTGCCAAGATGGACCTCGTGTTCAACTGCAAGCCCCAGCGTTGGAGTGTAGAAGGGCAGAGAACGGTACGGCTGGAAAGCCGCAGCAACCTCATGAATCCCTTTGCTTTCCCGGCACAGCCCATCTTCAAGGTCTATGGAGATTCGGGCGGTGTGCTGTATGTGGGAGACGAGTCCATTACCATCCACAGCATCAAGGACTATGTCCTGCTGGACTGTGAGACGCACAACGCCTACAACGCCAGCGGCTTCTGCAATGAAACCATCCTGTCAGATGATTTCCCGGAACTGCCGGCCGGCAAAACGCAGATCACATGGACGGGCGGGATCACGGCTGTAGAGGTAACACCAAGATGGTGGACACTGTGATAGGAGGTGGAGCGGGATGATCCCTTGTCTGTATGCATCCACAGAGACAAAATTCGACAATAACGGCATCGGGAAGCTGGCGGACGCACAGTCCTGTGTGGTGACAGAAAAGCGCAACGGCAGCTTTGAACTGGAAATGGTCTGTCCGGCAGACGGCATCCATGCGGAGAGCTTGGAGGAGGGAAACATCATTCTCGCAAAACCCTCGGATACCGGCAGGACACAGCCGTTTCGCATCTATAAGATCGCAACGCCCATCGATGGCAAGCTGGTGGTGAAGGCACGGCACATCTCCTATCAGCTTAACTTCATCACCGTCTCGCCCTTTGCCACGACTGGCTGCACCGGTGCGCTGGCAGGACTGGAAAATCATGCGGCGTCTGACTGCCCTTTTGCGGTCTGGACGGATATTTCCTCCAATGCAGCATTCCGGCTGTCCACGCCATCGTCCTTCCGAAACTGTCTCGGCGGTATCGATGGCTCTGTGCTGGACACCTTTGACGGAGAATATGAGTGGGATCGATACGAGGTCAAACTCCATCGCTGCCGGGGAGCTGACCACGGTGTGCATATCACCTATGGAAAGAACCTCACGGATTTCCGAATGGAGAAGAACATCGAGAATGTTATCACCGGTGTGCATCCATATTGGCAGAACTCTGAAACCGGCGAGGTGACAGAGCTGCCGGAAAAGGTCGTGTTGATGGAACAGCGGTCTGTGCCGTACCAGAAGTTCTCTGTGCTGGACTGCACCGCTGGCTTTCAGGACAAGCCGACTGCGGAGATGCTTCGCAGCTATGCGCAGGAATATCTGAAGAACACCAGCCTGACCGAGCCGCAGGTCGATATCGACATCGACTTCATCCAGCTCTGGAATACGCCGGATTATGCGGATGTGGTGGAAGCTGAACAGGTGAGCCTCTGTGATACCGTCCATGTGTTCATTTCTAAGCTGGGAATCGAGGTCAGTTCCAAGGTGACGGAGACCGAGTACGATGTCCTGCTGGAACGGTACAAGAGCATCACGCTGTCGAACTCGCTGGTCAGCAGCCGGAACTCCTCGCTGACTACGGCGTTGAGCAGCATCCGCAATACCGCCAACGAAGCCTACAATACCGCACTTCGTGTGGAAAACAGCATGGGCGAACAGATCGGCGGTATCTCCGTGTCCATGGTTTATGATGGTACGCTGTTGGCCGGTCTGTTCGGTCTGCACTACCAGAATGTGACCGAGGTGAACGGAGATACCGTGCGGTATGCCTTCAATGCCGGAACGCTGGCAAAGTCCAGTTTCGCATGGAAGAACAGTCCGGCAGGATTCTTCATTTCCACAGATGGCGGTAAGACATGGGGCTATGGCTGGGAAAAGGATGATTCCCCGGTCAAGACCGCACTGCTCCTGGAAGATACCTTGCAGGAGTTGGACGAGAGATACAAGAAAGCGGCGGCTCTGACAGATGAGCTTCTGGCACAGCTGGATGAGCGGTACAAGACTGCATCCGCCTTGACCGAAGACCTGCTCAAGAAGCTGGATGAACGATACGGTGTGGCAGGAAAGCTGTCGGAATCCCTGATGGCTGAACTGGATGAACGCTATGCGCCGGCAGTTGTGGTAAGAAAGACCGCACCAACAGCACCAAAGGACAATGCACTCTGGGTCGATATCTCCGAACTGCGGCTGAAGCTGTGGGATGGAGAAGCATGGCAGACGGTTGGCTATGAGCCGCCAGAGCCTGACCCGGATACCCCGACAGAGGAAGGAGGCGAAGAAGATGGCAAGCAGGAAAGCGGCAGTACAGACGCAGGAGCAGACAGCGCAGGTGACACAGACGGCTAAGTCGTTCACGGTGTTTCAGGATGTGGAGCTGTCCTTTACGGAGAACCTGATCCCCACGCACATCCCGGTCAAGCAGTACGACAATCAGGCGCGGAAAGTGCGGTGTCGGCTGTATCAGAATTCTCTGGAATATAAGGTCAGCACGGACATCATTGTGAGCTATTCGGCTACGCGGCCAGATGGCGCAGTGTTCCAGTATTCCAGTGAGACGCGCCCGGATCTCGTGTTTGTGGAGGATGGCGCAGTGATCCTGACAGTCACGGCCTTTATGACCGAAGTGTATGGGCGGTTTCCCATTGACATCTACCTTCTGTCCGATGAGGGGGATGTGATCGGCTCGTTCAGTCTGGTGCTGAATGTGACCCGTGCGGCGGTCAAGAATGGCAAGATTGCAACGCTGACCTACAAGGCGTGTCTGGAAGCAACCGCAAAGGGCATTCTGGAATTCCTCATTACCGATGACGGCTACCTCGTGATGCGCTCGGACAACAATCTGGGTCTGACGCAGGGGTCTGTGTCCAGCACCATTGACAAGGTGGCGCAGGACATCGCCGAGGGAATGGTCAACGCATCCATCAATATGGATGGGCATCTGGTATTTGAGAGCTGGGATGCTCTGAACCTGATATTTGAGATGGACGACGAGGGTCGGCTCATCGTGAGATACAATGAGGCGTAAGCCGGAAAGGACAAAGAATGGGAGAGTTTGTCGGAAAACGAGTGGTTCCGGATCATGTTGGTATCTGGGATCAGAATAAGACCTATGAACCCCTGATGATCGTGCTGGACAATTCGACCGGCGACAGCTATATCAGCCGAAGGGCAGTGCCGACTGGCATTTCTCTGGCGGATGAGAGCTATTGGTCTCTGTGCGCCCACTACTCCGCACAGATGCGCAAGCTGGAACAGGACATCAGTCTGGATGTCCAGCAGATGCACAGCGATGTGAGTGCTGCGAAGAATGCCATGAGCAAAGATCTGTCGGACACGAAAACCGCAATGAGCCGGGAACTGACCGACACGCATACTGCCATGAGTCAGGAATTGTCGCAGACGGAACAGCGCGTGGAGAATAACCTCAAGCAGACCAGTGCCGAGCTGACGGGCAGGGTCGAACAGGCAAAATCCGACCTGAATACGGGTCGTCAGGAGTTGCAGGATGCTAAGACTACGCTGACCAAGCGCATGGATAGCATTGCCGGAAGCCGCACGACCAATGCGGAGGTGCTGGACGCTCGTGTGGATGCAGAGGGTAAGACCCACACCAATCTTGGTGAGCATATCCGCAGCGGTTTTGAGCGCGTTTGGGGTGACCAGCAGGAATCTGTGAATCATCTTTGCCGGATGGCGGCGGTAAGCGATGCGATGCGCACGGCGAACCTTGTCCATACGGTTGACACCGAGGCGCAGAATACGTCTGGTGAAGTCAAGGCAAAAGCCGTGTCTTACGGACATGGTGACCGCGCGGGTGCTATCCTGAATGGTCAGCTGAAGGAAGGCGAGAATGGCGTGTCTGTTCTGCGCTTTACCGAGCCGATGTCGATCAAGGCTGGAACGCCGTATACCGTGTTCATCGATGAATCGACCCCGAAGATGGGCTACGGCGTTTTCTTCTATGAGGTCGATACCGGTGTCTGCCTGCAGGTGAATGGTGTGAACCGAGGTTTTACTCCGGCCAACAATGTCATTTCCACTGCGGTATTTGACAACGGCGGTATGTTCCGTGCTGGCGTTTATTCGACCGACTGTGAATTCGAGGATCACGAGATCCACCTGTATGTGGTGGAGGGCGAGTATACCCGGAAGGACTTCTTCGGTATGCCTGCTGCTGAAGATATCTCGAAGAACGCAGCCGAGATCGCATCCGTCCGGGATGAAGTGCGAAAGGACAACCTCATCATCATGCGGCAGGTCATGGTGAATGATGAGGCCGGTGAGCCGCTCTTTACGGCGACCCCGGTTGGAACGCTGAATCTTGGCGCAACGGTGCTGAACGGAAAGTTGGGACCGACTGCCGGGACGTATATCACGCAGATTTCTGCCACGTTCCAGCTGGAGCAGGAGAAAAACTACACCCTGCTCGTTTTGGATGACCGCAAGGATATCGAATACTCTGTGTTCCTGCTGGATGTAGATGCGTGGAAGGATGTCATGGAAAACGGCAAGACCCGTGAATTCAATGTCATCCATAGCCCTTGCGGATTGATCCCCGCCCATCGCACGGGTCCGCATCAGCTCCGTTTGTGGGTCAAGACCGATACGGAGTTCAAGAACCGCGCGGTACAGGTCTATCTGGTAGAGGGCGAACACGAGGAGAATGAACTCCGCGCTTATCTCCCGGCCAAGGAAGCCGAAACTGCAGTGAGAGGTGTTTCAGAGAACATTGTCTCTGTCGGCCGGGTCAGTGATACTCTGCGCCGCAATAACCTGATCCGCACGGTCTCCCGAAAGGCTGTGGACTCCAGTAATGCGGTCCATGCCACGGCGGAAAGTCTGGGCGTATCTTCCGGCGCTATCATCAACGGCAGCCTTGGGCCGAATGTAGGCATAAGTACTCTGCATTTTGGCGAGGACTTCTGGCTGGACAGCTCCAAGACCTACACCCTTTATGCTCGTGCCGGAGAAGATATGCCGGAATGTTCGGTCTACTTCTATGGAAACAGCAAGTCGGGATGTATGCAGGTGAGCGGTGTCAACAAGGGATTCAGTGTCCATGCCATTGCACCGCAGACCTTCACTCCGGATGAAAGCTGCTATTATCGTCCGGGCGTGTACACCAGTCAGGATTTGGAGTTCGAGAACTGTGAGCTGCATCTCTTTGTGCTGGAGGGCGTCTATACCTATGCGGATGTCCGTGGGCTTGTTGAGTTCAATGACCTAAACGACAGCAGCACTGCAATGTCCGCAGTGCGGGACTTCATCCGGAAGAAAAATCTGCTCCGGACGACCAATTATTCGGATAGCAATGCTCAGACACAGGCAAAGATCCGGATAATCGCAGACAACGAGAGCGACCAGTCTATGATTCGGATGGAAGGCAATATGGGCGGTGCGCTTGCACTGAACAGCATCCGCTGTACATCGCTTTTCCATCTGACGAAAGGAAGAACCTACACCCTGTTCGTGATTGCGGAGAAAGATTGCCCGATGCTCACTGCCTATGCCGGCGATGAGGTGACCTATGGCTCGGTACAGATCGGTGGTGTAACGGTTGCAGTCAACTCTAAGAACGATCCGGTGCATACCTTTACCGCTGACAAGGACTACGATTGCCGCCTGCGTATTGCCTGTGACACAGCCACGACCTTTACGGGACAGAGAGCGTATTTCTATCTGGTAGAAGGCAGCTATACAGGACAGCAGATGCGCTCGTGGGCTGGGTATGATGAGCTGATGGCGTTGGAGTCTGCAACAAGTGAAATGACCCAAGCTCTGGCACAGAAGGAGGAAGCCCGCTGGAATTCTGTGCAGAACGGTTTGGAGAATGTTATGACAGTCTCGGACCGTGCGCGGATGTACAACCTAGTGAAAACCATTGATTCCAGCGTGAAGAACAATGAGGGAAAAGTGGCTGCAACGGCAACTGCCTGCGGTATTCTCGACAATGCGGGTGTCGTTATCAACGGCACGATGTCCAGTGAGATGAACGCCAGCATCCTAAAGTTCTCCGAGCCGATGCATCTGGAAAAAGGCAAGACCTACACGGCGCATATCGTGGACCCTGACCCGACTGCACCGTACTCCATGTTCTTCTACAAGGTGGGTTCCAACGCCTGTTTGCAGCAGGATGGCGCGAATCGCGGTGTTTCGGCAATCGGTGGCCGCTTTGAATTGGTGATCCCGGATACAACGGGAGATTATCAGATGGGCGTCTATTCCACCGGCGCACAGTTCGACAATCATCTGATCCATGCCTATCTGTATGAGGGCACGGATTGGAGTGCAGATGATTTCTATGCCTATCCCACCAGCACCCTGCTTGCAAGCTGCATTTCCGAGATGGCAGCAGTCAAGGACAGCGTTCGCAAGAAGAACCTTGTGCGGATGATGAGCGGCAAGGGATTCCGGGACGGTGCCGGTGTCTATCGGCTGAATGCAATCGGTATGCCCGACCCGGCGGGGCTTGTGCTGAATGGTGAGGTTGGTACAGCAACGACTGTGAGCTACACGAATATCAGCGAAGTGTTCCATCTGGAAGCAGGTCGGACCTACACCATTCTGGTTCGGGATGACGATAAGACGATGGACTACAATGTGACGGTAGTTGATAAGACTACAGGCAACTCCATCCGGCAGGACGGAGCGGGGCTGGCGTTCCATGTTCAGAAGTCGCCTTTTGCGAACTTTGTCCCGGATGCCAGTCAGGATGTTCGTCTGCGCATCAACTTCCGTAAGGCGATGAGCTGTGAAGACCATATCCTGCACGTTTATCTGGTCGAGGGTAAATACAGCCTGACGGATATGCTGGCGTTTGCACAGGAAAAAGAGGAAGAACCGGAAGAGGATACCGGCTTCCCTTATGAGAGCTATAACCTCCCGATCCTGAAATTGACCGGCTCCATGAAGGGCATCAGCAAGTCCAACAAAGTCAATCTGACCTACACCTACGGGGAACTTTCTGGAAGCTGTACGCTGAAATGGCAGGGCGCATCCAGCATTGCCTACGACAAGAAGAACTTCACCATTACCTTCGGCGAGGCGCAGACCATCGTGGAGAGCTGGGGCGCACAGAAGAAGTACTGTCTGAAAGCGAATTATGTCGATTTCAGTCATTGCCGCAACATTGTGGCTGCTAAGCTCTGGGGTCAAGCCCTGCGCACCCGAACGAAGCGCAATGAAAAGCTGTATCCGCTGCCCAATGGTGGCGCTATTGATGGCTTCCCCATCATGCTGGTGATCAACGACGAGTATCAGGGCATCTATACCTTTAACATCCCGAAAGACAAGTGGATGTTTGGTATGACGGACGGTGCAAGGGAGTGTATCCTGACTGCTGAGACCCACGCCAAGGGAACACAGTTTGCAGAGGAAGCCAAGGTCGATACGACAGACTTCGAGATGGAGTATGTGCCGGATGAAGCCAATACCCAGTGGGTCAAGGACAGCGTGAACACCCTGATCCGCACGGTCATGAACTTTAGCGGAACCACGGCGGCAGAAGTGGACAGTGTGATTGGTCCTTATCTGGACATCGACAGCGCGGTGGACTATTTCATCATCACCTGTATGTTTGCCCTGACGGACAACCTCGACAAGAACTATATCCTGCTCACTTTCGATGGCGTGAAATGGATGTTTTCCGAGTATGACCTGGATACGGCATTCGGTAACTGCTGGAACGGCAAAACCTACTACAATCCGAGTACCATTGTGACCCTTAAGAGTTTTGCGAATACCCATAAGATGATGGGTATCCTCTACAACTGCTATAAGGACAAGATCAAAGCCCGGTATGCCGCACTGCGCAAGAATGTTCTGAGCGAAGGCAATGTGCAGACGACCGTTTCCAACTTCCTCGTGGACATCCCGAAAGGGCTGCTGGATGAGGAAGTTGTTCTGTGGCCGAAGATTCCCGGCACGAACACAAACAATATGAGCCAGATTCTCAACTGGTATCGCCTGCGCTGCATCGAGATGGACGCAGAGATCAACGCACTCTAAGGAGGTCAATTCTATGAAGAAACACGTTAATATGACTAAATTTTTCGGGGGGGGGGTAGTCCTGACAGCTGATTCTCATCCTCCTCCTGCTCACTGGAAAGTCATAAGAAAGCCTAACAGCAAGCAGGAAGGAGAATGAGATCATGGGTGAATTCGTAGGCGGCCGCATCGTGCCCAAGCACTGCGGCGTATGGAACAAGAACACAAAGTACGAAATGCTCAGCATCGTATTTCAGCCGGAAACGGGCAACAGCTATATCAGCCGAAAGAACGTCCCGGAGGGTACTGCTTTGAGCAGCGAGGAATACTGGGCGCTCTCTGCAGAGTATTCGGCACAGGTCCACCGGCTGGAACAGGATGTTGAAGCGGATGTGGAGCAGATGCACACCGACCTTGCCGCAACCAAGGAAGCGATGAGCAAGGAACTCTCTGAAACGCATACTGCGATGAGCCAAGAGCTGACAGAGACCCACACCGCCATGAGTGAGGAGTTGTCTGAAACGGAGAATCGGCTGAATACCAGCCTTCAGCGGACCACGGACGCTCTGACTGGACAGGTGAACCAGGCAAAGTCTGACCTGAACACGGGCCGTCAGGAGTTGCAGGAGGCGAAGACCACGCTGACCAAGCGTATGGACAGTATTGCTGGCGGCCGAACGACCAACGCTGAGATTCTGGATGCCCGTGTCGATAACCAGGGCGTAACGCACGACACAATTGGCGCGGCAATGCGCTCGGCAGAACAGACGCGCGGACTGTGGGATAGCTGGTTCTCTTCCATTGTGACGCAGCTTCTGGATGAGGCGACTGGGCGGGAAACGGAAGCATTGACTTTCGATTCTACAATCAAGACCTTTATCAATCTGGATGGCACGGTGGGAACGCTGGCAAATGACAGTGACAGCGGTTGGCACACTTCCGAGATGATTCCGGTCGTTGCAGGTCATGTGTATGTGGTGACTGCATCAAGCGGTTGGAGAAAATACTACTATGCTTTCTACGACAGCGATGAGAAGGTTCTTTCTGGTGAAATCGCGCCGGATAACAGCTCTGCCCGCATTGAGAATCGTGTTGTGATTGCGCCGGTTGGTGCCGTTACGATGCGCATCACATGGATTCAGAGCACCACCTTTATCGGAAAGGTCGAGGAAGTGACGCGGTTCCTCTTTGCCTCCAATGAACTGAACGGAAAGCCGGAGGAACGTGTGGCGGCTCTGGAAGGTGAAATGGACAGGGCACAGGCTGATCTAACTGCGGCGGCAACAGGAGAGCAGAACACGCTGGACAGTGCAGCGGTGGTCGAGGGTGAAGCCATTGAAATCACTTACACGGCAAACCGCTGCATCAACGAAAGAGCAGGTGAAATCAGTCCTCTGGCAACAGAGAACACTGCCTTCCGTGTCTCTGACCCTATTCCTGTGGTTCCGGGTGAGCTGTACGCTTTTACAGTGTCTGGTGGCTGGCACAAGTATCTGTATGCGTTCTATAATGCCGATGGAAAAGTTGTCGGCGGATTTCAGGAGCATCGTGATGCTGTTGGTACCTACTATGATAGGATTTCACCGGTTCCGGCAACTGCGGCTACTGTGCGTATTGCGTGGATTGAAAACAGTCATTTCACCGGCGTGATCAAGAAGGTGAGTCGTATCAGCTACCCTTCGGCAGAGCTTGTTGGCGTTGCCGCGGAAGAAGCTGCTGTTCGGGATAGCAAGATTGCCGGGCTGGAATCCTATCTGGCCACCAAGGTCGTTGACGAAAACTACGAGTATGCCATTGGCGATAAGCTCAAGGTCACGGAGAATACTGGTATTGTCTTGAATCCGACGACTGGCGCCAAGGTCAAGGAGCCAACCGGTAACACGAACTACCGGGTCACGGAACCTATTTCTGTGGAGCCGTACACGCCGTACTGCATCAATGCAGCTGGAAGGGCTGGCTACGGACTGTATGCGTTCTATGATGCGGCTGGCAATCGTGTCGGCGGTGAAAACAATACCAGTGGAGCCGACCGAAAGATTGAGAACAAGACTGTGGTTGCGCCGGCAAGAGCCGCGACAGTTCGGATTGCCTGCATCCGTGGCGTTCAGGAGTGCTCTATTCAGAAAATGACGCGCGGCTATTTTATCGGTATGAAGCCGAAATGGGCGGGCCGCACTTGGGTATGCCTGGGTGACAGCCTGACGGAGAACAACAGCCGAACCACAAAGCACTACTTCGACTATATTGCCGAAAAGACCGGCATCAGCGTAGTCAATCTCGGTGTAAGCGGGACTGGTTATATGCGGCGTCAGGATATCAACAGAGCCTTCTACCAGCGGGTAAGTGATATCCCGGTGGATGCCGATGTGATCACCATCTTTGGCAGCGGCAACGACCTGAGCCTGACACTGGGGACGGTTACAGATACCGGCACGGATACGCTTTGCGGCTGTATCAATGCGACTATTGATGCAATCTACGAGCGCATCCCGTTGGCACGGCTTGGCATCGTAACGCCGACTCCGTGGGTTGGCAGTATGCCCTCTAAGACCACTTGTGCTATGGCAAAGTATTCGGATGCCATCGTTGAGATTTGCAAGCGGCGCAGTATTCCGTGTCTTGACCTCTACCGCGAATCCAATCTGCGCCCGGATGATGAGAATTTCCGCAAGCTGGCTTTCTCGAAGGATGACGGTAACGGTGTGCATCCGGACGAAAAAGGACACGAGATTATTGCGGCATCGTTCCAGAGTTTGCTGGAACGGCTCATTCTCTAACACCCCACAGCCCAGCGGCTGTGTTTTTAATAGATTACCACTACACAGGGGCGGCAGACACCGTCCCAATTTTTATGCCCTGAAATGGGGCAGGAAAGGCAAGGTACAATATGCAGAATGTGATCGACAAGATCCAGTTCGCTTTTGCGGCACTGGGCGGCTTTCTCGGTTGGTTTTTCGGAGGCTTTGATGGCTTCCTCTACGCGCTCATCATCTTTGTGGTGACCGACTACTTTACTGGCATCCTTGCGGCAGGCATTCGCAAGGAGTTGTCCAGCGAGGTGGGCTTCAAGGGCATCGCAAAGAAGGTGTGCATCTTCCTGCTGGTGGGCATGGCGAATGTCATTGACACGCAGGTACTCCAGAACGGAGCAGCCATCCGCACGGCAGTGATCTTCTTCTATCTGTCCAATGAAGGTCTGTCTATTCTGGAGAACTCCGCCGTCATCGGAATTCCCATCCCGGACAAGCTGAAGGAGATGCTGATCCAGCTGACCAAGGAAAAGCACATCCCTGAAAAGAGCGATGAGGACGATAATTGACCTCTATTGAGAGAAATTTTCATGAGAAGGCTTAACTTTCGTCAGAAAATCGTGCGCTTTATGAAGGAGTGTTTATGGGAGAGGGCAACCTCTCCCTCATTTTGAGGAGGAACAGTTATGAGTGAATATCCTGCAAAGCTGACCACCGGCTATTACCGTGTGCGGAGCAATTGGGAAGATGAGGCATCCCAGCTCGGAGCCTACAAGCTGCTGTCAAATGCCAAGGCTAAGTGTGACGAAAACCCCGGCAGCTATGTGTTTGCCGAGGACGGCACCGTAATCTACCCGGAAGACGAACCTGCAACTCGTGAAGAACTGGGCGAGGAGAAGCCTGTGTTGGACAAACCGGAGGAGCATCCTACTGAGGATGAGTCTGGTAAGGATGACTCCGCCGACAGCGAGGAGTTCCCACCCGCAGAGGCACAGCCGGATGCTAATGCCTATGGCAAGCTGAAAACGCTGATGAACATCCGGGCGGAACCCGACCTCACTGCCGAGGTGAAAGCAATCTACCCGGTTGGAACCATTGTGGAGGTGCTGGAGGTCTGCGGTGACTGGCTGAAGATCAGATGCCCGGAAGCAGAGAATGGCATTGCGTATGTGCTGAATGCTGAGGGCGAGTATGTCTTTGTCGGCCGGAATGTGTACGAAGTCGTAGCGGGGGACAACCTGTGGCGCATTGCAGAGCGCAAGCTCGGCAGCGGTACCCGCTATACCGACATCCGTGCGCTGAACGGCCTGACATCCAACACCATCCGCATTGGCATGAAGCTCCTGCTTCCCTGATGCCCGCTGAAACAAATCAACCATGCACGGCCCGGAGCAATCCGGGCTTTTTTCATTTGGAGGAAAAGACTATGGCTTATACGAACAGCCCACTTGTGGCATACACGAAACTCAGCCCGAATCACTCCGGGCAGAGGACGCACAGCATCGATCGCATCACGCCCCACTGTGTCGTTGGTCAGCTGAGTGCGGAAAGCATCTGCGGGTGCTTCATCAACACGAGCCGTCAGGCAAGCTGCAACTATGGCATTGGCAAGGACGGTCGCATCTCGCTCTGTGTCGAGGAGAAGAACCGCAGCTGGTGTTCTTCCAGCAGGGAGAATGACCAGAGAGCCATCACCATCGAGTGCGCCAGCGACAACTTCCACCCTTATGCAATGAACGATGCGGTCTACACCAGCCTCATCAAGCTCTGCACCGACATCTGCAAGCGCAACGGAAAAACGAAACTTATCTGGCTGGCGGACAAGAATAAAACTCTCAATTACACCCCGGCGGCAGATGAGATGGTGCTGTCTGTTCATAGATGGTTTGCCGCAAAAGCGTGTCCCGGTGACTGGCTGTACGCCCGCCTCGGTGATCTTGCCGCCAAGGTGACGGCTGCGCTTGGCACACCTGCTGCTCCTGTGGCGACCGGCTTGCAGGCAACTGCGCTCAAAGCACTCACCGATGCAGAAGTCGTGGCAAAGGTGGCTCCGCTGTTCACTGCAAACCAGAAGCAGTCCGGCATCCTTGCCTCTGTGTCTCTGGCGCAGTTCATTCTGGAGTCCGGCTATGGCAAATCGGAACTGGCGCAGAACGCCAATAACTGTTTTGGCATGAAGAAATCCCTTTCAGGGAACAGCTGGGCTGGCTCTGCGTGGGATGGGCAGTCTGTCTACACCAAGCAGACCGGGGAGCAGAACCCGGATGGGAGCTATGAGACCATCACGGCGGATTTCCGAAAGTATGCTTCTGTCGAGGACTCCATTACGGACCACTCCGCCTATCTGCTGGGCGCGATGAACGGCGACAAGAAGCGGTACGAAGGTCTGGTAGGGTGCAAGGACTACAAGAAAGCCGTGCAGCTCATCAAGGACGGCGGCTATGCCACCAGCCTGACCTATGTGCAGAACCTTTGCAGTGTCATCGAGCGTTGGAACCTGACGCAGTATGATGTCACTGAATCTTCTGCGCCAGAGGCATCTGGCTGGTACCGTGTGCGCAAGAGCTGGTCTGACGCGGCATCCCAGAAGGGCGCATTCAGGGAACTTTCCAATGCCAAGGCGTGTGCGGACAAGAATCCCGGCTATTCCGTTTTCGATGGCAGCGGTAGCGTGGTCTATGCGGTTGCCAGCACCTCTGCCAATGCAACCGCATCCTTCCAGCCGTATATGGTGCGTGTTTCCATCAGTGACCTGAATATCCGCAAAGGTCCCGGCACGAATTACAGTTCTCGCGGCTATACCGGCAAGGGCGTGTTCACCATTGTAGAGGAGGCATCCGGCAAGGGCGCAACCAAGTGGGGGCTTCTGAAGTCCTATGCTTCCGGCAGGAACGGCTGGGTCAGCCTTGACTACGCCAAGAAGGTCTGATTGACCGCATCAGCCTCGCAACGGAAACCTATCTGACGGTTGCAAAGCAGCCCGCTTCGCTCTGGACTTCCCAAATCAGCTGGGAAGTCCTTTACATTTTGTCGGTATTGCTTCGATCTCGGCATTCTGTCAGGCAGATAATTTGTCGGTATTATGCCGATTTATCTTTGCGACAGAACTTGCTATTCGGGTCCATATGCGGCAATATACGACTACCAAAAGGAGGACAACACAATGGAAGTGATGGTTGATCGCAAGCGGGCGGCGGCTTATTGCCGAGTCAGTACGGGAATGGAATGTCAGGAAGGTTCGTATGAAACCCAAATCAAGTACTACAAGGACCTGATCTCTAACGACCCGGATGAGGAACTGGTAAAAATCTATGCAGATGAGGGAAGCGGACGGAGTACGCAACGCCGGCCTGAGTTCCAGCAGATGATGCAGGACTGTGAGGATGGCAAGATCGATGTCATCTACACCAAGTCCATCTCCCGATTCTCCCGAAATATGCTTGATTGTGTGACCGCAGTGCGTCGGCTGAAAGAGCTGGGCATTGCGGTCATTTTTGAACGGGAAAACATCAACACAATGGACCGCCAGAACGAACTGTTCTTCCACATCATGGCGATTATCGCTGAGGAAGAATCCAAGAGCATCGGCGGAAATGTAAAGCTCGCCATTGACCACTGCCATGAGGAAGGCAAGCCGACCGGGCGCGTGACTTATGGGTATCGCCGGGTAAACAACAAAGGCGAGTGGCGCATTGAGGAATCGGAGGCACGGCGCGTCCGTTGTGCCTTTGACCTTGCCGCCAAGGGCATCGGCTACGATGCTATCCGGAAGGAACTGGACGCGATGGAAAAGGCGGAAGGAACAGGCGTTTCATGGTCCCAAAACCGCAACCGTGTTCCGATGCTGTTGAAGCACATCGCCTACACGGGGGACTACATCACGGACACCTACTATACGGCATACGGCAAAAACGGCCACCGATACAGCAAGCGGAATAACGGGGAACGCGCCCAGACCTATCTGGAAGGTCATCATGAACCCATTGTCAGCAAGGAGCAGTTCGAGCGTGTCCAGACCCTGATGAGCATGGGACTGCTTCACTCTGGCAGGAAGAAGTACACGAAGGAACAGCAGGAGCTTCTAAACGATTCCAGCTGGCAGTAAGAGGGAGGAAAGCGTATGGAGATTACAGTTGAAAAAGTCAATACGGCAGTACAGCCCAAGAAACGAGCACTGAACACCTTGAACGGAGTGCGCGTGGCAGTCTATGCCCGTGTCAGCACGGATCAGGAGATTCAGCTCCACAGCCTGGATGAGCAGATGAAAGGCTTCAAGATGAAGATTGCCCAGAATCCCGGCTGGGTGCTGGTAGATGTTTACGCCGA
>Ga0129313_1000075_pt1 | contig 97579 bp, 84 predicted proteins | sample O1105metagenome_FD_94436 | JGI IMG/M metagenome (GOLD analysis project Ga0129313, IMG submission 94436) | Orangutan group fecal microbial communities from fecal samples from Wisconsin, USA - O1105 metagenome | ecosystem: Host-associated > Mammals > Digestive system > Large intestine > Fecal...
GAGGATCTCGGTGTAGTCGTTGAGCTGGGTGAGCTCGGTGATCTCCCTCCGTGCCAGCGGGCTTTCCCGGTTCACCAGCAGCTGGTACTCAAATTCCATCACCGTCTCCCGCTGCAACCCCCGGCGGGAACAGTAGTGGGCGTAGTAGTCCTCGTCCTCCTCGGCGTACCGCAGTACCGCCAGATGGTACCCCCGCCGCAGCACAAAGTCCAGCGCCTCCAAAGAGCTGCTTTCCCGGATGTGCACCCGCAGCTGTTCTCCCTCCGCCGCCTGCTTGAGAAAATCCACCACCGCGTAGGAGGCATAGGTGGCGTGGGGCAGCGCCACCCGCAGTTCCGCACAGCTGTTCCGCTTCTGACGGGCATCTGTATCCAGACGGTCCACCTCCTGCAGCACCCGCTGTGCCTGCTTGATGAAGTGCCGTCCCTGCTCCGTGGGGATCATGCCGGTGGAGCAGCGCTCAAAGATCCGGATACCGTACTCCTCCTCCAGATTTTTCAGCGCCTTGCTCACATTGGGCTGCGCTGCATACAGCTGTTTTGCCGCCGCACTCACCGAGCCCCACTTCATGATCGCCACCAGATAACGCAGTTCCGTAATATTCATTGCCGGTCTCCCTGTCCAAAAAGTAGCTTTATTCTAACAATTCTTCGCCCCCGCTGTCAAGGCGCAGCAGTTGACGCTGCCCTCTCCGGCGCTTATAATAGGATCATTCAGAAAAGTATTATACGCTATTATAAAAGGAGTCGTTATGGGATCCATCTACCGTGTTGTGCGCATTGAAGAACAGATGTACGGCTGCGAGGAGCTGCCTGCCGGGCAGCCGGTGCTGTGTGACGTCCTGCTGCGGGACGCCGCCGGGGCAGAGCGCACCCTGCCCTATCCGGACAAAGAACTGACCCGCCTTGGGATCAACGAGGGGGATGCGGTGGAGCTTGCCGGGGATGATACCCTGCAAAAAGCACCCCACCGGCTCTATTTCACCCGCCACGGGGAGACGGTGTGGAACGTGGAAAACAAGATCTGCGGCATGACCGACAGCCCCCTGACCCCCCGGGGACGGCAGCAGGCACGGGAACTGGGGGAGGCGGTGCGCCGCAGCGGTGCCCCCATTGACCAGATCCTCTATTCTCCCCTGTCCCGTGCCGCCGACACCGCCAGAGCCATCGCCGACGCCACCGGCATCCCTGCCCGGTGCGAGCCTCTGCTCCGGGAGCAGTGCTTTGGCAAGTATGAGGGCACGCCCCGGGACGGTGCAGAGTTCCGGATCTCCAAGACCCACTTTGCAGACCGCTATTCCGGCGGCGAAAGCATGATGCAGCTGGCACAGCGGATCTACAATCTGCTGGACCGGCTCCGTGCCGACACCGGGACCACCTACCTGCTGGTGGCACACAACGGCATCGCCCGGGTGGTGGAGTCCTATTTCCGGGACATGACCAACGAGGAGTACGCCGCCGCCGGCATCAAAAACTGTGAGCTGGTGGAATACCACTTTGAATGAATCTTCCCCGGAAAGGACCTTTTATGTCGAAGCATCCCATCCAATTGTCCGACCACTTCACCTATCCCCGGCTGCTGCGGTTTGTATTGCCCTGCATCGGCACCATGCTCTTTACCTCCATCTATGGCATCGTAGACGGGCTGTGCGTGTCCAACTTTGTGGGCAAGACTGCCTTTGCAGCGGTAAACCTGATCATGCCCCTGCCCCAGCTCCTTGCCACCGTAGGCTTTATGCTGGGCACCGGCGGCAGCGCCATTGTGGGCATCACACTTGGCGAGGGCGACCAGCAGAAGGCGGACCGCTACTTTACCATGTTCCTGCTTTCCGCCGCCGTCATCGTCAGTGCGCTGGCAGTGCTGGGCGTTCTTTTTCTGGAACCCGTTGCCAAGCTGCTGGGGGCAAAGGGCGAACTGCTGGACTACGCTTTGCGGTACGGGCGCATCCTGATGTTCTCCCTGCCCACCTTTGCCCTGCAGAATATGTTCCAGAGCTTTTTTGTCACCGCCGAAAAGCCCCACCTGGGCTTCTACTTCACTCTGGGCGCCGGCTGCACCAATATGGTGCTGGACCTGCTGCTGGTGGGAGTCTGGGGCTGGGGGGTGGAAGGCGCTGCCATCGCCACCTTTATCAGCCAGCTGGTAGGCGGCGTGCTGCCGGTGGTGTATTTTCTGGACCGGAACAATTCCAGCCGCCTGCACCTGTGCCCCACCGGCTTCCACGGCAGGGTGCTGCTGGACGCCTGCATCAACGGTTCCTCGGAGCTGATGACCAATCTTTCCATGTCACTGGTCAACATTCTGTATAACTTCCAGCTGCTTCGCCTTATCGGAGAGGACGGCGTGGCAGCCTTTGGGGTCATCATGTACGCCTCCTTCCTGTTTGTGGCGGTGTTCGTGGGCTATGCCTTTGGCAGCTCCCCCATCGTCAGCTTCCACTACGGGGCACGGAACCTGAAGGAGGTCCACAACCTGTACAGCAAGAGCCTGCGGCTCATCGGGGTGGTCGCCGTGACCCTGACCGGGGCGTCCATGGTGATCATCCCCCATGTGGCACGGTTCTTTGTGGGGTACGATGCGGCGCTGCTGGCGCTGACCAGCCGCGCCTTCCGGCTGTATGCCATAAGCTTCCTGATCCTGGGCTTTAACATCTACGCCTCCTCCTTCTTCACGGCACTGGGAGACGGCGTTACCAGCGCCCTGATCTCCTTCCTGCGGACCCTGGTGTTCCAGGTCGCCGCAGTGCTGATCCTGCCTGCCCTGCTGGGCACCGACGGCATCTGGCTTGCGGTCACCGCCGCCGAACTTGCGGCGCTGGGGGTCAGTACCGGCATGTTCATCGCCAAGGACAAGGTGTTCCACTACCGCAAACCCTGATCTTCCCCCTGTTTTTTGCAAAACGGCAAAAAGCAGGGGATTTTTTTGTGGATTCTTGCCCTGCCGCCAGGGGACGATTCGTGCTAGAATGGACACAGCTTCCATCCACCTTTTTGTGAGGAACCATTATGACTTTATTTCTGACCAGCAGCCCCAGCGGCTGCCCCTTTGAACCGGGACCTGCGGTGCCCCGTCTGGACCAGCGCAACCACTTTGTGGCAAACCTCCGGGCGGTGTGGCAGCACCCCCGGCTGGGTCTTGCCCTTGCTGCTGACCCCTATGCCCATCAGGAGAACGATGCCATGTGCCGGGTGTTCCGGCAGAGCTTTGCCGACGCCCACCTGCCCCTCACCGACCTTGTGTCCTGTGACAGCCGCAACCCGGAGGAGATCTGCGCCCTGCTGGCACGCAGCAGCTTTGTGATGCTGTGCGGCGGGCACGTCCCCACCCAGAACCACTTTTTTGCCCAGCTGGGGCTGCCCGCCCTGCTGCAGGACTACCACGGCATCGTGCTGGGGGTCAGCGCCGGCAGCATGAACGCCGCCCGGCTGGTGTACGCCGCCCCGGAAGAGCCGGGAGAAGCCGCCGACCCCCACTATTGCCGCTGGCTGTCCGGGCTGGGACTTACCGAGACCCGGATCCTGCCCCACTACCAGTTCATCCGGGATCATATTCTGGACGGGCAGCGGGTGGAGGACATTGCTCTGGCAGACAGCCGGCAGCATCCCTTCCTTGCCCTGCCCGACGGCTCCTACCTGATGTGCGCCGAGGGGCACGAGACCCTGTACGGCAGAGCATGGTACTTTGCCGACGGCACCATGGAGGAGATCAACGAGGACGAAGATGTGCTGCCCCTGCGGTGACACAATAAAAAAAGAAGCACGCAGCTGCGTGCTTCTTTTTTATGATATTCTGCTGCGCAGAAATGATGCTGCTTCGCAATGATATTTGCGCTGTGCGCAAAATGATGTGTGCTGCCGCACATTCTCCATGTCCCGCAGGGCACATCATTCCCGGCAGCGCCGGGTCATCATCTGCCGCAGGCAGACATCATTGCGCATCAAATGCGCATATCATTCCGCCGCAAGGCGGTTAGAGCTAGCGCATGATATTCTGCTGCGCAGAAATGATGCCGCTTCGCAATGATATTTGCGCTGTGCGCAAAATGATGTGTGCTGCCGCACATTCCTCATGCCCCGCTGGGCACATCATTCCCGGCACAGTCAGCTGTGCGGTTTCTGTTTGACGGTTCTGCAGGATGCAATCAACAGCACTCGCAACTCCGTACATTGTGCCCGCAGCTGTCGAAACTGCTGGTCCGTCAGATAGCCGGTGCGATACAAAAGTTCCAACCAGTAATCCGTTTCATTTGCTTCTTTTAATGCAATCTCCAGCTTTGAAACAAAATCGTCTCTGCTCTGTGCATAATGCGCCTCCCGGATGTTTGCACCAATAGAGGTTCCAGAACGCCCGATCTGATTTGCCATGATGAATTCTTTTTTCGCTCGCAGCACTTTTGTCAATTCAATGATCTGCACTGCAAATTCCATAGAACGGTCAGCCAGTTTATCTTCTCGCATCGATGCTCCTTTCTTCATGCCCCGCAGGGCAAAATGCAGTTGCATGATATTCTGCTGCGCAGAAACGAGGCTGCTTTGCAATGATATTTGCGCTGTGCGCAAAATGATGTGTGCTGCCGCACATTCCTTCATGCCCCGCAGGGCACATCATTGCGTCAGCATATCATCTGCCACAGGCAGATATCATTGCGCATGAAATGCGCATATCATTCCGCCCCTAGGCGGATGAGGCTATCGCATGATATTCTGCTGCGCAGAAATGAGGCTGCTTCGCAATGATATTTGCGCTGTGCGCAAAATGATGTGTGCTGTCGCACATTCCTTCATGCCCCGCAGGGCACATCATTGCGTCAGCATATCATCCTGCCGCAGGCAGATATCATTGCGCATGGAATGCGCATATCATTCCGCCCCTAGGCGGATAAACGGTGCAATGGCGTTGGCGTCGCCGTGGCGGACGATGGAATAGGTGATGTCGCAGTAGGGCTGGATGGCGGTGCTCTTTTCCACCGTGGAGATCAGCAGCACCTGCAGCTGCAGGCGGCGGAACAGCTCCATCATGGGGCGGATGCGGTCGCTGGTCATCTTGCTGAACGCCTCGTCCAGCAGCACCAGCCGGATGCTGTTTTCGCTCTTCTGGTAGATCTGCAGCAGGGATGCGCAGATCGCCACATAGAAGGGTGCCTGATTCTCGCCGCCGGAGGAATCCCGGCTGACCCGGGACAGGTACGCCTGCTGCCCGGTGACCCGGTTGGTGACCTTGATGTCGTAGTCCAGATAGGTGCGGTAATCCACATAATCCGACAGGGTGGCGGTGCCGGTGCTGCGCCCTTCCTGCCGGGCACGGGTATTCTCGTCCACATCCGCCATGATCTTTTCCATCAGCTCGTCCACCTGCCGCTCGTAGACCGGGTCTGCGGTGGCGGCAAGGTTGTCCAGAGAATCCCCATCGGTCATCTGCCGGTTGCCCTTGTCCACAATGACCTGATAGAAGGCGGCAAGCCGGGGGTCCCGGCTGGGCTCCAGCTCAAAGCGGTACACCTCTTCGCCGTAGGTCAGCTGTTCCATCACCTTGTTCAGCTCCCGGAACTGCCGCCGGGCGTTGAAGATATCGTCTTTCATGCGGAACAGGATATCCTTGCGGAACCGGTCCTTGCAGTCCCGCTGCGCCTGCTCCAGACGGGCAGCGTAGCGTTCCAGATCGATGCGCACAAGGCTTTCGTGCTGGGCACGGTACTGGTCCAGCCCCGAAAGTCCCAGCGGGTAATCGCAGACGTAACGCTGGTTATACGCCTGCTGGGCAGGCTCCAGAGTGCCGGTCAGGTACAGCGCCAGAGCATCGTCCAGCTTTGCCTGTGCCTTTTCCGCCGCCTGTGCGGCGGCACGGGGCTTGCCGGGGGCGGCAAGGTTCTGTACCCGGGTCCGTGCCAGCGGCTCCAGCAGGGGGTGCGTTTCAAAGAAGCTCTGGGCAGCAGCAGCACTCTGCCGGGCGGTCTCCCCCGCCTTTTCCTGCTCTGCCTTGCAGGCGGCGATCTGTTTTTCGCACACACGGATGTCGCCGCCCACCTGCTCCACGGCAGTGCGTGCCCTTTCCCACGCTGCCTCGCAGCTTTCCTCTTCCCGGTACAGCTGCTGCAGCAGGGGGTTTTCCCGGTACTCGGTGAGCTTTTCTTCCTGCTCCTTCACCCCTGCTTCGGCGGCGGCAAGGGCGGTGCGTGCCTCCCACAGCCCCGCAAAGGCATCCAGAACATTGCCCCGCAGCAGACTCTGATACTGGTTGTACGCTGCCTTCAGGTTCTGCTCGGTGCGGACAGCAGTGCGGACCTTTTCCGCCAGTTCTTCCAGCTGCTGCGCCAGTAACCCGGCACGGGCACGTCGTGCCTCCAGACCAACATAGCGCTGGGGGGTCCGCAGCCGCTCCAGCCGGAAGGGATGGTGCCGCAGCAGATCCCGGGTGGCGCTGTCAGGGTAGTTTTCCAGAGTGTCGGGGGTGTCGCAGCAGACGATACGTCCCAGCATGGTCTGGACGTACTGCGCCGCCAGAGGGTTGGCGCTGCTGACCTGTGCCGCAAGGCTCTGGGGGTCGATATGGTCGGTGCGGCGGTTCGCCTTGCGGATGCCCGGGGTGTCCAGCAGGCTGATGGGACCTACCCGGTCCTTCAGCGCCACAAAGGCAATTTTTGCTGCCTCATAGTGTGCCGGCGGCACAAGGATGTCAAACCGGCGGTCTCCCAGACACGCCTCCACACAATCCTGCCAGCTCTCATCCTCCACTGTCAGCAGCTCACAGAAGATCTTGGCGTCCGGCTTCATACCCCGGCTCTGCAGCTCTGCATTCACAGCATCCCGGACCCGGGTAGCGGCATCTCCGTGGGGATACACCCATTTGCCGCCGGACACTGCGTCCAGCTCGGCACGTCCCTCGGTCTGCTCCTTTTGCAAGGCGGCGGCAGCCTGCCGGGCGGCAAAATACGCCTCTTCCAGCGGCTTTTCCTGCCCGGAGAGCCAGCCGGTAAGTTCCGGCAGGGTGTCTGCCGTCAGCTCCTCCACTGTGTATCGGGGTGTAAAACCGCTGCGGCGCAGCACCGCCAGCAGCGCTTGGGTGCTCTGGGCTGCGTTTTCTGCCTGTGCGGCACGGCGGCGGGCGGTTTCCAGAAGGCTCCGGCGGCGGGTCAGCTCCTCTCCCATGGCGTCAAGGGCACGTCCCTCGCCGCTGGCGGAGGCGGCACCGTGGGCAGAAAGGTACGCCCGGCGCGCCTGTGCCTCTGCGTCCTTTGCTTCGGCGTAGCGGTTCTTTAGCTCTTCCAGCTGCCGATTCCCTGCCTCCAGATGGTCCTGCCAGACTGTCTGTTCGCTCTCGTCCGCTTCGGCACGTGCCAGCAGCGCTGCGCCCCGGTTCACCAGTGCCTCGGTCTGCTTGCCAGCGGCTTCCCGCCCGTATTCCACGATCTGGTCCAGAGCGGCGGCACGGGTCTGTGCCTCTGCCAGTACAGCGTGGAGGTTTTCCAGCTCCAGACGGTCTCCCTGCAGCGCCTCCAGATCCAGTTCCGGCTGGGGCAGGATATACTGGTACAAAAACTCCCGGAAATTGGGGATCTCGTCCATGCTGGTGCCCATCTGGAACACCTCGTTGAACTTTTTGCCCAGAGGGCTGGATGCACGTCCGATGCCCAGCGCCCGGCAGATGCGGTCCCGTGCCTCACTGGGGCTGCGGGTATATGCCAGCCGTCCGGCGGCAGGCTTGAAATCCTCTTTTGCGCTGGGTGCCCCGGTGCGGGGGTCGATGAAGGGCAGCTGCTCCAGAGTGATGCCGTCCTCGGAGAGATACCAGGTCTGGTCTCCGGGGTGCAGCTCCTGCATGGGACCTTCGGACTCCACCCGGACCGCAATGACAAAGCTGGTGCTCTTGACGCTGTCCCAGAACTCCGCTCCGATGTATGCCACGGTGTGCCCCGGGCGGCGGTAGGCGTTTTCTCCCCGCTGCTTGGCGTGGACCGAACCCTGCAGGGTGCGTCCGCTCTTTTTGTTGCCCAGAGCATTGAAGTTGCGGTTGGTGGTAAGGCAGTAGCGGATGGCGTCCAGAATGGTGGTCTTGCCCACGGCGTTGACGCCGATCATATAGGTGAGCCGGGCACAGTCAAAGGTGACGTTTTCAAAGTTGTGCCAGTTGATGAGTTTCAGCCGTTTGAGTTCGATCATTCTTCTGCCTCCCCGGTGTCATCGGCGCGTTCATACAGCCCCAGCTCGGTGCGGGTGCGTCCCGCTTCCGCTGCGGCGTCTGCCAGATCTGCGTCCGGCAGTGCCAGCAGCACCGTGGGGAACACCTCAATGCGGCTGTCCAGCCCCGTGAGCCGCCCCACCGGACGTGCCAGATTGTACCGGCGCAGGGTGCGCATGAGGTTTTCCAGAGTTTTCTGGTCCAGCCGCCGGGGCAGGTTCATCTTCTGCAGCTCGGTCTGCACCTCTTCCACCGTTACCAGCACCTGATCTGCAGCGGCAAGGCTCTCCCGCTTTTGCAGGTACAGCAGCCGCAGCACCAGCAGCAGGATGCTCTCGTATTTCAGCAGCCGTGCCTGACTGCCCTCGTGCCCGTTTACCAGCGCCGCCGCCTGCATGGGTGCCGGGTACAGCACCACATTATAGCCCAGCGGGCGGAACACGGCACGGACCTCCGACAGGTGGTCCTGCACATAGAGGTACTTTGCCCGCTGATCCTCCACGCCGCCCAGCACAAAGCAGTGGTTCAGCAGGTAGTTTGCGGTCTCTTCCAGCATATCAATGGTTGCCATCTGTATCTTCCTCCTTACGGCGGGTCAGGATGAAATCCTCAAAGCGGAAACCGCCCCGTTCCACCCACTCCCCCGTGAGCTGAATATCGTAGTCCCGGTGGGGCGACTGGGAATAGGTGTGCAGTCCGATGATGCCTGCCATGTCCCCGGGGTACTCCTCCACCAGCACCGACGCCGCCACCCGGCTCCGTGCCGCCAGCGCATTCTGTGCCAGCAGGGAGACGTTCTCCTCGGTGACGGCAAGACGGGCGTAGTCCAGCAGCAGCTGCTGTTCTTTGCGGAGCTGCTCCGGGTCCAGTGTGCCGCTCTGCACCGGCGCAAGAGGTTCGGCAGTCCGTGCCGCCGCCGGGGGATAGAGGAACTTTTCCCCAAACACCGCCGCCGGGTACAGGTGCAGCCGCTTTGCCACCGGACCGTCATCCAGTTCAAAAAGCTGGTCCGGGGTGCGGATCTCCTCGGCGTAGCGGCGCAGCAGGGCGGTGACGCTGCCCTGACTGGACCGGTCGCTGAGGAGCAAAAACTGGGCACGCTGCACCGCCCGCTTGCGGTAGCGGATGTGGCTGGCGTCGATCTCCCGGATCAGGCTGCTCATCTCTTCCAGTGCGTCCCGCTGCTGCTGGATCAGCTCCCGCACCCGGGGCGCTGCCTCGCCGGGGGCACAGCGCTCCACCCGGGCGTAATCCAGCGCCAGCCTTGGCAGGCAGTTCTCCTCGCAGCGGTCCAGCCCCTCTTCCAGATAGGCACGGTAGTTGAACAGGTTGTCGCTGGTCTTGAACCGGTGGTATGCCGCTGCCACCACCTTTTCTTCGTACTGGTCAAACAGCTCCAGCACCTCTTGGGGGGTGCGGTTCCGGGTGAGCCGGTCCATGTAGTGCCCGATGGAGGCATTGAGGGCACGGAGAGACTGGTTCAGTGCCTCCAGATCCGCCGCCACCTCCCGCAGCACGTTCTCGTAGGGGCTTTTTTCCTCTTCCACCCCCTGCAGCAGCTGCCATGCCTTGTACAGCTTGCCGGTGTAGGTGACCACCCGGGGGTTCAGGATCTCTTCCATTGCGTCCAGCAGGGGGGTGACCTCCGGCATAAAGGCAAGCCTTGCCTCGGACTCGTAGCTGCCGGGGATCTCCTCCAGCCAGCCGGTGCGGCGCAGCCGCAGCAGAAAGCCCACTGCCAGTGTGTGGGGGTCCCGGGTGGGCTGCTGCTCCTGATCTCCGGCACCGTCGTCGTCCAGAGTCAGGGGCTTTGCCACCGCCGCAAAATAATCCTCTCCCCGCCACACCGCCTCGGCACGGGAGATGCTGTAGTCCGCCGTGTGGCGGCACTCCTCCCAGAGCAAAAGCAGCAGCTCTGCATAAAAAGCCCGGTTGGGTCCCGCCAGCGGGCGGAACAGCCGGGGGGATACCAGTTCAAACAGCTGCATGGAAACGTCCTTTCTGTTCAGATGGGAATACGCCCCTATTGTACCACAAAACCCGGTTGTTTGTCACAACCGGGCATAAAAAAGCCCCGGAGGGCAGCCTTGCGGCTACGCTCCGGGGGAAAGGATGAGGAATTTACTTGCCGTATTTGGGGTTCAGGATCTTGAAAGCCACTGCCATGTAGCTGCGGCTGCCGTTGGTCTTTACCACAACGCCCAGCTTGGTCCAGCTGCTATCGCCCTTGATATTGACGCCAGTATCCTCGAACTCTCTGCCGATCTCGCTCTGGACAGCATCCAGGAACGCCTTCAGGAAGGGACCATACTGATACTTTGCGGTCACGGTAATGGTCAGGTACTGCTGATCTTTGCCTTCCACATGGACCTTGCCAAAGAGCTGTGCACCAAAGAAGTCGATGCTTGCCTTCAGGTCCTCGTCCAGGTGATCCTCAGCGACCTTCTGCAGATCCGGGTCGTTGACCGACACGGTTGCTGCCTGCTTGCCGCCAGAGACCGTATTAAATACTTTTTGAGTCTTCTGGGCATCCGTCTCACCTGCACCGGAGCCACCGCAAGCGGTGAGCATCAGCAGGGCAAGTGCGCCTGCCAGAAACAGTGCTACAAACTTTTTCAGATTTTTCATAGGATATCCCTCCTGTCAGTTCTGTTTGTGGGTATGTTTCTTTGTTCCGAAAGTCTCTCCCACACTGTGGGTGCTCTCTCTGACCTGATTATATCCGACCCCTGTTGGTTTTGTCAAGCGTAAAGATAGCCAAATAATTCCTGTGCTTTTCGTGAATAAAGTACGAAAACAAGCAATATTTGTTGCGCATTTGTTGCTCTTGTTCCGGACTTGGCAAAGGTTCTTTGCCAGCCTTTTCCCCCGCCGCCCTTTTTGCCCCAGACACTGTATTTTGGGGGCGTACAGCGGCGGTTAAATTTGGACATATGTTGTGTTCCGCACTCTGCACAGCGCACCCCCGCCGCCCAGGATATTACAAATTTTCCACACAACTTTTGGATTTTTTGCATTTTTTACACAATTTCACCACCTTTGGGCGGTAAAATAAGGTCATAAAATAAAAGAAAAGGATGACCATACCCATGCAGCACTGTTCTGCCCGGGCGGCACGGCAGTTTGCGGCGGCAGTGCTTGCGCTGGTACTTCTGTTTGCCTCTGCCGCTCCCTGCGCCCGTGCCGCCTCCCTCGAAGAGACCCACGGCATCCGGCTGTTATCGTTTGACCACAGCCAGATCCTTTCCATCGGCAACCAGACCTCCGGCAAATGCAGTTGGTTTGCTCTGCGCTACGCCCGCACCATTCTGGACGGCAAGATCTCTTCCGGCAGCGGTATGTGGTCCAACGGCGCCGTGTGGTCCGCCGGTGGCTACTACGGCTATTCCGGCAGCCGGGCAGAGTGCCTTCAGACCCTGTACAGCCAGCTTTGCGCCGGGAACCCGGTCATCGTACATCTTAAAAATACCACGGTCAGCGGGGTGTCCCGGCACACCAACCGCACCTCCACCTACGAATACCACCTGACCGGCTCCGGCTGGGATCAGGTAAACTACCCCCACATTGCCACCAGTTCCACCTACGGACACTGGGTGTGCGTGGTGGGCATGGACCCCGCCGCCGACCCGGAGAACCTGAAGGAAAGCGACTTCTACGCCCTTGACCCGGCACGGGTCACGGCAAACGGCAGGCTGGCGGTGACCCGTCTGCTGGACAACACTCTCTGGACCGAAAATTCTCCCTTAAAAATTGCAGGCTGATTCATCATAAAAACAGGAGCGGCTGGCGAAAACGCCAGCCGCTCCTGTTTTGCTTTTAGTAGCCCCGCACCGAGAAGCCCCGCTCCCAGGGGTCCGGGGGCAGGTCCTTCTGCCGGATGCCGGTGATCTGGATGTAGTCGCTTTTCTGGATCAGGGCAAAGAGCTTCAGGAACTTATCCGGGTCTCCCTGCACCTCCAGCGTCACGGTGCCGTCGTCCTCGTTCTGCACCCAGCCGGTAAGCTCCAGCGTCTGGGCGGCGTACCGTGCCCGGTAGCGGAAGCCCACTCCCTGCACCTGTCCGCTGATGGAATAGCGCCGCCGCACCGTGCCCTCCGGCAGCACCGGCGGGGTGCGGTCCTTCTGTTTCAGAAAATCAAACACTTTGTGTCCCCCTTTGGGGGAATGATATACTGCGCCGGGCGCAGCATGATATGCTCCGCAATGATATTCCGGCTTTGCCGGAAATGATACAGCCGCCTGCGGCGGCAATTGTGCCATAAGGCACACATCATTTGTCCGCAGGACAATATCATTTCCCGCAGGGAATATCATGCCGTGCCATGGGCACGGTACATCATTCTCCTTACAGTTCCTGATACGCCGCCATGAGGGCGGGGATGAACTGCTTTTTGCGGCTCACCACTCCCGGCAGGGTCCAGCTGCCGTCTTCGGTGGGCTGGGTGTCAAAGCCGTCTGCCAGCACCTCGCCTGCATAGCGTCCGGTGCAGATGACCACGCTTTCTTCCTTGGGCACATCGGTGAGCAGGACGTACAGGTCCTCCACGTTCTGCTTGTTCCGTGCCTCTTCCAGATAGGGCTTCAGCAGTTCTTCTGCCCCATAGAGGTTTTTGCGGGTCATGTAGCTGCCCTGCGCCACCCCAAACCGGATGTCGCCGCACATAAATACCTTAAAGTCCTGCAGGAACACTTCCTCGGCGGTCTTGCCGTCCAGCCGCTCTCCTGCCTCGAACATCTCGTTGGCAAACTCCTCAATGTCCACCCCGGCGATCTTTGCCAGCCTCTTGGCGGTATTTACATCCACGGGAGTGCAGGTGGGGCTGCGGAAGGCAAGGGTGTCGGACAGGATGGCACCCAGAAGCAGACCGGCGGTCTGCTGGGGGATCTCCACCCCGTTTTCATCGTACATCTGGGTGACGATGGTGGCGGTGCAGCCCACCGGCTGGTTGCGGAAATACACCGGTCCGCTGGTCTCCAGACTGCCGATGCGGTGATGGTCGATGATCTCCAAAATCTCCGCCTGCTCAAAGCCCTCCACTGCCTGAGTCGCCTCGTTGTGGTCCACCAGAATGATCCGGCGCTTGCGGAGGTTGATGATGTTCCGGCGGCTGATCATGCCGCAGTATTTGCCCTCTTCGTCCAGAATGGGGAAATAGCGGTGGCGCACCTTTGCCATGACCCGGGTCACATCCGCCACCGGGGTCACAAGGGTGAACTTTATGATGTCCTGCCGGGTCATATAATAGGAGATGGGGGCGCACTGGCTGATGAGCTTGCCGGCTGCGTAGGTGTCGCAGGGGGCGGTCATGATCGCTACCCCGGTCTCCTCTGCAATGCGCTGGATGGTGCGTCCCACCTTTGCCCCGTTGCAGATGATGAGAAGGGACGCCTCTTTTTCGATGGCGCACAGCTGGCTTTCGTAACGGTTGGTGAGGATGACGATATCCCCTTTTTCCATGTTGCTTTCCAGCATTTCCGGGGTGGCGGTGCCGATGCGGATGTGCCCGGTGGTGCACACAGCTTCCTCGCTGCCCACCACCATGGTCGCCCCCAGCGTCTCCAGAATGTTCCGGTAGCTGGTGCGGCTCTTGGCAAGGATGCCGGTGTCAAAAAGGTCCATGTTGGCGGTGGCGATATCCTTGACCGTAATGACGCCTTCCAGCTCGTTGTCCGGGTCGGTCACCGGCAGGGTGTCGATCTTCTGGTCCCGCATGACCTCCCACGCCTTCCGCAGGCTGGTGGAACCGGGGATCCCCGGGATCTCACGGTAGTCCACGTCCCGGATCTTGGGGTTTACATCGGTGCACATCCGGGGCGGCGTGACCCCAAACTTTTTCAGGACGAACTCGGTCTCCTGATTCATCTTTCCGGCTCTGCGCGCCTCGCAGACCAGATCGCTGGTCTTGTTTTTCAGCTCTGCATAGGCAAGCGCCGAGCAGATGGAATCGGTATCCGGATTCCGATGTCCGATGACCACTACCTTGTGGGCTGCTTTGGGCATAATTTCTCCCCCTTTATATGGGTCTTACCTTTTATCATTCGTATCATTTCCCCCGCTGCGCTCCTGCACTGCAGCAGCAGGGTCCAAAATTATTCTAGCACAATTTTCTGCAGCGGTAAAGCAGAACGAATGCGGCAGGTGCCTTGACGATATCCGCCGCCCTCAGCAAAGACTTTGCCTGTGCGTCCGGCTTTTTTGATTTTTTGAATCTTTTATTGTACACATCACTTGTAATTTTGGTATATTCGCTGTATGATAAGGGTATCGCACTTTTTTACAGGATGTGGAGGAAAAACATGTCATCGACCAAAACCCGGTCCGCCCCGCTGTTTACCCGACAGCAGCTCATTGCCCTTCTGCTGCCGCTTATTGCCGAGCAGACCCTGAACGTTACCATCGGTCTTGCCGACACCCTTATGGTCTCCTCGGTAGGCGAAGCCGCCGTCTCCGGCGTCAGTCTGGTGGACACCTTTAATACTCTGCTGATCCAGATCATGAGCGCCCTTGCCACCGGCGGCGCTGTGGTCACCAGCCAGTACATCGGGCACCGGGAGCCTAAAAACGCCCGTGCCGCTGCGGCGCAGATCCTGTTCATCCTTTCCAGCCTCAGCTGCGTGGTCGCCGCTATTGTGGTGGTGGGTCGCCACGGCATCCTGCGGGGCATCTTTGGTTCCATTGACGCCGACGTCATGCACTACGCCGAGACCTACTTTCTGCTCTCTGCCCTGAGCTACCCCTTCATCGGTCTGTACAACGCCGGTGCCGCCCTGTTCCGGGCGCAGGGCAACAGCAAGATCAGCATGCTGTCCAGCCTTGTGATGAATGTGGTGAACATCGGCGGCAACGCCATCCTGATCTTCGGCTTTGGCATGGGGGTCATGGGTGCTGCCCTTGCAAGCCTTGTTTCCCGGATGGTGGCGTGCTTTGCGGTGCTGTACCTGCTGCAGAAGCCCCAGTGCCCGCTGCGGGTGGAGGGGCTGCAGGCGCTGCGCCCGGACGGTGCACTGATCCGGCGCATCCTCCGCATCGGCATCCCCGCCGGCATCGAGAACGGAATGTTCCAGATCGGCAAGCTGTCGGTGTCCAGCCTGACTTCCACCCTGGGCACCGCCGCCATTGCGGCAAACGCCGTGGTCAACAGCACCACCACCTTCCTGAACGTGCCTGCCAACGCCGTGGGCATGGCGGCGCTGACGGTGGTGGGACAGTGCCTTGGTGCCGGCGAAAAGGAACAGGCGGTGGACTACTCCCGCCGTCTGCTGTTCCTTGCCTACTGCGGTGCATGGACTTTGAACCTTACCGCTTTCTTCTTTGTCAACCAGTATGCGGTGTCCCTGTTCCACCTCTCCGCCGAGGCGCAGGTCATGGCGCTGGAGGTGATGCGGTGGTTCAACATCGTTTCCCTGTTTATCTGGCCTTCCAGCTTTACCCTGCCCAACATCCTCCGCGCCTCCGGTGACTCCCGGTTCACCATGAGCGTCAGCATCCTCTCCATGTGGGTGTTCCGGGTGGGCTTCTGCTACCTGTGGGTGCTGCAGTTCAACGGCGGGCTGCTGTCTATCTGGGTCGGCATGTACCTGGACTGGCTGTTCCGCTCCATCTGCTTTACCGCCCGGTTCGTCCGGGGAAAGTGGCTGGAACAGAACGTGATCTGAAAACGCTGCCATCGTATCTTTTACAGGGCAGTCGGACCCGCCGGTCCGGCTGTCCTTTTTTTGCAGCTTCCATCCGCAGATCCGCCCCTCAAAAAATTTTTTCCGGGTGCAGGAAATGGCTTTTCTGATTCGTATTATAGGCAGAACGCCCTTTTTCCTCCCCGATATTTACGCAGATTCTACAAATATTTCGTGGGAGTTTTGACAAAGTTGTCATTTTTCCTTCTTGTAATCGTCACAAAAGGGGCGTATAATTTTTTGACGCTAGGATTTTTTGCCATCTCGCAAAAAGGAGGCTGCTACTATGAAACGTGGCTGGTTTTCGCGCCATCCCATCTGCTTCATGGCGCTGTATTTGGTGCTGTATCTCACAGCTTTTGATTTTCTGGAAACTCGGATCTCCATGCCGGAGATCCTGGTCCATTGCCGTCTGGACGATCTGATCCCCTTCTGCAAGTACGCCGTGGTGCCCTACTTTGCATGGTTTCTGTGGATCCCCTTCACCCTGTTCTTTCTGCTTTGGAAGGCTCCCCGGGAAGATTTCTGGCGGCTGTGCCTGCCCCTGTTTACCGGCATGACCATTGCACTGGCGTGTTACGTCATCCTGCCCACCGGGCTTGCCCTGCGTCCCTATTACGTCCCGGGCAGCGACATTTTTGCCCGGGTGGTGCGGTTCCTGTACCGCACCGACACCGCCACCAACGTCTGCCCGTCCATCCATGTGCTGAACTCGGTGACCTTGCTGCTGGCGTACTACCGCTGCCCCATCTTCACCCAGCCCGGACGCCGCTGGATGCGTCCCGCCGCTGCAGTGCTCTGCCTTTCCATCGTGTGCTCCACCGTGCTGCTGAAGCAGCACAGCTGCATCGATGTGGTGCTGGGAGCGCTGCTTGCTCTGGTCCTTGACTCCATGTTCACCCGTGCCGCCGAGCGCAGCCAGCTGCCGCAGGTGCGCAAGGCATAAACTGCAACAACAAAAACGAGGGATGACCCTTTCCGGTGTCATCCCTCGTTTTTTTGTTCAGAACAGCCCCTCTGGCAGGCAGATATCGGTCTTGGGGACCTTTGCCCATGCAAAGTCCTTTATGAGGCTCTCCGGGGTCCGGGGCGCAGGCTCCGGCTGGAGACCGTAGGCAAAGGCAAGCTTCCCCACGATCTCCTGAGGAGTGTACTTTTCCCGCAGATTTTCCAGACTCTGATCTCCGTCCCGCTTGGACAGCCGCCGCCCGTCCGGGGCAAGCAGCAGCGGACAGTGGGCAAACCGGGGTGCCGGCAGACCCAGCAGCCGGTACAGGTAGAGCTGCCGTGCCGTGGAGGACAGCAGGTCTGCCCCCCGCACCACTTCCGTGACCCCCATGCGGGCATCATCCACCACCACCGCCAGCTGGTAGGCAAAAACTCCGTCTCCCCGGCGGAGGTAGAAATCCCCGCAGTCCCGCAGCAGATTCTCGCTGTGGGGACCCATGCAGCCGTCGGTAAAGCGGATCACCTCATCCGGCACCCGGACCCGGTATGCAGGGGCTTTGGTTTTGCTTTTTTCGGCGATCTGCTCCGGCGTCAGGTCCCGGCAGGTGCCGGGATAGATCACGTTGCCGTCGGAGGTGTGGGGTGCGCTGGCGGCGTGGAGCTGGGCACGGGAGCAGAAGCAGGGGTACACCAGCCCTTTTTCCTGCAGCTTTTTGTAGCTGGCAGTGTAGATGTCCCCGCACTCGCTCTGGTAATAGGGTCCGTTGGGTCCGCCGCTGCTGCCCCCCTCGTCCCAGAACAGTCCCAGCCATGCCAGATCCTGCTCCAGCTGTTGGGCGTAGATCCGGGGGCAGCGCTCTGCGTCCAGATCCTCAATGCGCAGCACGATGGACCCGCCCTGACTTTTTGCACTGAGCCACGCCAGCAGGCTGCACGCCAGATTGCCCAGATGCAGCCTGCCGCTGGGACTGGGGGCAAAACGCCCCTTTGTGGAAAAAGCCTCGTTTGCCATGATGGATGCTCCTTTTTCGTTTATACGCTCCTCATTATAATAGCTCCCCCGCCAAAGGTCAACAAAGCTCCGGCATCTCCAGCCGCTGCCGCAGCGCCTGACACACTGCCTGCGCCTGCAGACCCCAGACGATCTGCACCCGGTCTCCCTGCCTCACAAAGCCCTTGTGGGACAGAGTGTCCAGCAATGCTTCGTCCAGCTTTTCTGGCTCCCGGAGGGTGATGCGCAGCCGGGTGAAGCAGTGGTCCAGCTCCCGGATATTCTCTGTCCCTCCCAGTGCACACAGGAGCTTTTCCAGCTCCTCCGGGTCCGGCAGTTCCGCCTGCTTTTCCTCCCGGGGCGGAGCGGCACGCCCCGGGGTGGGCAGGTCCAGTGCCCGGATGAGCACCGTGAACACCACAAAATAGACCAGGATCTGGCACAGTGCCAGCAGGTAGAGCACCGGATACCGGGTCCGGTCCGCCCCGGCGGTCAGGTTCATCAGCAGGGAGCTGATGAGGTTTGCCGTAAAGCCCGTGACGTGGAACCGGTCCAGCAGCACCACAAAGCTGCCGGCAATGATCCCGTGTGCCGCCCACAGCACCGGGGCGGTGAAGCAGAACAAAAAGTCCATGGGCTCCGAAATGGAGGCAAGGGAGGCGGTAAGCACCAGAGGGATCAGCATGGCGGCAGTGCGGCGGCGGTTCTCCTTCCGGGCGCAGAAGATAAAGGCAGCGGCAATGCCGAAATATCCAAAAGTCTTGGTAAAGCCGGTGTACATCCACACCACGCTGTGGGAAAAGGGCAGGTCCCTGGCGTACTCGGTCATCAGCACCGCATACGCCCCGGTGCTGGTGACCCCATCCACGGTGATGCTGCCGCCCAGTGCGGTAAACTGGAAGGGGGTGTACACCAGATGGTGCAGCCCGGTGGGGATCAGCAGCCGCTCCAGACAGCCGTAGAGGAACAGCCCTGCACCGCCGGAGTCTGCCATCCAGCCCGTAAGGGCGGAGATGGCGTGCTGCACCGGCGGCATGAAGCAGCAGCTGCCCCAGCCCAGCGCCATGGCAAATGCCGCCGAGCACACAAAGGACCACCGGACCCCGGAGTAGAGCTGGGACACCACGCCCCGGAACTGCACCCTGCAGGTGCGGTTATAGATCCAGCCTACCGCCAGCCCCAGCAGGATGCCGCCCAGCGCCCCCATGTCCACGGTCTGGACCCCCAGGATCTGGGTCTGCCCGGTGCCGTAGAGCCCCAGCGTCCCGGCAGGCTCTGCCAGAGTGCCCTGTGCCGCAAGACCCACATGCCCTGCCATCAGGTACACCATAAAGCTCATAAGGGCGATCAGCGCCGCCTGCTGCTTTTCCCGCTTTGCTGTCACGGCGGCAACCCCCACGCACAGCAGCAGACTGATGTTCTGCACCAGCAGCATCATGCTGTCGTACAGCAGCTCTCCCAGCTGCTGCACCGGAGCGCAGTCCAGCACCGGCAGCACCCGGCGCAGCCCGCTGCTGGTAAGCAGCGCTCCCACCGACAGCAGCAGCCCTGCCACCGAAAAATAGCTCAGGGGGGTGATCATTGCCCGGGAAAAGGTCTCCAGCCCATTCAGGACCTTTTTCTTCATCTTCCCATCCTCCTCATTCCTCAGGTCGCCGCCGACGGCGCAGACCCTCTGTCTGTAGTCAACCGCCTTGCGCCGGAAATGTCAATGCGGCAAAGTTCCTAATTTTGCCACCCGGGTTTGTGCAGCCTGTACATTACCGCTTGAAATTCGTCTCCCCTCCGCTGATTGACAACCGCCCCCGGGAACATTATACTAAAGCTGTACCCTTCCGGTGTTTCCGGCGCTTTTTACGAACCTACAAGGAGGTCCTTCCTTATGAAACACACCCGTATCCTTTCTCTGGTGCTCTGCGCCGCCCTGGTATGCGGCTTGCTGGCAGGCTGCACCGGCGGCAGCTCCGGCGACTCCGCCTCCCACAGCACCTCCTCCGGCAGCACCGCTTCTTCGGTCCCGCTGCCCGACTCCACCACTCAAGCAAACACCGGCAGCCTCCTGCCCGGCAGTTTTGACGAGAACTCCGTCTCCTCTCTGGACAGCATCTCCGACGCCTTTGCCCCCAGTCTGGGCTGGGGTCCCGGGGTGTCCGGCTGCTCTTTAAAGTCGGTCATTGCGGCGGCATCCCTGCTGCACTGGGCAGAGCAGGCACACCTTTCTGCCCGCAGCTCCGAGGAGATCCAGGACGCCTTCTACGGCTGGTTCAACGCCCTTTCCGCCGTCGATCAGGAAAACTTTGCAGAGGCATGGACCATGATCGAACCTGCAGCGCTGGACCTGCTCAGCGACAAGGACAGCATGACCGACCTGATCTCCGACGCAGGACTGGACCCGGATACCCTGCCGGGCTGCACCCTGAAGAACTGGCAGGCACTGCAGAACGTGCTGGACCAGTGTGTGCCGGAAGCACAGGGCGAATTCTGATAACCAAAAAACGGGCTGCTGCGCATCTGCGCAGCAGCCCGTTTGCTTTACACTTTTTTCAGCACATACTGGCGGGTGCCCATGCCGACCTTTTCTGCCTGCTCAAGGGTCGCCTTCCACTCGATGTTGGGGTTGGAATCCTTGAAGTTGTCGTGGTGGCAGTTCCAGCCCGGCTTTGCAAGGTTTGCGCTCAGCTGGCTGTTGGGCAGCGGAGCAGCGTGCAGGCAGGCGTCCGCACATGCCTGATCCAGCGCCACCGGGTCAAAGGAGGCAAAGATGCCGATATCCGGCAGGATAGGGGCATCGTTCTCCCCGTGGCAGTCGCAGTTGGGGCTGATGTCCTGCACCAGCGAAATGTGGAAGCAGGGACGACCGGCGCAGACGGCAGCGGCATACTCCGCCATCTTCCGGTCCAGCTCCTCGTTGGCACAGTCGTTGGGGGAATACACGGCGTCAAAGCTGCAGGCACCGATGCAGCGACCGCAGCCCTTGCACTTGTCGTAGTCGATGACCGCCTTGTTGTTGCTGTCGTAGGTGATGGCGTCGGAGCCGCACTCCTTGGCGCAGCGGTGGCAGCCCCGGCACAGCTCCTGCTGGATGGCAGGCTTACCGGCGGCGTGCTGCTCCATCTTGCCGGCGCGGGAACCGCAGCCCATGCCGATGTTCTTGATGGCACCGCCAAAGCCGGTGGATTCGTGTCCCTTGAAGTGGGTCAGGCTGATGAACACATCGGCGTCCATCACCGCACGACCGATCTTGGCGGTCTTGCAGTACTCGCCCCCCGGCACCGGCACTTCCACTTCATCGGTACCCCGCAGACCGTCTGCAATAATGACCTGACAGCCGGTGGTCATAGGCCAAAAGCCGTTGAGCTGGGCGCAGGTCAGATGTTCCAGTGCATTCTTGCGGCTGCCGGGATACAGGGTGTTGCAGTCGGTGAGGAAGGGCATACCCCCCTGCTCCTTGCACAGATCCGCCACCACCTTGGCGTAGTTGGGACGCAGGAAAGCCAGATTGCCCAGCTCTCCAAAGTGCATCTTGATGGCAACGAACTTGCCCTCCATATCAATGTCCTTGATGCCCGCCGCAATGCAGACCCGGCGCAGCTTGTCCAGCAGGCTGGTGCCCACCGGGCAGCGGAAATCCGTATAGTATACCTTGGAAGCTTCCATTGTAGTTCCTCCCTCGTTTCTGCTCTCTTGTGCGGCATGGTCTGCCGCAGATACTCTCTTTTTTCAGTATAACACAGCCGGGCAGGCACTGCAAACAGAAAAGCCGCCGCAGGGGTGCCCCTGCGGCGGCTCTGTGCCGTTTGTGTCCTTATACTCCCGTCAGCTGATCTGCGACGGCAGGGCGTTCCATGTGACCTTGGCACGGGACAAGGCGGTATTGCCCGTCTGTGCCCGATTTACAAGGCTGTTCCACCCCGTTTGTGCGCCGCCGTAGTAGATGTTCACGGTCTGCTCCATAGACAGAGCGTACTTACCAATACGACTCACCGACTGAGGGATATAGAGCTTTTCCAGCTTTTCGCAGCGGTCAAAGGTATAGTCCTCGATTGCGCTCACCTTGTCGGACAGGACCACCCGCTTGAGTGCATAGCAGCCGCCAAACGCATTTTTGCCCACCGTTCTCACGTTACCGGGCAACACAATGCTTTCCAGTGCACGGCACTCGGCAAAGGCGTGCTCCCCCACCTCGGTCAGCTTGTCCGGCAGCGTGACGCTGGTCAGACCGGTGCAATACCAGAAGGTACGGGCATTCAGCACCGTGACCTGTGCAGGCACGGTGACCGTCTGCAGACCTTCGCAGAAGGCAAAGGCATTTTCGCCCAGGCTCTTCAGGCTGTCCGGCAGAGCGATGGTCTTCAGCCCGGTGCACTTGGAAAAGGCTGCTTTCCCGATCTCGGTCAAGCCGCCGGGCAGGCGGATCGTCTGCAGGCTCTTGCACTCGGCAAACATACTGTCCGCAATGCGCTTTGTGTTCTCGTTCAGGGTCACATTGCGCAGCTTTGTGCAGCCCTCAAAAGCGCCGTTGTGCTCGCTGCCGTCCACGGTGGGCACACCAAGAATGTTCACCGTCTCCAGTGACTTGCAGTTGTAAAATGCCTTTGCGCCGATGCTCCGCACACTCTCCGGGAGGATCACCTGCACAAGACCGGTGTTGGCAAATGCCGCTGCTCCGATCTCTCTTACACGACCGGTCTGCAGATTTACCGAGGTCAGACCGGTGCAATCCTTAAAAGCCTGTGCCTCGATGGTCTCCGCACGCTCCGGCAGGGTCACACCGGTGATACCGGTGCCTGCCAGTGCACGGGCACCGATGCTGGTAACGATATAGCCATCATCCGTAATGCTGGGCAGCCTTACCTCACCACGCGGCATCTTGCCGGCAGAGGAATAGCCCACCAGCGTTACCGTGTTGCTGCCGCTTTTGGCGTACCGCCAGACCACGCCGTTTGCATCCGGCGCATCCTCCACATCCGTCTTGCTTGTGGTCACAGAAGTGCTGGGGTCGGGATCCGGACGAGGCGAAGGTGTCGAGCCGCCGCCATCGCAGCCGGTAAAGAGCAGCGCAGCGGTCAGTGCCGCAGCAGCTGCCAGACGCACAAATTTGATCTGTTTCATTCTGCCTTATCCCCCTTACACACAGCTATCTGCCAGCAGAGCTGCCAGCACCGGGTCATCCAGCTGCAGGTCGCTTTCCTGCGCAGCCAGAGCCGCCGCCCCTACGCCGGACCAGCGCACGCTGCCGGTATAGCTCTGCTTTACTCCATCCGTCCAGCCTGCCGCAGCCGTCGGATACCGCACCTCCAGGTTCAGCCCTGCAAAAATGCCCGCACCCAGTATCGGCGCATTGCCACGGAACACGATGCTCTGCAAGCCGGTGGCGTTGGCAAAAGCATAGTCTTCCACCACCAGCACGCTGTCCGGCACAGTCAGGGTGCTCAGGTTTTCGCAGCCGTAGAATGCCAGCTTACCGATCTGGGTCACCGTATCCGGCAGGGTAACGCTGGTCACATTCTTGCAGCCGTAGAAAGCGTAGTCGCCAACGGTCGTCACGCCCTTCTGCACCACGATCCGGCGGATGTCTCCACGGTCCTTGAACCACGGCGTCTGAACTGCAGAGCCGTAATCCTGCATTGCACCCTGTGCCGTAATGATCAGGGTGCCGTCCTGCAGGCTCCATCCCTTTTCTGCATCTGCTGCAACAGGCGTCCACTGCGCATACAGGGTGGTGTTGCCCTTGGCGGTATAAGCGGTGCTGCGGCTCACACGGGTGCCGCCGGCAGCCTCGGTATACCAGCCTTCAAATACATAGCCGTCCATCCATGCTTCCGGCAGTGCACCGTAGTGCATCCCGTCTGCGTTGCGCTCCAGCTGCTTTTCGGTAAATTCTGCCTTGCCGCCGCAGGCGTCAAAGGTAATGGTGGGGTACGGCTCGGGTACGACGATCGCATCGTAGGGAGTAAAGCAGGAACGATTCCCTGCAGCATCATAGGCATAGATATGGGTCAGATACTCCCCGTGCTCGTTGTTGTGGTCTGCAATGTTCACATGGAAGGTCCAAGTATCGCCATTCCGGGTGCCACGGGTAGCAGTGTGATTGACATCCCACCACGCCGCTGCAATGTCGTCCTGATCATTCAGTACTGTCCAAGTCGGGAACACAACACGGTCCACGCCCACGTTGTCGGTGACGGTGCAGGAAACATCATAGCCCTCGGTGGTGATGTTGCTCACCTTCACGTTGCTGATAGCAGGGGCTTCCTGATCACTCGACGGGATGTTTACCGTACCATTTTTGATACACGTATGGCTGCCTGCTCCCTTATTGATGGCGTATACGCCATAGCTGTGTTCTCCCGTTTTATCAGTGGGGATCCACAGATTAAATCCATGGTAATCACCAACATCACCGGCAATATTCTGGTTCAGGTCCGTGCGCTGGGCATCTGCTTTGCCCTGCAGGACAAGATCCCCATCCAGATACACGTTGATCTGCAGGGAAGTAAAAGGTGCATCCCAGTCCAGCGCCCAGCCGGTCAGTCTAAAACCGCCTGCTTCAGGGATGCAGCTATCCAGCGCCCCAAAAGGATCACCGGTACGGTCGCTCACCCGCTTGAACAAGCCCATGGCGATATAGCGCTCCACGCCGTTGTACATGATGTGCCCCAGGTTGCCGGAGCCGGTGCCGGTAGCCTTGCTGACATAGACGTACTCACCTTTTGCGAGCACGCCCACCTGATCGCCCCAGTTTTTGCTGTGGCGGGAGTTGACGTTAGCACCGCCGCTGCTGGTTTCCTGATACCAGCCTGCATAGGCGGTGGTGCAGCCGAGTTCATCTCGGTTCGGGTCAGGGTTAGGGTCCGGTTCAGGTTTCGGCCCATGACCGGGAAGCAACCGCACCCACATAACGTGACTTCTAAAGTAATCCTTTGTTTGCGTACGGTTCCACGCAATACCGCATTTGCCATCTACATTGCAATCTGTATAATAGACACGATCGCTGGTCACCCGGGTAACAAACATGGAATGCTCCGCACCGGAATTGAATTTAAAGCGCACGATATCGCCTACATCCAGAGCATCTATCTGTGCCTGTGCCTGACTTCCTTCGAGCTTTGTCCATCTCTCCGGGTTGCTGCCGCTATACAGATAGCCGAGCTGGTCTGCATAACCCCAGCAGCAGTAATAACCGCTGCCGTAATGATTACAGGTATTCGGGTTGTACCCTTTACTACCGTGCGACGGACAGGGAGTCGAAGACGTGTGCATTACGTCATTGTTGTTTGTACCCGGGTTGTCCGCATGGTTCCAGTAGCGCCCTGCCGGGAATTGTGCCTGCAGCTGATCCAATGACCAGCCGTTTTCTGCATCCAGCTCCTGCTCCGTCTGTGCTGTTCCGCCTGCAAGTGCCTGCTCAACTCCTGCACTTGCAAAAGCAGGCAAAGCCGCAGTCTGGCACAGCATTGCCACGCAAAGCAAGCCGGACAGCCATCGTTTGATATCCCGCATTCTCATATCAAATCTTCTATCAAATCTTCCTTCCTCGTTTTTGTATGGTGCCGCCGTTCGGCACCTCTACGGTCCCATCCTACTACTCCCCTCCGGGTTTGTCAAGCTTGCAGGAAACTTTTAGTCATTCTCCCAGTTTTAGACCGTTTCTTTTAGTATAGATATGGATTTGCCCTCACAGGACCCCCGGTGCAAGCCTTTTTAGAGACAAAAAAGCACCGGAAGATCCCAAGACCTTCCGGTGCTCTGAAATTCAAAATTTTTACACCAGCGCTGTGATGGCGGCGACTGCCAGCACCACTGCGCCCAGAGCGATGCGGTACACGCCAAAGAACTTGAAGTTATGGCGCTTGACGTAGTCCATCAGGAAGCGGATGGCTGCCAGACTCACCGCAAATGCCACGATGCAGCCCACCACCAGCACTGCCACCTCGGTGCCGGAGATCGCCACGCCGGAGACGGCAAACTTGATCACCTTCAGCAGGGATGCTCCTGCCATGACCGGGATCGCCAGATAGAAGGTGAACTCTGCCACGCAGGCACGGGACAGACCCAGCAGCAAGCCGCCCACGATGGTGGCACCGGAGCGGGAGGTGCCGGGGATGATCGCCAGCATCTGCCACACACCGATGAGCAGCGCATCCCGGTAGCTGATCTGTTCCAGCCGGGTGATGCGGGGGGCAATGCGGCGGTTCTCGATCACCAGGAACAGGACGCCGTACAGGATCAGCATTGCCGCCACGGTGATGTAGTTGTAGAAGTGGTCCTCCATCCAGTCGTCCAGCGGGCTGATGACCAGCACCGGCAGGGTGGCTGCCACCACCTTGAACCACAGGTTCCAGACACTGGGCTTGGAGATGACCTTGCCCTGCCGCAGCCCAAAGGGCCAGAGCTTATTCCAGAACAGCACCACCACCGCCAGGATGGCACCCAGCTGGATCACCACCCGGAACATGGACATGAATTCCTCGGTTGCGTTGAACTTTACCACCTGCTCCAGCAGGATCATATGACCGGTGGACGAGATGGGCAGCCACTCGGTGATGCCCTCCACAATGCCCATCAGGATCGCTTTGATGATTTCCCAGAACGTAGAAGATCCCTCCTCCTTGCACACAGGGTGTGCAGGTAATTGTTTTTATCCTGTCCAGTATACCATACTATGTGCCCCTGCGCACGGGGAATGCAAAAATTTTGCTTTGCCGGTTGTATTTATCTGCAAACTCAAATGTGGTATACTGGACAAAAGCTCTGCAACACTATAGACAACGAGGTGAGCATTCCATGAATATTCTTGTGATCGGCTGCGATCAGGTGGGGGCAGCTCTCATCCGGGACCTTGAACATATCGGTCATGATATCTCCCTGATCGAGCGGGACCCGGAGCAGCTCAAGCGGCTGGAAGCATTTGACGACTATACCTTTGGCGGCACCGCTCTGGTGGGGGACCCCACCGACCCGGACATCCTGCGCCGGGGCGGTGTGGAAAACTGCGATGCTGTTGCTGCGGTCAGCGAGGACGACTCGCTGAACCTGATGGCGGCGCAGATCGCCAAAAACATCTTCCGGCGGGAAAAGGTCATCTGCCGGGTATCGGACCCCCATCTGCAGATCCTGTACCACAAGGCATACGGACTGGAGACCATCTGCCCCACCGTCCTGACGGAACAGGCGGTATTCCGGGCACTTTCCAAGTAAAACGGTCCATTTTCTGATTCCGCTGTGTATAAAGAGGTAACGATATGAAAGTTTGTATTGCCGGCGGCGGCAAAGTGGGGATGTATCTGGCGCAGAGCCTCCTTGCACACCGCCACAAGGTCACCATCATCGAACCCCAGGAGGCGCTGTGCCGCTCTCTGGCGGACACACTGGACATCCCGGTGATCTGCGGCGACTCGGTGAGTTTTGACACCCTGCGCACCGCCGATGTGGCAAGCTGCGACGCCTTTGTAGCGGTGACCGGCACCGACGAGGACAACCTTGTGGCATGTCAGATCGCCAAGCGGGAGTTTGGGGTAGACCGCACCGTGGCACGTGCCTCCAACCCCAAGAACCGAGAACTGCTCCACACCCTTGGCGTAGATACGGTGGTCTGCGGCACCGACAACCTGAGCCACATTCTGGAGCGGGAGATCGAGACCGACACCATCCGCCAGCTGCTTTCCCTGGGCGGCGGCACTGCCAGCCTTAACGAGATCCTGCTGCCGGAGAACTTCAAGTTTGCCGGGCACGCCCTGAAGGACATCCCCATGCCCGGAGATGCCATTCTGGTCAGCATCACCCGGGACACCGAGTTCATCATCCCCCATGGCAGCACCACCCTGCTGCCCTGGGACCGCATCCTCTGCCTGACCCAGGACGACACCCTGCACCTGCTGACGGATGCGTGGGGTCTCACCGACAAATGACCGAGTATGAGCTGCTGCGCACTGCGCTGATCATTCCTCCCCGGGCACGGGCTGTGCTGTGCTTCTGGGCGGCGCTGCCCGGCGCAGTCTGCGCCCCCTTTGTGTTCTGGCAGAGCCTCCATGCCGGCATCCTCTTCTGCCTTCTGTGGGCAGGGGCAGTGTTTGCGCTGCGGGTCCGTGCCTGCAGCTTTACCGCCGCCCTCAGCCCCCGGAACCTTACGGTCCACGCCGGGGTGGCATTTCCGGTCACAAGGCAGATCCCCCGGCGTGCCGTCACCGGCGTCCACCTGCTGCGCACCCCGCTGCTGTGGCTGGCAGGAGCAAGCGTGCTGGTGGTCCATTGTCCCGGCGGACAGCTGCTGCTGCCCGGCGTTCCGGCAGTGCAGGCAGACGCCCTTGCCGCTATCCTGACGGAGGAGCCTTCATGACCGCCGAAAAACGGTTCCACCCCTTTGCAGCCCTGCACATCCTGCGCAAGACCATTCTGGTCTACCTGCTGCCGCTGGTGCAGGTGCTGTTCGGGCGGAACTGGGAGGCTCTCCGTGCCGCCCTTTTGCAGGCGCTTGCTCTTTTTGCCCTGCTCTCTCTCATCAGCTGGGCGGTGCTCCACGCCAGCCGCTGGCAGCTGGACGCCAAAGGAGACCTGCTGGTGCGGTGGCGGCTGGGGCTGCGGCTGGACCGGACCCTCCGGGTCGGTGCGGTGGCAGCCCTGACCATAGACCGTCCTCTGCTGCACCGCTTTGCGGGGGCAAGCCGGATAAAGCTGTATCCCGCCGGGCAGAACCGTCCCATGACCTTATACCTCACCCGGCAGGACGCCGCATGGCTGGCAGACCGTCTTTTGCCGGTGGAACAGCCCTCTTTCCACAAGCCCCGGGGCGGCGAAAAACTTGCCCTTGCGGTGCTGGGGGCAAACGGACTTTCCACCCTTGCCCTGCTTGCCCTTGCGGTGCGCCAGAGCCGCTCTTACGCCCCAGACGCCCAGACCCTTGCCTTTGCCCATCTGAGCCAGCTTGCCGCCTTTGCGGCACGGTGGCTGCCCATGAGCACGGCGTGGCTGCTGGTGCTGGGCTGCGCTCTGGCAGGAGCAAGCTTTGCCCGCAGCGGATCGCAGGTGGCGCACTACATCGTCTGGGGCACCGACACCCAGCTGGGCAGCCGGGGCGGGCTGCTGCGTCAGTATGAGATGCGGCTGTGCCGCCGGGAGCTGAACTATGCAGATGTCCGCCGCTCCCCCATCACCTGGGCGCTGCACTACTGCCCGGTCTTTGTCACCGCAGGCAGCTGCAAGCCGGAGCTGCCGCTGTTTGTGTGGCGGGAGGGCACCGACCTTTTGCAGGAGCTGCTGCCGGACATTGCCCTGCCCCCGGATGCGGCACCGGACATCTGCCGCCGCAGTCTGGCATTTTTTCTGCCCTCCGGTATCCCGCTGGGGCTATGCCTGCTGCTGACCGCCGTTTCCCGCTACACCCTGCCTGCCCTGACGGTCCCTCTGCTGATCCCCACCGGGGTGTTTGCCGCCCTGTGTGCCGCTGCGGGGGTGGGATACCGCCGGGAGGGGGTCTGGCTCCGAAACGGGCAGCTGACCCTGCGCCGGCAGCACCGGTTCCACCTGCACTGCGTGTGTGCCCTTCACCCGGACCTGTGCCTGACAGCGGCACAATCTCCCTGGGCGGTGGCGGCACAGCGCACCAACCTGACCCTGAGCTTTCCCGGCAGGCTCCGCTTTAAAGTGCGCAGCGTTGCCTGGAGCGAACTGAAGTTTATGTAATAAGGAGTCTTTTTTTGTGATCAGAACAGTATTATTTGATCTGGATGGCACCCTGCTGAACACCATCGACGACCTTGCAGACGCCGGCAACTGGGTATGCCGGCAGAATGGCTGGGATACCTTTACGGTAGAGCAGTTCAAACACATGGTAGGCAACGGCATCCCCAAGCTGGTAGAGCGGTTCTCCCCGGAGCAGGCACGGACGCCCGGGCAGTTGGAGGCGACTCTGGCACAGTTCACCGCCCGGTACGACGCCCACAAGGAGGACAAGACCGCCCCCTATCCCGGCATCCCGGAACTGCTGGACAAGCTCACCTCCGCCGGCATCCAGTGCGCCGTATTCTCCAACAAGGCAGACCCCCTGTGCGGCAAGATCATCCAGCACTATTTTGGTTCCGGAACCTTTGCCGCTGTCCGGGGCAGCCGTCCCGGGGTGCCCACCAAGCCCGATCCCGCCGGACTGTATCAGTTGATGGAACAGATTGGCGCTGACCCCGCTGCCACCCTCTTTGTGGGGGACAGCGACGTGGACATCCTTACGGGACACAACGCCGGTCTGCCTGCCATGGGCGCTTTGTGGGGCTTCCGGGGCAGAGCGGAGCTCACCGCCGCCGGAGCCGACGCCCTTGCCGCCGTGCCGGAGGATATCTTTGCGTATATCCAGCAGCAAAACGGGTGACATTTCCCTCCTGACTGCCGGAAAAAATCCATACATAGAACAACGCCGGGAGATCTGAGAGACCTCCCGGCGTTGATTTTTTGATAGAAGGGTTTCGTCCTGTCCCGGGTCGTGGTTCCCAGCGTCTGCTGTCCACTGCCCCAGCTCCGCTTCCCTGTGCTCCCCTTTTTGTCGCTATGCGACATCTTCCCCCGACCGGGGGAAGTCTTTGCTCGCTGGCGGCGGTCAGCTCCGCTGCGATTCCCGTGCGGGTCATACAAAACCGTTCCGGCGGCAGCAACCCCACTACACAGTACCCTGCGGTTGACACCCGCGGACTAATCAAAGCCCCACCGGGGCTTTGATTGCGGTGCTGCGCACCGCCGTCCTGTTCGATTCCCGTACGGGTCATATAAAAAATCCCCCGAGCTATGCTCGAGGGATTTTATGACCCGTACGGGAATCGAACCCATGTTACAGCCGTGAAAGGGCCGTGTCTTAACCGCTTGACCAACGGGCCTTACAAATACAGAGCTTCGCTAAAACCTCCGACTTCCATCGTCCACTATTGCGGACGACCGTCCCCCTTATCTTAGCGAAACTCTGTAGAGTGGTAGCGGTAACTGGATTTGAACCGGTGACACTTCGGGTATGAACCGAATGCTCTAGCCAACTGAGCTATACCGCCATATTTTGTTTGCACTTGAACGGTGCTTTATTATTATATCCAGACAGGGGCGTTTTGTCAACACATATTTTTAAAAAATTTATTTTTTCTTTCAGCTTCTCTTTTCCCCTTCCGGAAGAGACAAAAAAGGTCCCGCCCTCCGTATCTCGGAAAGCGGGATCTTTTCAACATTTTATTAAGTTTCTGTGGAAAGACAGGTCCGGTCTCAGTCCTTCTTGTTGGTGGGGACCATGACTTCCAGACCGCCCATGTAGGGCTGCAGCACCTTGGGGATGGTGACGCTGCCGTCTGCCTGCAGGTGGTTCTCCAGGAAGGCGATGAGCATACGGGGAGGTGCCACGCAGGTGTTGTTCAGGGTGTGTGCCAGGTAGGTCTTGCCGTCCTTGCCCTTGATGCGGATGTGCAGGCGGCGTGCCTGTGCGTCGCCCAGGTTGGAGCAGGAGCAGACCTCGAAGTACTTCTGCTGGCGGGGGCTCCATGCCTCGATGTCGCAGCTCTTGACCTTCAGGTCAGCCAGGTCGCCGGAGCAGCAGTTCAGCTGACGCACCGGGATCTCCATGCTGCGGAACAGCTCCACAGACATCTGCCACAGCTTCTCGTACCACTCTGCGCTCTCTTCGGGGCGGCAGACCACGATCATCTCCTGCTTTTCAAACTGGTGGATGCGGTAGATGCCGCGCTCCTCGATGCCGTGGGCGCCCTTCTCCTTGCGGAAGCAGGGGCTGTAGGAGGTAAGGGTCAGGGGCATCTTGCTCTCATCCAGAGTCTGATCGATGAAGCGACCGATCATGGTGTGCTCACTGGTACCGATGAGGTACAGGTCCTCGCCCTCGATCTTGTACATCATGGCGTCCATCTCCGGGAAGGACATAACGCCCTGCACCACGTTGCCGTGCATCATAAAGGGAGGGATCACATAGGTAAAGCCCTTGCCGATCATAAAGTCACGGGCGTAGGCAAGCACAGCCTCGTGGAGGCGTGCCACGTTGCCCAGCAGGTAGTAGAAACCGTTGCCGGCAACACGACCTGCTGCGTCCATGTCGATGCCATCAAAGCTCTCCATGATCTCGGTGTGGTACGGGATGGGGAAATCCGGCACCACAGGCTCGCCAAAGCGCTGGGCTTCCACGTTGCAGCTGTCATCGGGACCGATGGGCACGCTGGGGTCGATCATCTGGGGGATGGTGTACATGATCTCCTGAATGCGTGCGGACAGGGTCTCCTCTTCCTTCTCCAGCTCTGCCATCTTGTCGGCATCCGCCTTCACCGCCGCATTGTTGGCGTCGATCTGTGCCTGCAGCTGCGCCTTCTGTGCCTCATCGGTGCACTTCTTCAGCTGACCAAACAGAGGACCGTTTGCCTTGCTGAGCTTGTTGCGTGCTGCCTTCAGTGCCTCCACTTCCTTCAGGGCTGCGCGGTACTGGGCGTCCTTTTCAATGACCTCGTCCACCAGCGGGAGCTTTGCATCCTGAAACTTCTTCTTGATGTTCTCCTTGACGGCGTCCGGGTTCTCACGGACAAATTTGATATCAAGCATGATTTACTCTCCTTGCTTTATGTCGTTCGCACAGAGGATCTGCTCCCCTGCGCCGTTCAAAGACGGGGACCCCCGTCTTGGATCGCATGTTGTTTCCGGCTGCCGGGTCCCGGCAGCTCACACCTCGGTCTGGTACTGCCCCAGCAGGTTTGCAAAGGCACGCAGCTGGTCGTCGGAGTAGAAATGGACGGTAAGTTTGCCCTTTCCGTCGTGGTACGCCACATTCACTTCGCTGCCCAGCGCCTGCTTGAGGCTCTCTTCCACTTCCACCGGGAAGGCGGAGCGGACAGGCGCTTCCGCCGGTGCTTTTGCCGGCTTCATCAGCTTTTTGCACAGCGCCTCGGTCTGACGGACGTTCAGCTGGTTATCTGCCACCATCTGCGCCGCCTGCTCCTGCAGTTCCGGCGTAGGCAGACCCAGGATCACCTTGGCATGTCCCATGTTGATAAAACCGCTCTTCAGCAGCTCCAGCACCGTCTCCGGCAGGTTCAGCAGACGCAGGCTGTTTGCCAGTGCGCTGCGGCTCTTGCCCAGTTTCTGTGCCGCCTGCTCCTGGGTCAGGTCACAGCGGACCATCAGTTCCCGGATGCCCGCTGCTTCTTCCACCGGGTCCAGATCTTCCCGCTGAAGGTTTTCCACCAGAGCCAGCTCCATTGCCTGCTCCTCGGTGACATCCTTCACCACCACCGGCACCTCGGTAAGCCCTGCCATCCGGCAGGCACGCCAGCGGCGCTCGCCTGCCACGATGGTGTAGCCGTTCAGCCCCCGGGGGCGCACGGCGATGGGCTGCAGCAGACCATGCTCTGCAATGCTTGCTGCCAGCTCCCCCAGTGCCTCCTGCTCAAAGGTCTTGCGGGGCTGGTCCGGGTCCGGTTCGATCTCACGCAGGGGCAGGGTCTCGATCTTTGCATCGGAGTCAAAACTCGGTGCTGCGTCTTCAAAAAGACTTTCCAGCCCTCGCCCCAGTCCTCCTTTTCCTTTAGCCATGTATCTTCCCCCTGTGTGCTTTAGTCTTCCAGTGCGTTTTTCTGCAGTGCCGGTGCGGTCTTTGCCCGTGCACGGGACTTTTTGGGCTCGTGGGGACGGTTGTTCTTCACAAACTCGATCGCCAGATCCATGTACGCCTCGCTTCCCTTGCCCTTGGGCTCGTAGAAGTTGATGGGCTGCCCGTAGCTGGGCGCCTCCGAGATGCGGATCGAACGAGGGATCGTGGTTTTATACACCTTGGAGCCAAAGTACTTCTGCACCTGCTCCACCACCTGCACCGTCAGGTTGTACCGCAGGGAGAACATGGTAAACACCACGCCCTCAATGTCCAGATAGGAATTGTACTTCTTGCGGATGGTCTTGAGGGTGCTGATCAGCTCCGACAGACCTTCCAGTGCGTAATATTCACACTGGACCGGGATCAGCACGCTGTCACAGGCGCTGAGACCGTTGAGGGTCAGCAGGTCCAGACTGGGCGGGCAGTCGATGAAGATGAAATCGTAGTCCTTCTGCACCTCTGCCAGCGCCTTCCGCAGGCGGCTCTCCCGCCCGGGCAGGTCGATCATTTCAAGGCTCGCACCGGCAAGGCGGGTGTTGGAGCCAATGACATCGGTGCGGAACTCGGTCTTCCGGATCGCCTCGGCGGCGCTTGCCTCTCCGATGAGCAGCTCGTAGGTCCCTTTTTCCACACTGCGTTTGGGGATGCCGTACCCGGTGGTGGTGTTGCCCTGGGGGTCCAGATCCACGATGAGCACCTTTTTGCCCAGTGCCGACACGCAGGAGGACAGGTTTACTGCCGTCGTTGTCTTACCAACGCCGCCTTTCTGGTTTGCGATTGCTACAATTTTTGCCACGCACATTTCTTCCTTCCGGGAAAAATCGGTTGTTCCACATGGAACATTCGCAGTCACATCCGCCCGTTTCCCGTCGAGCAGACGCCCTGAAAACTAGTATAGCACATTCAGTTTGCTTTTTGAACCGCTTTCGGGCGTTTTTGTGCGGTTTTTCCCTCTTTTGCAGAGATTTTACGGTTCCACATGGAACATTTTTCTCATTTTTCCGCTGCCGCTGTGGGGATGCGCACCGTATACTCGATGTAGCCGTCTTTTTCCTCCCGGTGTGCGGTGGCAGGCACACCGTTGTCGGTCATAAGCCGGATGGCGTGGTCGATGGTATTTACGAAGATCCGCACATCCTTTACCATGGACAGCCGGTGTCCCCTTTCCCGGCTGGTGTTCAGCAGTTTCTGGATGTACTGGTCGGTCTGCCGGGCGTTCATCCGGCGTCTGGCAATGGTGATCAGCGCCTCGCTGCGGCGGTTTTCCGGCAGACGCAGCACCGCACGGGCGTGGCGCTCCGTAAGGGCATTTTCCAGCACGAACTGCCGCTGGTCCGCCGTCAGCTGCAGCAGCCGCAGCTTGTTGGCAAGGGTGGGCTGCGCCATGCCCAGACGCTTTGCCGCCTCTGCCTGGGTGCAGTCCCACAGCACCATGATATCCTTCAGCCCCTGCGCCTGCTCAAAGGGATTCAGGTCCATCCGCTGGATGTTCTCCAAAAGGCCCAGTGCGGCGGTGCGCTCCTCCCCGCAGTCCCAGAGGATGGCGGGAATCTGCTGCATCCCTGCCATTTTGCAGGCACGGAGCCGTCTTTCCCCTGCCACCAGCTGGTAGCCCTCCGGGGTCCGGCGCACCGACACCGGCTGCAGCAGTCCATTTTCCCGGATGCTCTGCGCCAGAGCCGCCAGCTCCTGCTCATCAAACACCTTTCTTGCCTGAAAGGGCGAGGGCTGTATCTGGTCAATGGGCAGCAAATAGATCTTTCCTCCCTGTTTTTTGCGTTCAAACATGACGACCGGCTCCTTTCTGAAAAAAGCTCCCCGGTTTTCCACATTTCTCCGGGAAATCGTGGAAAATCCAGTGTCAGTTTACCACACAAACAAAAACCCTGCCAGAAGTTTCGTTCGGCAGGGTTCGGGCTATTCGGTTGTTTGCCGCCTTATTTCAGGGGGCTTTTTGCGATCTTGCCGCCGTTTCTGGGGTATGCAGTCGGAGTTTGCGAAATCTTTTTGCACAGGATCAGGGTGCGGGTGTCCCCGCCCGGCAGGTGCAGGGTGCGGGTCTCCCTGTACTCGCCCCCCAGCTTTTTGATAGCGCCCCGGGCTGCAGTCAGCTCTTCCTCGCCGGAAGCCCCCTTCATTGCCAGAAAGCTGCCCCCCACCTTCACAAGGGGCAGGCAGTATTCCGCCAGCATGGGCAGGGCAGCCACTGCCCGGGCAGAGGCAAGGTCAAACTGTTCCCGCCACGCCTTCCGTGCGGCTTCCTCTGCCCGCTCCTTGGCAAATTCCACCCCGGTAAGCCCCAGCTGGGCGCAGGCGTACTTGAGAAAATCCACCCGCTTGCCGGTGGGCTCCATCAGGGTCAGCTCCAGCTCCGGCTTGTAGATCTTGGTGACAATGCCCGGAAAGCCTGCCCCGGCACCCACGTCCACCATCCGTCCCGCCACTTCCGGCTGGCTGGCAAAAAGCAGGCTGTCCAGAAAGTGCTTGTCCTCAATGCCCTCCGGGTCGGTGATGGCGGTAAGGTTGACCTTCTGGTTGTAGTCCACAAGGATCTGGGCAAAGGCGTCCAGCTGGTCCAGCTGGGTGCCGGTGAGGGTGATGTTCCATGTGGAACATTTTGCTTCCAGACGCTGTTTGTCGATCATAGTGTTTTCCTTTCTCTCATTCCCCGGTCAGCTGGACAAAAATCGGCTCATGGTGGACGGCAGGCAAAAAGGTTTCCAGCACATCTGCCGTGCGCAGCTTGAGCGAAGAGGTGTTGATGCAGGGGTGGCAGCCAAGGTACTCCCCTTTCTTCACATCCTCGTCCATCAGCAGCTGCACCTTGTTTTCGGTATCGTTGGCAAGCCCCATGATGGAGGAGGAGCCGGGCGTGCAGTCCAGATACTGCTCCATATCCTCGGGCGAGGCAAAGCTCAAGCGTGCAATACCCAGCTGGTGGGAAAGCTCTTTGGTTTTGAAGGGCTTATCCCCGGGCATCATAAGCAGATAGAAGTTCGTTTTCTGCCGGTTGCACAGGAACAGATTCTTGCAGACGGTGGCATTCAGGCAGGCGTCGATCACATGGCAGTCCTCCATGGTATCTGCCTTCATCCAGCCGTGGTCGGTGCGCCAGAACGGGATGCCCAGCTTGTCCAGCAGGTCATAGGTGCGGATCTCTTTTTCCAGCCGCCCGGTGCAGTCGGCAGGACGCCCCTCGTAAAGCTTCAGTTCTTCCATTGATTGCAGCTTCCTTCTACGTTTGACGTTTTCAAAATATTGATGTTTTGCTCTGCACGGGAGGCGGGATCACTTTCTGCCAGCCAGTGCGATGCTCAGCTGCGCCACATCCGAGGGGGACACCCCGGGGATACGCCCTGCCTGCCCCAGATTTTTGGGACGGATCCGCGCCAGCTTCTCCCGTGCCTCCAGTGTCAGACCGGTGAGACCGCTGTAGGAGAAATCCTCCGGGATCAGGGTCTTTTCGTGGCGTGCCACATCCCGGATCATCCGGTCCTGCCGGGCAATGTAGCCTGCATACTTGATCTCGGTCTCCAGCCGCTCTGCCAGCATGGGGGTGATCTGGTCTCCCCTGCCGATGATCTGTGCCACCAGATCGTAGTGGATCTCCGGACGGCGCAGCAGCTCCTCGGCAATGCCGCCCTCTGCTGCCGGTTCCAGCCCCGCCTGCTCCATGGCGGCACGGAGGTCTGCGGTGCGCAGGTGTGTCTCGTGGAGACGGCGGCGCTCTGCTTCCAGAATGCTCTGGGTGTGCTGGAACTTTTCCCAGCGGTCCTCCTGCACCAGACCGTATTCCCTGCCGATGGGGGTCAGGCGGCTGTCGGCGTTGTCCTGCCGCAGGGTCAGCCGGTACTCGCTGCGGCTGGTCATCATCCGGTAGGGGTCCATGACTCCCTTGGTCACCAGATCATCCACCAAAGTGCCCAGGTAGCTGGTATGCCGGGGCAGGATCAGCTGCTCTTTGCCCAGTGCCTTCCGGGCGGCATTGAGCCCCGCCAGCAGCCCCTGTGCGGCGGCTTCCTCGTAGCCGGAGGTGCCGTTGAACTGCCCGGCGCCGTACAAACCTCGGACCACCTTGCTTTCCAGCGTTGCTTCCAGACTGGTGGGGTCCACACAGTCGTACTCGATGGCATAGGCAGGGCGCATGATCTCCAGATCTTCAAAACCAACGATGCTGTGATAAAAAGCGTTTTGCACATCCTCCGGCAGACTGCTGGAAGCCCCCTGCAGATACATCTCCTCGGTGTTTTCCCCGCAGGGTTCCACAAAGATGGGGTGCCGGTCCTTGCCGGCAAACCGCACCACCTTGTCCTCGATGGAGGGGCAGTACCGGGGTCCCACTCCCTCGATCATGCCGCCGTACAGGGGGCTGCGCTGGATGTTGTCCAGAATAATACGGTGGGTCGTTGGATTTGTGTAGGCGATCCAGCATTCCACCTTGTTGTGCATGGGCTGGTCGGTCATAAAGCTGAAGGGCTGCAGCTGGTCGTCCGGGTCTCCGGGCTGGCATTCCAGCCGGGAAAAGTCGATGCTGCGGCGGTGCACCCGGGCGGGGGTGCCGGTCTTGAACCGGCGCAGGGGCAGCCCTGCCGCCTTCAGGCTTTCGGTCAGGGCATTTGCGGCGTGCATCCCGTCGGGTCCGGAGGCAAACCAGGCGTCTCCCACAAAGATCTTGCCTCCCAGATTGGTGCCGGTGGCGATGACCACGCACTTGGCGCTGTATTCTCCGTTGAGCTGGGTGACGACGCCCCTCACCTGCCCCTCTTCCACTTCCAGCCCCACGATCTCTCCCTGATGGATGGCAAGACCCGGGGTCTTTTCCAGCAGCAGCTTCATGTAATCGTGGTAGCGGCGGCGGTCGGTCTGCACTCGCAGGGCATGGACCGCCGGTCCCTTGCCCTTGTTGAGCATCCGGCTCTGCAGATAGGTGGCATCCGCTGCCAGTCCCATGACGCCGCCCAGTGCATCCACCTCCCGCACCAGAGTGCCCTTTGCGGTGCCGCCGATGCTGGGATTGCAGGGCATATTGCCGATGGAATCCAAACTCATGGTAAAAATGGCGGTCTTTGCCCCCAGCATTGCCGCTGCGTGCGCCGCCTCGATCCCGGCGTGTCCTGCGCCGATGACGATCACATCGTAATCTCCTAAATGATTCATACTTTCTCAGGTTTCCTCTATTGTACCCTTCTGGAATCTCCCGGATCCTGCCGGGAGCATTCCGTTGTTATTTGCCCACGCAGAACCGCTCGAACACCTGTTCGATGACAGCCTCCGAGGCATTTTCGCCGGTGAGCTGGCACAAAGCGTCCAGCGCATCATCCACGCACACCGACACTGCATCCAGCCCAAACCCGCTCTGCGCCCCCTCCAGCGCTCCTGCCACGGCGTCCCGTGCCCGCAGGGCGGCGGAGAGCTGCCGCTGTCCGGAGAGGCTGGCGGCATGGGGGTCGATGCTGCTGGTGCCCAGCAGCCGTGCCACGGCGGCGGCAATGACCTTCCGGGTCCCTTCTTCCTGACAGCACACCGGCAGCACCATGGCAAAGCAGGGTGCCACCAGCTCTGCATCAAAACGGGTGGGCTTGTCCTCCTTGTTCACAAGGGCAATGGCGGGGCGTCCGGCACAGCGCTGTGCCAGCTCCAGATCCTCCCGGGTAGGAGGTTCGGAGCCGTCAAACACCGCAAGGATCAGCCCTGCTTCCTCCAGCTTTTTCCAGCTGCGGCGGATACCCTCCGCCTCGATGGCGTCCTGAGTCTGCCGCAGACCGGCGGTATCAAAAAGATTCAGCCAGATATCCCCCAGCTGCACCGCCTGCTCCACCACATCCCGGGTGGTGCCTGCCACCGGGGTGACGATGGCACGGTCAAAGCCTGCCAGCAGGTTCAGCAGGGTGGATTTGCCTGCGTTGGGACGTCCCACGATGGCACAGTCCACCCCTTCCCGCAGCACGGTTCCGGCGCTGTAGTTCCGGATCAGGGTATCCAGCTCCCGGTACACCCCTTCCAGCACCCGGCGCAGCTGCTGCGGCTCCAGCTCCGGCACATCCTCCTCCGGGAAGTCCACCCAGGCGGCAAGATGCGCCTGCAGGGCGGTAAGTGCTTCCTTCTGTGCGCCGATCTTTTTTGCCAGCGCACCGGTAAGGGCGGCATTTGCCAGCGCCGCCCCCTGTCTGCCGTCTGCGGAGATCAGGTCCATCACCGCCTCTGCCTGCGTCAGACCCAGCTTGCCATTCAGGAAGGCGCGGCGGGTGTACTCGCCGGGTGCTGCAGGCTGTGCTCCCGCTGCAAGACACGCCTCCACCAGCCGCTGCGCCACCGCATTGCCGCCGTGGCAGGACAGCTCCACCACATCCTCGCCGGTGTAGCTGTGGGGGGCACGGAAAAACAGTGCCACACCCTCGTCAAAGGTCTCGCCCTTCTCCACAAAATTGCCGAACAGCGCCGTATAGCCCTTTGCCTCCCGCACCTTTTTGGCGGCATTTGCAGGCAGGAACACCTTTTCTGCCACGGCATAGCTCTCTGCGCCGGACAGGCGCACCACTGCAATGCCCCCTGCTCCGGGAGCTGTGGCGATGGCGGCGATGGTTGTTTCCTGCATGGTCATTTTTCCTCGTTTCGGCGTGATTTTCTTTCCAGTGGACATTCTGCCCCGATTATAATCTCAATTTTACCACGTTTTTTTTAGAAAAGGAACCATCTTTGCACATTTTTATGCTTTTGTGTGGAAAACCCGGCGCAGCCCTCCTGCAAAAGCAAAAGCCCGGGGCTGCCGCAGTGCGGCAGCCCCGGGCGGGGTCAGACTTCAGGAACCCTGTGTCGGGTCTATGGATCAGAAGGCGGCAATGTCGGCGGTGGTCAGCACGTTGCCGGGCAGATTGCGGGCGTCCGGATTGTCGTACAGGCTCAGCTTGCCCTCACGGAGCAGACGGACTGCCTTTTCGTGGTCGGCAGCCTTCCAGTTGTTGCCCACGATCTTCCAGTTGTTGTTCACATGAGGCTCGATGACGCCGCCCTTGACGTTGCGGACGTAATCTGCCAGCAGCTCCCGGATGCCGCCCACGTCGCCCCGGACGTCCAGCTCCAGCAGCTTGGGCAGCTCCTCGCCTTCCATAAAGATATCCGCTGCGGTCAGCAGCTGGGTGTTGGCACGGTAGTTATTCACTGCCACCACGAACACATCGGTGGGCTTCACCGGGGTGCCGTTGGGCCAGGTCAGGTTCCGGATCCGGTGACCCGGCTCCTTGGAAACATCCAGCTCGTAGTTCACGCCCTCAAAGGCATCGTACAGGAAGAAGCGCACCGAGGGATCAAACGCCAGGGTAACATCCCCGGGCTTCCAGGTCCGGAAGAAGGCAGCGGACCACTCCATGAACCGCAGCAGCTGCTCGCCGGTCATTTCCAGCTTGTACAGGGTGTTCTGGTAGGTGTAGATGCTTGCCATGTCGCACTTGTGGATGACGCCCTCCAGCATCTGGGAGTTCATGGAGGTCAGAGAGGTGGCGGAGACCTGTGCACCGGTGTAGTACATCTGTGCCTCGTTGATGAAGTCCAGCAGAGCGGTGTCCTGCAGCATGGGCTGCGGCAGGGTGGCGATCTCATTTTCGGGGGCAAGATTGCCGCCCCGCAGCTCGCCGATGATGGTCATGGCGTCTTCCTTGGCGCGGGCATCATAGCTGGCAAGCAGCTCGGTGAGCACCGGGTCCGGCTCGTAATCCTTCATGTTCAGGTTCTCGGAGGTGCGCTCAACCACCTTCCACTTGCCGTTCAGCTGCCGCTCCAGATGGACATGGATCTCCGACAGGGTGGCGCCGGAGCTCTTGTTCTCCACCACCAGCACGTCGTTGATCATCATGTGGGGGATGCTCCGGTGACCGTGACCCGCCACGATGACCGCAAATTCCGGGCAGGCGTTGGCAAGGTCGGTGACGCCGGAACCGTAGACATCGTACTCGTTGTCCACGTCCATGTGCATGACGCCGATCAGGATATCCACCTTGTCCTTGATCTTGTCGATGATCTTACGGCTCTCGTCCACCGGGTTGGTAACGGTCCAGCCCGCCAGATTCATGGCGTCCCACCGGGTGATGTTGGGGGTGACCATGCCGATGAGACCGATCTTCAGGCAGCCCTTGCGGACGATGGTGTAACCGTCTGCCAGAGGCTCCCCTTCGGGGCTGTAAACGTTGCCCACCAGCACCTTTGCCTTCTGCTGTGCCATCACCTTTTTCAGGGTGTCCATGCCGTAGTTGTACTCATGGTTGCCGGTGGTCCAGACATCGTAGCCGATGGCATTCATTGCTGCCACCATGGGGTGCAGATCATCCTTCAGGAACAGGTCTGCGGAGTTTGCCTGAATGGTATCGCCGGAGTCCACCACCAGAGTGTGGGCGGTGCGGCACTGCTTGATGGCAGTTGCCTGCTGTGCCACGCTGCCGGAAGCGTCTGCCTTGTTGGCAGCATAGTCCCAGGGATCGAACTTGCCGTGGGTATCGCTGGATGCAAGGATCTGCAGATCCATCTTCCACAGGGAAGACACATCGCATGCAGCGGCAGAGGGCACTGCGCAGCTGACGGCGGCTGCCGTTGCGGAAGCGGCGGCGGCATGTAAGAAGCTGCGGCGGGAGATCCTGTTCTGTGACATAGTAGAAACCTCTCTTTTCTTTTGGCAAATTTTACAAATTTGCAGGGTCCGTTTTCCTGTCATCAGTATAAATCCACAACCGCCTGCAAGACAATTGATGGATCAGAGAAAAACACGCCGAATTTTTGGATAGTATGACTAATTCCGGCAGAAATCTCCTGTCCTGTCCCCGTCTTTATCCTATCAGACCGTGTTCTATCCCGAAACCACAGCCGGGAAAGATCCGGGTAAAATTTCTGCAGCGACAAAAAAGAGCCGCAGCACTGCGGCTGCAGTGCTGCGGCTCCCGAAATTCAGAAGTCTGTGTTCCGATCACAGCTCGATCTTGCCAAAGCTGAAATCTGCAAAATCGTCCACCCGCTCGGTGCGCTTGGGTGCCACCGGTGCGGCATTCTCTGCCTCACGGGGGGCATAGGTGCGCTCCGGCACGCCGGAGGGACGGGGACCACGGTTGGCGGGACGACCGCCGCTGCGGTAGCCGCCGCGATTGCCGCCTTGGGCACCACGGTCGGAGCGATTGCCGCCCCGATAGCCGCCGTTGCTGCGGCTGCCGCCGGGACGGCGACCATTGCCCCGTCCGCCGCGGGGACGGCGCTCTCCGTAGGTGTTCTCGGTCTGGGCATCGGGAGCGGTGGAGTAGATGACCACACGGCGGTCACGACCCTCGCCCTTGCTCTCGCTGCGGACGCCCTCCATCTTGCTGATGGCAGAGTGGATGATGCGGCGCTCGTAGGGATTCATGGGCTCCATGGCAAAGCTGCGACCGGTCTTGCGGACCTTTGCGCCGATGCGCTGTGCCAGCGCCGTCAGGTCGCTTTCCCGCTTATCCCGGTAGCCTGCCACATCCAGACCCAGCTTGATGTAGTCCCCTTCCAGACGGTTTGCCACCAGGCTTGCCAGATAAGAAAGGCTCTCCATGGTCTCGCCCCGGCGACCGATGAGGGCGCCCAGCTTCTCGCCGTCCAGACGGATGATGGTTGCCTCGCCCTTCTGCACAGCGCTGAAGGTGACGTTCTCCACACCCATCAGGGCAATGACTTCCCGCAGATACTCCACGGCAGCCTTGACCTTGTTGTTTTCCTCGATGTTGATGGGGACCTCGGTCTCCTCTTCCTCTGCTGCCGGGGCTTCTGCCTCAGCTGCAGCGGCTTCCGGCTCCTTTTCAGCCGCAGGCTGTTCCGGAGCGGGCTGTTCTGCTGCTGCAGGAGCAGCCGCCTCCGGGACGGGGGCAGCGGGAGCTGCTTCCGGTGCCGGCTCCTGGACCGGAGCATCCGGCTCTTCCACGCTCACCTTTACCTTGGCAGGGGTGAGCTTCAGACCCAGAAAACCAGTCTTCTGGGGCATTTCCAGCACTTCATAGCTGACATTCATATCATCGGTCTGCACACCCAGCAAGGCACAAGCCTTGGCGCGTGCTTCATCAACCGTCTTGCCGGTTGCTTCCTGCGTACGGATCATAGCCGTTTTTCCTCCTTACTGTTCCGATTCCGGTTTGTCCTGCTTGTTCAGCTCGCACAGGGGGACAGTGCGCTCGTCCTTGTAGCGCTCTGCGTCCAGCTGGCGGGCATACTCCAGACGGCGCTTGTTCATCTCGCTGGCGGAAAGGTTCTTCTCCACCACTTCGCCGGTCTTTTTGTCCACGACCTGCACGGTGGTGTTCTTCACGCCCCGCTTTTCCTGCTTGCGCTTTTCGGCGATCTGTGCCTCGATCTCCTGACGCATCTTGTCCGGGTCATAGAACTTGCGCATGACCTGGGTCTGCACGGTCATAACGATGTTGGAAATGACGTAGTACAGAGAGAATGCCAGAGGATAGGTAAAGCATAAGAACAGGTACAGCAAGGGCATCATGTACATGGTGAGCTTCATGCTGCCCTGCATCTGCTGACCGGATGCCTTCATGGTGATGTGGGTGGACAGGAACATGGTGATCACCGACAGCAGCGGCAGCACCAGATCCAGAGACAGACCCAGCTTGGGGATCCGGGTCAGGTCGATGCCCAGGAAGTTCATGTGCTGGCTGAACTCGGTGATGACGTTGATCTGCTCTGCGGTAAAGCAGCCGATAACGCCGCTGTTGCCTGCCAGTACCTCAGCGATGATGTTGGTATCCCGGGTGATGGCGGTAAAGGAGATGCCGGCGGCAGTCAGTGCCTCGCCTGCGGCGGTCAGTGCAGCGGCGCTGATGTGGAAGATCCGCTGCAGGGGGTTGTACACCACGCCGATAACGCCAAAGATCACCAAAAAGTTCAGCAGCATGGGCACGCAGCCTGCCATGGGATTGTAGCCGTACTCCTGCTGCAGCTTGAGCATCTCTGCCTGCTGCTTTTCGGGCTTATCCTTGTACTTGTTCTGGATCTCCAGCATCATGGGCTGGAATGCGGACATTTTTGCGGTGCTCTTCTGCTGGATGAGCTGGAGGGGGATCTTCACGATGTTGATGAGCAGGGTGAAGAGGATAATGTCCCAGCCGTAATTGGGGATCAGCTTATAGATCCACTCCATCACATAGCCGAGAGGGGCGCTCAGGATGTAAAAGAAATTCATACCTCTGTCCATTCTGCCCCGCCTGTGGCACGGGACCTGTTATTTTTTATCGTAGGACACGCCGCCCACAGTTCGCCGCGTCACAAGAAGCAGGTTACTTTTCCACCTTTTTCTGCCGCCGGGTGGAAAACAGCCGGGAAGGATAGAGCACCCGCCTGGGGTTTTTCCATCTTCCGGCATCCGGCACCGGGTCAAAGCCCCACTTGCCAAGGGGGTTGCACCGGGCAATGCGCCATGCCCCCAGCAGGATGCCCTTGAGGCAGCCGTGGGTCATGATCGCCTGTATGGTGTAGTTGCTGCAGCTGGGGGTAAACCGGCAGCTACGCCCGATCCAGGGGCTGAGGGTATGCTGGTAGATCCGGATAGGCACGCACAGCGCCCTGCGGCAGCTGCGCTGGAACCGGTTCATTCCCCTTCCGGCTTCTTTTTCTTTGCCGGGGGAAGGGTGGCGGGGGGCGGTGCATCCGGACGCTTTGCCTTGTCCGGCAGACCTGCCTGAGCAAACAGCTTTGCCACCACGCTGCTGAGCTGCCAGCTCTTGAGGCGGGGGGTCATGCCCCGTGCCACGAATATCAGATCGTAACCGCCGATGTTGTAGTCCAGATGTTCATCGATCGCCGCCTTCATTACGCGGCGGGCACGGTTGCGCTGCACGGCGTGCCCGATCTTTTTGGTGGCGGTAAGACCCACCCGGGTGTTTCTGCCCCGGGTCTTCAGCACATACATCACCAGTGCCGGGTTCACATAGGACTTGCCGCGGGCGTATACCCTGCCAAACTCGCTGTTGCGGCGAATGGGACGATAGCGCACGGTTCCGGCGCCTCCTTTCGGTTTTGCCGAGTGCAGAAGCTGCACTCTTTAGCCAGTATATCAAAAAATTTTCTACTTTAAAAGCCCACAGATGCCTTTTTGCAAAAAAATCTTCCGCTCCTGCTGCCGGCAGGGCATTCTGCAGAAAATAAAATAAGACCGCCAATCCAATATCAGCGGTCTTTTCTGCGCATATTCATTTCTGCGCCGGACTCCGTCATAAAAGCCGGAATCAGACAGTCAGGCTCTTGCGGCCCTTTGCACGGCGAGCATTGATGACCTTGCGGCCGTTCTTGGTGCTCATGCGGGTCAGAAAGCCATGAACTTCCTTGCGCTGACGCTTCTTGGGCTGAAAAGTTCTCTTCATGGTTGTATCCTCCGTAAAAACTCGTCCCCGGTTATGGGGTCTATTCTGGTCCCAAAATGGGGACAGGCTTGCAATTCAACAGTATATCGCACAGTATAGCGTTCTGTCAAGCATTTTTTTCGCTTTCCTGCAAACTTTTTTGTGAAAAGATTTTCAACTTTTTCACCATTTTGCCGTGGAAAACTTTTTTCCACAAGATATTGTGGCTTTTTGCCGTTCCATCCACAACGGCAGAAGGGCAGCTTTTCTTATGTATTATAAATTACATTATACAATGTGGACGCACAGGGATTTTTGTGGTATACTAACCTGGTATCAGCAGCATTGTTGAAAACTTCAATGGAGTGGATGTTTTATGGATTCTTTCAAGGATGTTTTAGAGGCGGCACAGGCGTACTGCAAGACTCAGATGGCAGAGCCGACCTACAATCTCTATATCGACGGACTGGAACCCATCAGTTTTGAGGATTCCAGCCATATCACCCTGTCGGTGCGCAACGACTTCATCTGCAAGATCGTCACCGACCGCTACCTCGGTCTGCTCAAAGAGGCATTCAAGACCGTGCTGGGCTTTGACGTGGACATCACTCTGGTGGTGCCCAGCACCCCGCCCCACGAGGTAGTGCTGGCACAGCAGTACGAGGCAAACCCCGCCTCCCCTCAGGGCAACTACGAGTTCACCTTCGAGAACTTCATCAAGGGACCTTCCAACCAGTTTGCGTTTGCTGCGGCGCAGGCTGTGGCGGCAAACCCTTCTGGGGCATACAACCCCCTGTTCATCTACGGCGGCTCGGGTCTTGGCAAGACCCATCTGCTCACCGCCATCCAGACCGAGATCAAACGCACCCACCCCGATTTCGTCATCATGTACGTTACCTGCGAGCAGTTCACCAATGAGCTGATCGCCGCTATCCGTGCCGGCAGCACCGAGGACTTCCGCATGAAGTACCGGGTGGCAGACCTGCTGCTGGTGGACGATATCCAGTTCATCGCCGGCAAGGAGTCTACTCAGGAAGAATTCTTCCACACCTTCAACTCCCTCCACGACGCCCACAAGCAGATCGTCATCGCTTCCGATCGTCCCGCCAAGGAGATCAAGAGTCTGGAAGAGCGTCTGCGGACCCGCTTTGAGTGGGGTCTTACCGCCGATGTGCAGCCGCCGGATTTTGAGACCCGGGTGGCGATCGTAAAGCGCAAGGCGGAGCTGCTGCATCTGGACCTGCCGGAGGACGTGGCAGAATTCATTGCCAATCACCTGAAGAACAACATCCGACAGCTGGAAGGCGCCGTGAAGAAGCTCAACGCCTACTACATGCTGGAGGGCATCCAGCCGGTGATCAGCGTGGCGCAGAACGCCATCAAGGACATCCTCAACGAGACCCAGCCGGTACCGGTGACCATCGAGAAGATCATCGGCGAGGTGTCCCGCACCTTCAACGTCTCCCCGGCGGACATCCGGGGCACCAAGCGCAACGCCAACGTTGCCTCCGCACGCCGGGTCGCCATCTACATCCTGCGGGAAGTCACCGGCATGAGCATGGAGGAGATCGGACGGGAGTTCTCCGGACGGGACCATTCCACCATCGTCTACTCCCTCAAGACCATGGAACGGGACATGAAGAACGACCAGCACCTGCGGGAGACCGTCAGCGACATCATCAAAAACGTCAAGGCGTGACCACCCGCCCGGCAGCAAAAGTACTACTCTTTTTGAGGGCAAAACCCAAAATATGGGGAGAAAATGGAACAAAAAGCGGAAAATCAGCCCACATCTTGTGGTAAACGGGGGTATCTTTCCACACTTTCCACTGAGTTTTCAACATTTAACCCGATCTTTCCACACCGGCTGTGGAAAGAAGATCTCCTCCCCACAATTCAACATTTCTTTCACAGCACATTCACAACACCGTGGAAACCCTTCTCCCCGCATCCCGCCAAGACTTTTCCGAGTTTTCCACAAGTTCCCCACCCCCTACTACGATTACTACAACAAGTTCAATATCATAGACAGGTCCGGCAACAGAGAAATTTCCCAGAGCAGCCGATCCTGTGAATAAAAAGGAGAGAATTTGTTTTGAATATCATATGCGATAAGACCCTTCTCAGCGCCGCCATCGACGGCGTTTCCAAGGCAGTCACCATGCGGTCGGCGATCCCCGTACTGGAAGGCATCCTGCTGAAGGCAGAAGGTTTTCAGCTGACCCTTACGGGCTACGACCTGGAAATGGGCATCGTCACCACCATTGAGGCGAATGTAAAGGAGCCCGGCGAGATCGTGCTGAATGCAAAACTCCTCAGCAGCATGGTGAGCCGGATGCCCTCCGGTCAGATCTCCATCCACTCGGCAGAAAACGGCAAGACCACCATCCAGAGCGGTGTGGCACAGTTTGAGATCCAGTCCATGGCAGCCACCGATTTTCCGGAACTGCCCAATACCGGTGCCGAGGAGACCCTGACTATCAAGACCGGCGTGCTGCGGGACATGATCGACCGCACCCTGTACGCCGTGAGTCAGGACGAGAAAAAACCTGCCCACACCGGCGAACTTTTTGAGATCCAGCCGGATAAACTCACGGTGGTAGCACTGGACGGCTACCGCCTTGCCATTGTGGAGCGTCCCGTCACCGCCGTAAAGGACATCCGCATCATCGTGCCCAGCAAGACCATGAACGAGGTGTCCCACCTCCTTGCCAACGACGACGAAGAGCTGGTGCACATCTCTGCCAACCGCCGCTATGTGGTGTTCACCACCGCCGGCTACACCATCATGAGCCGCCTCATCGAGGGCGAGTTCCTGAACTACCGCAACGTGATTCCCAATGGCAGCCGCACCCGGGTGACCATCAACACCAAGGAGTTCATCGAGATCATCGAGCGTGCTTCGCTGATTATTACAGAGCGTTTAAAGAACCCCCTTCGCATTTCCTTTACAGAGGGTAAAGTTGTTGTGCGCTGCCAGACCAATCTGGGTCGGGTAGTGGACGAGTTCAACGCCCGGTGCGAGGGCGAGGAAGTGGAGATCGGCTTCAACAATCGCTATCTGCTGGACGCTCTGCGGAATGCCCGCACCGAACAGGTCACCATGGAGATCAGCGGACCCTTGAGCCCGGTAAAGGTGCTGCCGGAAGAGGGCAGCGATTTCCTCTATCTGGTGCTGCCGGTGCGGTTCAAAAACGACTAAGGGAGGATATTTTATGCAGAAGATCCTGATCCATACTGAATTTATCAAGCTGGATGCCCTGCTGAAGTACGCCGGACTCTGCGAGACCGGCGGCGAGGCAAAGGAGCTGGTGCAGGGCGGTGCCGTGAAGCTGAACGGCGAGGTCTGCACCATGCGGGGCAAAAAATGCGTGCCCGGCGATGTGATCGAGCTGGAAGGGCAGACCGTGGAAGTGGGGCAGGGCAGATAAATGCGTCTGCTTTCTCTGGAAGTCCGGAATTACCGGAACATTGAGACGGCACAGCTGCAGCCCGGCAGAGAACTTACGGTGATCTGCGGCAACAACGGACAGGGCAAGACCAACCTGCTGGAAGCGATCTGGCTGCTGACCGGAGGCAAAAGCTTCCGGGGCGGCAAGGACGCCGAGCTTGTGCGCCGGGGGGAGACCTTTGCGGTGCTGGAAGCGGTGACCCAGCGCACCCGGCAGGAAGACCAGGAGCCGGACGACCCTGCCCGGGTCCGCATGACGGTGGGCACGCCGGAAGCACCCCGCCCCGGACGGTACGCCAGTGTCAACGGGGCAGCGCCGAAGCGTGCCGCCTCCCTTGCAGGCAGCTTTCCTGCGGTGGTCTTTGACCCCGGGCACCTGAGCCTTGTAAAAGGGGCACCGGAGGGCAGACGCCGGTTTCTGGATGCAGCGCTGTGTCAGCTGTATCCCGGCTACCTTGCCACCTACCGCCGGTATGTCCGCACTCTGCAGCAGAAAAATGCGCTGCTGCGTCATTCTGCCACCGGGAAAGAACGCCCCTATGCAGAAAAATGCGCTCTGCTGGAGGTGCTGAATGTGGAGCTTGCCGCACTGGGCGAGATGATCCAGAAGAGGCGGCGGGAATATCTTGCCCTGCTGGCTCCCCTTGCCTGCGCCAACTACGCCGACCTGTCCCACGGGGCGGAGAGGATGGCGGTGCGGTATGCGGCACAGTTTGAGCCCGGCGGTCTTGCCGCACTTTTAAAGCAGCGGCAGGATCAGGAGCTCCGTGCCGGACAGAGCCTGTGCGGCATCCACCGGGAAGATGTGGAGCTGCTGCTGGACGACCAGCCCGCAAAAGTGTTTGCCAGTCAGGGACAGCAGCGCAGCGTGGTGCTGAGCCTGAAGATGGCGGAGGCGGCGGCAGCTGCCCGGATCACCGGGGAACACCCGGTGCTTTTGCTGGATGACGTGCTCAGCGAGCTGGACGAGGGGCGCAAGCAGTATCTGCTGACCCGCATGAAGGAGAAGCAGACCTTTGTGACCAGCTGCGACGACACCGCCTTCCTCAAGACCGACGGCGAGGTATACCGCATGGACGGCGGAGTGCTGACCAAGGTTTGAACACATGGAAAAATGATGCAGATAGGAATGCATAAAATACAGTCTAAAAACTGCATATACAGAGGACATCGGGAAAGATATAATACGAAATGTATATTCATCTGGGACGGGACTACGTCCTCAACGACAGGGACATCATCGGTATCTTCAATCTGGAGACCACCACCATCTCTCCCCGGGGGCGGGAGTTTCTGAACTACGCCCAGAAAAACGGGGCGGTGGTGAGCCTTTCGGACGAGCTGCCCCAGAGCTATGTTCTGGCAGATGCACCGGTGGATACGGTGTATCTTTCCGAGCTGTCCAGCGCAGCGCTGCGGCGCAGAGCAGAGCAGATGATCCGCTGACCTGCCGGAGATGCGCTCCGGATAAATGACAACGGACCCGGCAGATGCCGGCGTCTTATCCATAGATCGAGGGTTTATCAAACAAATACTGACAAAGGGAGAAAGGAAATGGCAGAAGAAATCATTACCAGCACAAATGCCGAAACCGCTACCGACCACGAGTATAATGCCAGCGAGATCCAGGTCCTGAAAGGTCTGGAAGCTGTCCGCAAGCGTCCCGGTATGTATATCGGTTCCACCGGCGAGCGGGGTCTCCACCACCTTGTTTACGAGATCGTGGACAACGCCATCGATGAGGCGCTTGCAGGCTACTGCAACCACATCGAGGTGAAGATCCTGAAGGACAACATCATTCAGGTCACCGATAACGGTCGCGGCATCCCCGTGGATATCCAGTCCGATACCGGTCTGCCAGCAGTCACGGTGGTGTACACCATCCTCCACGCCGGCGGCAAGTTCGGCGGCGAGAACTCCGGCTACAAGGTGGCAGGCGGTCTTCATGGCGTGGGCGCTTCGGTAGTCAACGCCTGTTCCGAGTGGCTCACCGTCAATGTCCGCCGTGACGGACACGAGTATGAGCAGACCTTCCGCCGGGGCGAACCGGACGGAGGGCTTAAGTGCATTGGCACCGTGGCGGAGGGGGTCACCGGCACCCGGGTCACCTTCAAGCCGGACCCGGAGATGTTCCGGGATACCACTGTTTACGACTTTGACACCCTGGAAAAGCGTCTGCGGGAAGAAAGCTTCCTGAACGCCGGCGTCAAGATCACCCTGACCGACGAGCGGGAGCTGTACACCCCGGTGCTGGAGGACGGCAAGGAGGGCGAGCCCTGCTACCGCTCCGAAATTATGTGCTACGAGGGCGGCATCAAGAGCTTTGTCACCTATCTGGGCGAAAAGCGGAAGCTGGAAGTGCTGCACCCCAATGTCATCTACCTGAAGGGACAGACCGACCGGGGCATGGCGGAGATCGCCCTGCAGTACAATTCCAGCTACAATGAGCTGCTGCTGAGCTTTGCCAACAACGTGAACACCCCTGACGGCGGCACCCACGAGGAGGGCTTCAAGTCCAGCCTCACCCGTGTATTCAACGACTACGGTCGCAGTCACGGTCTGCTGAAGGACAAGGACGAGAACCTCTCCGGCACCGACGTCCGGGAAGGTCTCATCTGCGTCATCTCGGTAAAGCTGCAGGAGGCGGAGTTTGAGGGACAGACCAAGGCAAAGCTGGGCAATACGGAGATCCGCACTCTGGTGTCCAACATGGTCTATTCCAAGCTCATGGAGTTCTTTGAGGAGAACCCCGGCGTGGCAAAGGCGATCTTTGAAAAGGCAACGCAGGCAGCGCGTGCCCGCGCCGCCGCCAAAAAGGCGCGGGAACTGGTGCGCCGCAAGAGTGCTCTGGAAACCAGCCGGATGCCGGGCAAGCTGGCAGACTGCCGGGAAAAGGACCCTTCCAAGACTGAAATTTTCATCGTCGAGGGCGACTCTGCAGGCGGCTCTGCCAAGATGGGTCGGGACTCGGCAATTCAGGCGATCCTGCCGCTGTGGGGCAAGATGCTGAACGTGGAAAAGGCACGTGCCGACAAGATCTACGGCAACGACAAGCTGATGCCGGTGGTGCTGGCTCTGGGCTGCGGCATCGGTGAGGAATTTGATATCTCTAAGCTGCGGTACGACAAGGTGTTCATCATGGCGGATGCGGACGTGGACGGCTCCCATATCTGCACCCTGATGCTGACCTTCTTCTTCCGCTACATGCGCCCCCTCATTGAGCAGGGTCATGTGTATGTGGCGCAGCCTCCCCTGTTCAAGGTCCAGAAGGGCAACACCATCAAATACGCCTACAACGACGCAGAAATGGCGATCCTTTCTCAGGAGATGCCCGGTGCCAAGGTGAACCGCTACAAAGGTCTGGGCGAAATGAACCCGGACCAGCTGTGGGAGACCACCATGAACCCGGACAACCGGGTCATCGTGCAGATCACCATTGAGGATGCCGAAAAGGCAGATGAGGCGTTCACCATCCTGATGGGCGATCAGGTGGAGCCCCGCCGCCGCTTTATCGAGACCAACGCCCAGTACGCAAAGCTGGACGTGTAAGAAAACCCTCTCGGGCGCTGATGCGCCAGATTCCCCCTTTTGTCACCTACGGTGACATCTTCCCCCGGAGCGGGGGAAGTCTTCCCTCAAGGGGGGAGCTTTAGGCAAAAAGATAAACTTTTCCTTCTCACACAAAAAAGCTCCCCCTTTCGGGGGAGCTGGCAATGCCGACAGGCTTTGACTGAGAGGGTTATTTCACGGAGGAAACAATGGAAGAAGATTATGTGATGATACCGGGCAGCGGAACCAAAAAGATCATCCGCGATGTCAAAAAGGAGATCGAGACCGCATTTCTGGACTACTCCATGTCGGTCATCGTATCCCGTGCTCTGCCCGATGTGCGGGACGGTCTGAAGCCGGTGCACCGCCGCATTCTGTACACCATGCACGAGCGCGGCAACGACCCCAGCCATCCCTACCGCAAGTCCGCCGACACCGTTGGTGCAGTGCTGGGCTCCTACCACCCCCACGGTGACGCATCGGTCTACGATGCCATGGTCCGTCTGGCACAGGACTTTTCCCTGCGGTATCCGCTGGTGGATGGTCAGGGTAACTTTGGTTCTGTGGACGGCGACCCTCCGGCTGCCTACCGTTACACCGAGGCACGCATGAGCCGCATGGCGGTGGAGATGCTCACCGACATCGACAAGGATACCATCAACTGGGACCCCAACTTTGACGAGACCAAAAAGGAACCCAGTGTTCTGCCCTGCCGCTTCCCCAACCTGCTGGTCAACGGCAGTCAGGGCATCGCCGTGGGCATGGCGACCAACATCCCGCCTCACAACCTCAGCGAGGTCATTGACGGCTGTGTTGCCTACATCGACGACCCGGACATCGACCTGCCGGGGCTTATGGAGCACATCAAGGGACCGGACTTCCCCACTGCCGGCATCATCATGGGACGCAGCGGCATCCGTGCCGCCTACGCCACCGGCAGAGGCAAGATCACCCTCCGGGGTCGCGCCACCATCGAGGAGACCAAAAACGGTCGTACCCAGATCGTCATTACCGAGATCCCTTATATGGTCAACAAGGCACGGCTCATTGAGAACATGGCGGACCTTGTAAAGGACAAGCGCATCGAGGGCATCACCGGGCTCAACGACGAGACCAACCGCAAGGGTATGCGCATCGTGGTGGACGTCCGCAAGGACGCCAACGCACAGGTGATCCTGAACCAGCTGTACCAGTACACCCAGCTGCAGGATACCGTGGGCGTCATCATGCTGGCAATCGACCACAAGGTGCCCAAGGTGCTGACCCTGAAGCAGATGATCCAGAAGTATGTGGAGTTCCAGGATGAAGTGGTGCGCCGCCGCACCCAGTTCGACCTGAAAAAGGCAAAGGAACGTGCTCACATTCTGGAAGGTCTGAAAAAGGCTACCGACATCGTGGATGAGCTTATTGCCACCATCCGTGCCTGCAAGGGCGGCATGGCAGAGGCAAAGCAGGCGATCATGGAGCGGTTCGGCTTTGACGATCCTCAGGCAGATGCCATCGTCAAGCTGCAGCTGGGTCGTCTGGCAGGTCTGGAGATCCTGAAGATCGAAGAAGAACTGGCAGCCCTCCACGCCAAGATCCAGGACTGGGAAGCGATCCTTGCGGATGACGCACGGGTGCTTGCCATCGTCAAGGAGGAGCTGCTGGAGATGAAGCGCCGCTTTGGCGACGAGCGCCGCACCGAGATCCAGTCGGTCACCGGTGAGGTGGACATTGAGGACCTGATCGCCGAGGAGCAGTGTGTCTACACCCTCACCGAGGCAGGCTATATCAAGCGTCAGCTGAAGGCGACCTATCAGGCACAGCGCCGGGGCGGCAGAGGCATTTCCGGCATGACCCGGAAGGAAGAGGACATCGTGCAGGAGATGTTCGTAGGCTCCACCCACGACTACGTGCTCTTTGTCACCGACCGGGGTCGTCTGTTCCGCATCAAGGGCTATACCATTGCCGAGGGCAGCCGCACCAGCAAGGGCACCAATATCGTCAACCTGCTGCAGCTGGCAGAGGGCGAAAAGGTCACCAACATGATCTGCCAGAGCCGGGCAGCGGACACCGAGGGCGGTTTTGTGACCATGGTGACCCGGCAGGGTCTTATCAAGCGGACCCCGCTGGAACAGTACGCCAACATCCGCAAGTCCGGACTCATCGGCATTGCCCTCAACGAGGGAGATGCTCTGGCATGGACCCGTCTCACCTCCGGGCACGATATGCTCATTGTTGCCACCCGCAACGGTCAGGCGATCCGCTTTAACGAAGAGGACGCCCGTCCCATGGGACGCAACGGTCACGGCGTCCGTGCCATCCGTCTGGCAGAGGGCGACGAAGTGGTGGGCGTGTGCATCTGCCGGGAGGGCGGCACCGTGCTGACCGTCACCGAAAACGGCAAGGGTCGCCGCTCCGACATCGACACCTACCGTATCACCGCCCGTGGAGGCAAGGGCATCCGCAACTACGATGCTTCCAGGGATAAGGTCGCCGCTGTTAAGATCGTGGACGATGTGGACGACATCCTGCTCAGCAGTCAGGAGGGCATCATCATCCGTCTCCACGCCGACGAGATCCCCCTCCAGAGCCGTTACGGCTCCGGCGTCCGGGTCATGCGTCTGGGTGAGAACGACAAGGTGATGGTGCTGGCACGCACCGACCACGACGACGAGGCACAGACCGAGCAGATCGATGCTTCCGAGGCAGAGGAAGAACCCACCGCCGAGCAGCTTGCCGCCATGGAGGCGGAGGATGCTGCCGCCGCTGTGGAAGCCCCGGAGGCAGACCCGGAAGAAAAGGAATGATGTGCCCTGCGGGCATGAGGCTTCTGCTGCGCAGAAATGATGTGTTTGCGCAATGATGTTTGCGCTGCGCGCAAAATGGACCCTCTCAGTCTGCTCCCGATGGTCGCATCCAGCTCCCCCGAAAGGGGGAGCTTTATTTGTGCTGACCGTTAGGTGCAAAGCTTCCCCGGCAAACGACCTCGCCCTCTCAGTCACCTTCGGTGACAGATTCCCCCTTGTGTCACCTGCTGTGACATCTTCCCCCGGCCGGGGAAAGTCTTTCCTCAAAGGGAGAGCCCTTGGCAGTTCACATAGACTTCATCTTTTTGCCAAAGCCTCTCCCTTTGGGAGAGGTGGCACGGCGCAAGCCGTGACGGAGAGGGCGAGACCGCTCTGCTGCTTAAAAGCCCCACTGGGGCTTTCATTGCTGCGCAAACGCGGTCGCTCCAAACGCGAAATTATAAATCAATCTTCCGCTGAGAATGTGCAGCAACGATGACGACCGCCGCCAGCGGCGGAAACAGGGAGGAGTTGTTGGGGCAGCGGTCAGCAAGACGCAAGTGCCGCCCAAGGCACGAAGCGGATGCTGGGTGCCGCAACCCGGAAGAAGCGGAGCACATTCTAAATCGTTTCACCGTCAGGTTTGTCTGGACTTCCCCTTAAAACTGTGATAAGATAAACAAAATCACAATACCCGTGGGGGAGTAGCAGGCGCTTTTGCAGAGCGCAGCAAGTCAACACAATGACCTCTCTGGTCTGGCTTGCTTTCATTTGCGAGACTCATGTGTTTTAAGGACGTGTAAAAGTGCGCCCGGACACATGGAGTCGGTTAAAAAAACCACCCGGTCCCGGATGCGCAGCGCATCCGGGACCGGGTTTTGTGTTATCCCCATATTTTCTGGTCAGATTCAGGAGGCAGACGACATGGAATGGAATCTTGTGTTTTTTCTCAACAGCGCCCTGCTGGGAGTGGGGCTGGCAATGGATGCTTTTTCGGTGTCCATGGCAAACGGTCTTCACGACCCCAAAATGAACCGGGGCACTATGGCAAAGATCGCCGGAACCTTTGGGGCATTTCAGGCGCTTATGCCCATGGCGGGCTGGGTGTGTGTCCACACCATTCTGGAACTGTTCTCTTCCTTTGAGACCTTTATTCCCTGGATCGCTCTGGCACTGCTGGGGTACATCGGCGGCAAGATGCTGCTGGAGGGCATCCGGGGCGGTGAGGCAGAGGAAGCAGCGGAACTCAGCACCGGGGCGCTGCTGATGCAGGGCATCGCCACCAGCATCGACGCCCTTTCGGTGGGCTTTACCATCTCGGAATACGGCTGGCTCATGGCACTAGTGTGTGCGGTGATCATTGCAGTGGTGACCTTTTTCATCTGCATGGCGGGACTGGACATCGGCAAAAAGTTTGGCACAAAGCTTTCCGGTAAGGCGAATGTTCTGGGGGGCGTCATCCTCATCGGCATCGGTCTGGAGATCTTTATCTCCGGGGTGCTGTAAAAGACAGCATAAAGACAGCAAGCCCGGGAGGTTTACGGACCTTCCGGGCTTGTGGTTTACTCCTTCCGTCGCAGCTTGCACTGCGCCAGCTCCCTCCAGGAGGGCGCCAACCTCTCCGTCTTCTCCCCGGCAAACGACCTCGCCCTCTCCGTCACGGCTTACGCCGTGCCACCTCTCCCAAAGGGAGAGGCTTTGGCAAAAAGATGAAGTCTGTGTGAACTGCCAAGGGCTCTCCCTTTGGGAGAGCTGTCACCGAAGGTGACTGAGAGGGCGAGGATGTGAATGAAAATGCCCAGAGCGGTGCGGAGGGCATTCCCAATGATCATTGTTCCCCGTGGAACAATTTGAATTTATTTCACGGTCTCGGGTTCAAAAAAGTCGGCGTATTCCTCGGTGAGCCGGCTGCCCAGACGGCGGATGCCGCCGTAAAGGTGCCGCTCCACCAGAGGTTCAAAGGCGGCAAGGTCGCACCGCTCGATGGCGTTCAGCAGGTTCCGGTGGTCGGCAATGACCTCGTCCAGTCCGCCGCTGGTCATGGTGTCCAGCATCCGGAACCGGCTGTAGTCCGCATGGGCGTTCTGCAGCGTGCCCCACAGATACATCTTGTCCATGGCGGCAAACCAGGTCTCGTGCAGCAGGCGGTCTGCCTCGTAGAGACGGTTGAAATCCGGCTCGGGGGCGCGTGCCAGTTTTTCGTAGGCGTCCACCCGCACCCGGATGGCGGCACGCTGCTCCGGGGTGCACCGGGGGGTAAAGTCCCGGAGCACCCGTGCCTCCACCGCTGTGCGCTCGTAGATCAGCTCGTCCACGATGCGCCGGTTCAGCCGGGTGACGGTGGTGCCCTTGTAGGGCACGATCTTTACCAGTCCGTTTTCCTGCAATTTCTGCAGCACCACCCGGATCAGGGTCCGGGGCGCTCCAAACCGGCTGCACAGGGGATTTTCGCTGAGAGAAGAACCGGGGCGCAGGGTCAGGTCGATGATCTCCCGCTCCAGCACGGCATAGATCTCGGCATCGGTCTTGTATTGCTGTTCCATATCACTCACCTAGTTAAAATGATGTATTTGCTGCGCAAATATGAGGTTGTCCTGCGGACAAATGATGTTCCGGCTTTGCCGGAGATGATGCGGTCGCCTATGGCGACCATTGCTGCCCTGTGGGCAGCAGCACATCCGCATTGCGTCTGCAGGACAGCATCCTGTTCCGCAAGGCGATACATCATTCTAAAAATTCTCTCCATGGTCCGGTCTGCGGCAGGGGCAGTTCAAACTTCATTTCTTTTCCGGTCACGGGGTGCACAAACTGCAGCCCGCAGCTCTGCAGAGCAATGCTGCCCTTGTGGCGGCTGCCGTACTTGCCGTCTCCGTACAAGGGGTGTTTCCGGGAGGCAAACTGCACCCGAATCTGATGGGTGCGCCCGGTGTGCAGGGTGATCTGCACAAGGCTGCACTCCCCGGCTGTGGCAAGAATGCGGTATTCCAGCACCGCTTCCCGCACCCCTTTCCGGGGGCGGCTCACCGGGAACACCCGCCCCTTCCGGCTGTCCTTGAACAGGTAGTCCCGCAGGATGCCGGTCTCCGGCAGGTTTTCGTCAGGGGCACCGGCGACCACGGCACGGTACTGCTTGATGAACCGGGGCGGCTCCGCTGCGCCTTCGGCTCTGCCGTCCTGTACGGCGTAGGCGGTCTGGCTCTGGGTGATCTGCCGGCTGAGATGGGCGGCGGCGGCAGGGGTCTTTGCGTAGACCATCAGCCCGGACACGCCGGTGTCCAGACGGTGGACCACCCCCACAAAGGCATCCGGGCACTGCCACTGTTCCCGCAGGGCGGCAATGACTCCTTCCTCGCTGGAAAGCCCGGCGGGCTTGTCCACCACCACCAGGGCGGCGTCCTCGTATACCACAGGGATCACAGCTTGCCCTCTGCCACCAGTGCCTTCAGCTTCAGGATGCCGGCAATGGTCTTTCCGTCCTTGATCTCTCCGCTCATGACCATCTGGTATGCCTTTTCCAGGGGCACCCGGTCCGGGGTCAGAAACTCGTCGGCATCCAGGTGCATCTGGGTCTGGTGCAGTCCGGTGGCGATCCAGGTGTAGATCACCTCGGTGTCATAGCCCACGGTGGGGTAGAATTCTCCCAGAGAGGTGTAGTGGTCGGCGGTAAGTCCGCACTCCTCTTCCAGCTCCCGCTTTGCCGCCTCAAAGGGATCCTCTCCCTTTTCCAGCTTGCCGGCAGGCAGCTCCCACAGCTCCTGCTGCATGGCATAGCGGAACTGCCGCACCATGCAGATGGTGCCGTCCTCAAAATACGGCAGGATGCAGGCACCGCCGTGGTGGTGGACCACCTCCCGGGAGGCGGTCTTGCCGTTCTCCAGCAGGGCCACATCCTTGGTCAGGGTAATGACCCTGCCTTCAAAAAGCACCTCGCTGGAAAGAGTCTTTTCAAAATGCACTGTACGTTCCATTTACCTTTGCCCCTTTTTTCCGGCGAAACGCCGGTTTTCTGCTTCTCAGTTTACGGCAAGGCAGGGTTTTTTGTCAATAACCAACATGGAAAGAAAAACGGGTCCATCCGGGAGAGAGCTGCCGAAAAAAACAGGAAAAAATGGAATATTTGGCAAAAATATCACTATCCGGAGAAAACCGCACCGCCAAAGGAAGAGAAACGGAAAAAACCGCATGACTTCTTGCTTTAATGCGCTAAAGACGTACAAAACAGCTAAAAAATATTTTTTATTTTTGGTGTGTTTGTTGGTCGCTATGCGTTTACTTTGCGGGCGGAATTTGTTATTATAGTATACAAGCAATAGTGCCTTTTATGGAGTTCTCCGGCTCCAGCGGGCATATTGCCCCGCGCTAAAGGTACCAAAATTCTGAATAATGGAGGAAGAAAAATGCCTAGAGCAAAGCAAACGATGGATGGCAATACCGCTGCCGCCCATGTAGCGTATGCCTACACGGACGTGGCTGCCATCTACCCCATTACCCCGTCTTCTCCGATGGCTGACTCTGTGGACCAGTGGTCTGCAGCCGGTCAGAAGAACATCTTCGGCAACCAGGTCAAGGTGGTCGAGATGGAGTCTGAGGCAGGCGCTGCCGGTGCAGTGCACGGCTCTCTGGGTGCAGGTGCTGTTACCACCACCTTCACCGCTTCTCAGGGTCTGCTGCTGATGATCCCCAACATGTACAAGATCGCTGCTGAGCAGCTGCCCTGCGTGTTCGATGTTTCTGCACGTACCGTTGCTACCCAGTCCCTGAACATCTTCGGTGATCACAGCGACGTTATGGCATGCCGCCAGACCGGCTTCGCAATGCTGGTCGAGAGCAGCGTGCAGGAAGTTATGGATCTGTCCCCTGTCGCACACCTGTGCGCCATCGAGGGCAAGGTTCCCTTCCTGAACTTCTTCGACGGCTTCCGTACTTCTCATGAGTACCAGAAGATCGAGAAGTGGGATTACGCCGATCTGAAGGAAATGTGCAACATGGAGGCTGTGGAGGAGTTCCGTAAGAAGGCTCTGAACCCCGAAAGCCCCAAGATGCGCGGTTCCCACGAGAACGGCGACGTGTTCTTCCAGCATCGTGAGGCATGCAACAGCGTTTACAACGCTCTGCCTGCTGTTGTTGAGAAGTACATGGCAAAGATCAACGAGAAGCTGGGCACCAACTACGACCTGTTCAACTACTACGGCGCAGCCGATGCTGACCGTGTGATCGTGGCTATGGGTTCCATCTGCGACGTTGCTGACGAGGTCATCGACTACCTGAACGCCAAGGGCGAGAAGGTCGGTATCGTCAAGGTCCGCCTGTACCGTCCCTGGGTGTCCTCCGCTCTGCTGAAGGTCCTGCCCAAGACCGCCAAGAAGGTGGCTGTGCTGGACCGCACCAAGGAGCCCGGCTCCCTGGGCGAGCCCCTGTATCTGGATGTTGCCGCTACCCTGCGTGAGGCTGGTCTGAACGACGTGGTCCTGACCGGCGGCCGCTACGGTCTGGGCAGCAAGGATACTCCCCCGTCCTCCATCTTCGCTCTGTTCAAGGAGCTGGAGAAGGATCAGCCCAAGGAGCGCTTCACTCTGGGCATCACCGACGACGTGACCTTCCTGTCTCTGCCGGAAGTCAAGCCCGCTCCCATCACCGCAGCTGCTGGCACCAAGGAGTGCAAGTTCTGGGGTCTGGGCGGCGACGGCACCGTCGGCGCAAACAAGAACTCCGTCAAGATCATCGGCGACCATACCGACAAGTATGTTCAGGCATACTTCCAGTATGACTCCAAGAAGACCGGCGGTGTCACCATCAGCCACCTGCGTTTTGGCGACAAGCCCATCCGCAGCCCCTACTACATCAACCAGGCTGACTTTGTGGCTTGCCACAACCCCGCTTACATCCACATGGGCATGAAGATGGTCCAGGATGTCAAGCCCGGCGGCGTGTTCATGATCAACTGCCAGTGGTCCGATGAGGAGCTGGGTCACCATCTGAATGCCGAGGCAAAGAAGTATATCGCTGACAACAACATCCAGCTGTATACCATCAATGCTATCGATAAGGCTATCGAGATCGGCATGGGCAAGCGCACCAACACCATCCTGCAGTCTGCATTCTTCAAGCTGGCTGACGTCATGCCCATCGATGACGCCATCAACTTCATGAAGCAGGCAGCTCAGAAGAGCTACGGCAAGAAGGGTCAGGACGTTGTCGAGATGAACTGGAAGGCTATCGACGCTGGCGTCGACGCCATCCACAAGGTGGAGGTCCCCGCTTCCTGGTCCAACCCCGAAGCTGATCCCGCACCCAAGGCTCTCACCGGTCGTCCGGAGCTGGTCAAGCAGATCCGCGACGTCATGGAGCCCATTGCCCGTATGGACGGCGACAGCCTGCCTGTTTCCTCCTTCGTGGCAAATGCAAACGGCGAGTGGGAGCAGGGCGCTTCTGCATACGAGAAGCGCGGCACCGCTGTCAACGTCCCCGAGTGGGATGCTGCAAAGTGCGTTGGCTGCAACCAGTGTGCATTCGTGTGCTCTCATGCAACCATCCGTCCCTTCCTGCTGACCGCTGACGAGCTGGCTGCTGCTCCCGCACAGACCAAGAGCCGCGACAACAAGATGACTCCCGAGTACAAGTTTGTCATGGCTGTGTCTCCGCTGGACTGCATGGGCTGCGGCGAGTGTGTCACCGTCTGCCCCACCAAGGCTATCACCATGGTTCCTCAGGAGAGCCAGGCTGCAGAGCAGGAAGTCTTTGACTACTGCGTCGCCAACATCTCCAAGAAGGCTACCAAGATGGCTGACGATACCGTCATCGGTTCTCAGTTCAACCAGCCCCTGCTGGAGTTCTCCGGCTCCTGCGCAGGCTGTGCCGAGACTTCTTACGCTCGCCTGATCACTCAGCTGTTCGGCGAGAAGATGTACATCTCCAACGCTACCGGCTGCTCCTCTATCTGGGGCGGTACCGCTTCCATCTCTCCGTACACTGTCAACAAGGACAGCGGCCATGGTCCTGCATGGTGCAACTCCCTGTTCGAGGATAACGCAGAGCATGGCCTGGGCCTGTACATCGGTCAGAAGACCATCCGCGAGAACCTGATCAAGGAAATCGCAGAGGTTGCTGGTTCTGACAAGGCTTCTGCTGAGCTGAAGGCTGCTTACGAGCAGTTCATCGCAACCAAGAACAACACCAAGGCAAACGACGAGCCCGCAAAGGCTCTGATCGCTGAGCTGGAGAAGGCTGCTGCCGCCGGCTGCGAGAAGTCTGCCGAGATCCTGAAGAGCAAGCAGTACATCGCCAAGAAGTCCGTCTGGATCTTCGGCGGCGACGGCTGGGCATACGACATCGGCTTCGGTGGTCTGGACCACGTCCTGGCTTCCGGCGAGGATGTCAACGTTATGGTCTTCGATACCGAGATGTACTCCAACACCGGTGGACAGGCATCCAAGGCTTCCAACATTGGTGAAGTCTGCCAGTTCGCTGCTGCTGGTAAGGAGATCAGCAAGAAGAGCCTGTCCGAGATCGCTATGACCTACGGTTACATCTATGTTGCTCAGATCGCACTGGGTGCTAACCCGACTCAGGCTGTCAAGGCTATTGCTGAGGCTGAGGCTTACCCCGGTCCTTCTCTGATCATCGGCTACGCTCCCTGCGAGCTGCACGGTGTCAAGGGCGGCATGACCAACTGCCAGAACGAGATGAAGAAGGCTGTTGAGGCTGGCTACTGGAACCTGTTCACCTTCAACCCCGCCAACAAGGCTCAGGGCAAGAACCCCTTCACCCTGACCTCCAAGGCTGTGGACAACGAGAAGTATCAGGCTCTGCTGGCAAACGAGACCCGTTACAGCCGTCTGACTCGTGCCTTCCCCGAGCGTGCTAAGGAGCTGTTCGCTCGCAACCAGGAGGTTGCAAACGACCGCTACGAGCACCTGACCCGTCTGGTGGACCTGTACAAGTAAGCTTTTTCCCTATGTTCCGGACACGGAATCCAGGGCACCCACTGCCCGTTAAGAGAGGGCAGCGGCGGCTTTGCACCGGCGATTACTGCGCAACGCAGCGGTGCAGAACTGTGTGAAATGTCCGTTCCATAGAGCAATGCAGCTGAAACTACAGCCCGCACCTCACGAGGTTTTACCTGATTTCATCCCCCGGCTCTGCCGCTTTTGGGCGGCAGGGCGCAGGGGTCTGAGATACCAAAGCGCCCGCGAGGGTCCTTGAAAGCACACCCCGCGTGTGTCAGGAACATAAGGTCTGATTTCGGATACCTTGTTCCGCCTGCTGCATAAGACCTGCTGTGCAGGGATCTTGCCGCAGGAAAAAACGAATATCGTTTTTAGCGCCCCGCTCATCGGCAACGATGACCGGGGCGTATTTTTGTGGGCAAAAACAGCAGGGGTGCTGCACCGGACAATGTGCAGCACCCCTGCTGTTTTATAAATTATTATTTTGGAACCGTTAGTTTTCTCCAAAGAAACCGTTTTCACTCATAGATGCCCACTTAAGATACATTTCCTTATAGTTATCTTTGATAAAGCCTTGGATCTTGCTTAATTCCCTGTCGGTCAGAACTCCACGGTTTTGTATCACGGTATCGCCATTGCTTTTTACAAAGAACTTTGCAGAACCAGCCTCGGTCAATTTGCGGTCGCTGGCGTGTACGTGCATACACTCAATAATGCAGTGCGCAGTAAAATAAAGGTAGTAACCGCAAATTTTGAAATCATAATATTTTGGCATTACGATTCCTCCATATGTTTCCGGTTCCGGCTGTAATAATCCTGAACGATGGCTAACTCGATATCGTCCATGGTGGTTTCCAGTACCTTTCCATCGTCAGACAATACACAGGCGCTTGCAGGATTATTCAGATTCAGGACACGAACAAAATCGCTGTTTTTGGAAAAGGCATAACCGTTTACGATCATATCTGCATGGTCAGCAACGCTTAAAATATCAGGCATATTGCAACTCTACCTTTCGAATCGGCTTTAAAAAAGCATCGGCATCAATGTACAAATTATTCAGGATGGGAACCAGATCGATATATTCTTCTTCTGCAGGAGCGCCTTTGTATTTTGCCATGACCACCAGATAGCCCTTGTCCCACTCCAGAATATCGGTGTAACGTTCCAGCGAAGAAGGTGTGCGAAAACGGATCGTTCTGCCGTTGTAGGTGAACGAGGTAAAATTACCACTGTTATTCAAAAATGCACAGTCACTCATGAAATATCCTCCTTTGCGGCGGTTATCTTTCGATTTCATTTTAGCATCTCTGAAAAAGAACGTCAACCGAAAAACCTATCACAAAATTTTCGAAGAATGCCCTTTTCCTTTTTACAGTTTCTTCATAGCTTCTTAACGAAATGAATTGTGAAAGCTGTTATACTTCTGACATGGGAAGCGGGGCCGCAACCGTTCCCCAAGTAACATGATTCCTCCTCACACCAAGGCAATATCCAAGCAGAACACCCTTTCCGGCGCGCCGCAACGCCGGAGAGGGTGTTTTGCTTTTCCGGGCAGTTCCGGGCGCAGCGGACAGCGGCAGCGGTGCCGGTAATGGCAGCAGCGGCGGCTGCATCCATTTACAGGAAGAAATACCTGTAATAAAATAAAAATTCCTGTAAAACGGTGGTTTAGGGTTGACCCGGTTTTTTTGCGGCGCTATAATAAAAATATCCTAGGGAATACAGGAGGTGAACGCAGGACAATGGACCCGGATCATAGTCCAAACCGAACGACCGACGCGGTAGATCGGACAACAAAAAAGACTGCGTTCGCCTTCTTCTTGATCTGAGCGGCACGGCACCCGGCTTTTGCAGGGGGCTGTGGGCAAACAATAGAGGGAGGCGCAGCTTTGCGTGCGCAGAAACAAGGTTTCTGCAGGCGGAAGGCGGCGCGTTTTTTGTTTCCCGACCTGCTGCGTCCTCCGGCGGCGGAAGACAGTGTCTTCCGTTGACCCAAACGTAATACAGAGGAGGAGCGCCCCGTGGAAATGGAAGAAAAGAAGACAGAACAGACCCCAGAGCAGAGCCTGCCGGTGCAGGAACTGCCTACAGATATCCCCGCTGAGGTCCGGCAGAAGCTGGCGGAGGACCTGAACGAACAGGCAACCGAGGAGCTGAAGCAGGATGTCCGGGAGGCAGAACGGGAAGAGGCAAAGGACGAAGAGGTCAAGGCAAACCCGGAGATGCTCACCAAGAGCCGCCTGCTGAAGCTGCTGATCAAAAAGCAGTATGTAAAGCTCCGGGAGGTCACCGAGGAAGAGCAGCCTGCAGACCTTGCAGAGCTGCTGGAAGAGCTGGACGAGAACAACCGTCTGGTGGTGTTCCGCCTGCTGAAAAAAGAGGTCGCCACCGAGGCGTTTGCCTATATGTCCGATGAGGCACGGGATGATCTGGTCAATGCCTTTTCGGACGTGGAGCTTGTAAGCGCCATTGAAGAGATGAGTCTGGACGACGCCGCCGACCTGCTAGAGGATATGCCTGCCGGCGTGGTAAAGCGTGTGCTGGAAAAGTCCTCCAAGCAGACCCGTGAGAGCCTGAACAAGCTGCTGAACTACCCGGAAAGCTCCGCCGGCAGCCTTATGACCCCCGAATATGTGCGGCTGAAAAAGGGCATGACCGTGGAGCAGGCGTTTGCCGCCATCCGCACGCAGGGCGAGAACGCCGAGACCGTGTACACCTGCTATGTGGTGGAAAGCAACCGTCTGCTGGGCGTTGTGTCGGCACGCAGCCTGCTGCTGTCCGACCGGAACACCCCCATCACCGAGATCATGGACGACAACCTGGTCACCGTAAAGGTCACCGACGACCAGGAATATGTGGCGCGTGAAATGCAGCGCTACGACTTTACCGCCATGCCCGTTCTGGACAACGAGGGCATGTTCGTGGGTATCATCACCATCGACGACGCCATCGACGTTCTGACCGATGAGAGCACCGAGGATATGCAGAAGATGGCGGCAATTCTGCCGGACGACGATGCCACCACCTACTTTGGCACTAGCGTCTGGACCCACGCCAAGCAGCGTATCCCCTGGCTGCTGATCCTGATGCTGTCCGCCACCTTTACCGGCATGGTCACCACCCACTACGAGGAGGCGTTTGTCAGCCTGCCTCTGCTGGTGTCCTTTATGCCCATGCTGATGGATACCGCCGGCAACTGCGGCAACCAGATCAGCACCCTGATGGTCCGTGGTCTTGCTCTGGGTGAAGTGGAACCCAGCGATTTCCTGAAGGTCCTGGGCAAGGAACTGCGGGTCTCTGCCATCGTAGGCGCCGTGCTGGGCATTGTCAACGGTCTGCGCATCTACCTGATGTACACCTTCCTCTTCCCCGGTCAGTACGCCAATGTGGTGGGCTACGCCATCGTGGTCAGCGTGTCGCTGTTCTTCAGCGTCATTCTGGCAAAGCTGGTGGGCGGTATGCTGCCGCTTGCCGCTAAAAAGCTGGGCGCCGACCCCGCTATCATGGCTACCCCCTTCATCACCACCATCGTGGACGCCTGCAGCCTGATCCTGTATTTCCAGATCGCACAGGTCGTGTTCCGCAATATGATGTAAAGAATAACGCAATGCCGGACGGTCTGCGGACTGTCCGGCATTTTTTTGCGGGACGAACCCTCTCAGTCACGGCTTACGCCGTGCCAGCTCTCCCGAAGGGGGGAGCTTATAGCATTGCCGGAAGCTTTTATCATTCGTCCGATCGTTTCGGTTATTGCAAAAAAGCTCCCCCTTCGGGGGAGCTGTCACCGAAGGTGACTGAGAGGGTTTCCGCTGTGGAAAACCTCGAAAAAATCGGATTTTCCACACACCGCCCCGGGGGTCTGCCGGTTGTGGAAAACTCTGACCGGGACTTTTCCAATTTGGAGAGAGCCAAAGCCCGCCGGGGAATGCACTGTAAAAAACAAAGAAAAATCCTCGACTTTCTTTTTTATAAAAGGCAAAGTGCACGTATTTTCCCCCATGTTTTTCCAGCAAAAGACCGGTTCCTTTACGGGTTGTATAAGCGGGCAAGCTTTTTGTGGTGGAAAACTCGGTGGAAAAAGTGGAAAACATCGTTGGAAACTCCCCTTCTTTTTCACAAAAACGGTGGAAAACCCGGTGGAAAAAGTGAAAAGATCCTTCGCAAAGGCGGTTTTGCCACCCTTTTTGGTTGTGATGGCAGCGGTACAGAGGAAATTTGTGCTGTTGTATACCAGCACGGGAACAAAGTTTTCCCCAGCCCTTCTTTTCTTGAATGCCCGGCGCAATCATGGTACAATACCATTGATATCCTACAAATACTTTCCGGGAGGGAAACTGCATGAACAACTGGCTGAATCGTCTGGAGCGCAAATACGGGCGCTTTGGTATCCCCAATCTCACCAATATCCTTGTGGCGGGGCAGGTCCTTGTGTTTGCGGTGGAACTGTTCGTCAACAGCGCCATTCCCCTTTGGCTGGGGCTGAGCCGCTTTCTGCTGCTGCAGGGGCAGGTGTGGCGGGTCCTGACCTTTGTGTTCATCCCCTTTTCCGGGGGCAGCATCCTCAGCGTGGTGCTGGGCATCTATTTTACCTGGTTCATCGGTACGGCGCTGGAGCGGGAGTGGGGAGACTTCCGCTACACAGTCTACTTTTTGCTGGGCATGGCGGGCACGGTGCTTGCCTGCCTGCTGACGGGGGAAACTGCCAGCACCTACTGCCTGTCCCTTTCTCTGCTGCTTGCCTTTGCCATGCTGTATCCGGAGGTGCAGATCCTGCTGTTCTTTGTGATCCCCATCCGGGTAAAATACTTTGGTCTGCTGGCGGCGGCAATGTGGGTGCTGAGCTTTGCGACTGCTTCCCTGCCGGGCAAGCTGAGCCTGCTGCTGTCCATGCTCAATGTCTGGGTATTCTTTGCCCCCATGGGCTACCGCAGCATCCGGGCATGGATCCGCCGGGAGCAGTGGAAGCGGAAGAACCGGAGATAAAACGCCCTGCCCATCTCCACAGGGTCCCGAAACGAAAAGGAGTGCTCCATCATGATGCTTGACCGCATGGAAGGCAACGGAGAACTAAAGACTAGCATCCGGCAGATGCTGGCGTCCCGCAGACTGACCCACAGCGTACTGCTGGTGGGAGAACAGGGACTGGGCACCGGCTTTGCGGCACGGTGCATTGCGGCGGACTACCTCTACCCCGCAGGCGGTGCTCCGGCAGAGGCAATGGTCCGGGGAGAGTGCTGCCGTGCCGTGGGCAAACCCGGCAAGCGGGACAGCGGCAGGATCGAGACTGGCATCGTCCGGGAGGCGATCTCGGTGTCCGGCATGGGAGCAGGCGGCAAGTATCTGGTCAGTCAGGTCACCGCCATGCGCAGCGAGATCTTTAACACAAGCCTTTCTGCCGAGGGCAGAGTGGTGCTGCTGTACCATGTGGAAAAGATGAATCAGGAGTCCGCCAACGCCCTGCTGAAGGTCATGGAAGAGCCGCCGGAAGGGGTGCTGTTCCTGCTGACGGCAGACTCTCTGGCAGGGGTGCTGCCTACCATCCGCAGCCGCTGCATCAGCTTTGCGGTGGCGCCGGTGTCCCCGGCAGAGTGTGCCCGCTACTGCATGGCGCAGGGCGTAGACAAAAAAACGGCGGCGCTGTACAGCGAGCTGCTGGATGGCAAGATCGGCACCGTCCTCAGCGCAGCAAAGGACGAGGCACGCACTGCCCAGATGCAAAAAGCGCTGGAGCTGGCAGCAGCCGCCGCCGCAAAGGACAGCTACGCCGCAGCGGTGCTGCTTTCCGCCTACGAAAAGGATAAGGCAGCAGCCGCCGCCCTGCTGACAGACTTCCGGGCTGTGGCGGCGGCAGGGCTGAGCAGCAGCCCTCATGCCCCGGTACAGGGAGCTGCCGCCCAGCGTGCTCTGCGCCTTGCAGATGCGGCGCTCCAGCGGCTGGGAGCACAGGTGAACCCCAAGATCGTGCTGACGGTGCTGGCGGCAAAGTTCCGTGCCCTGTGACCCGAAAATAAAAAAGAAAACAAAGACCCCCTCCGGCGCTTGCGGTACACCGGAGGGGGTCTTTGTTTGGGGTATTGCTTTGGTGTGAGGAGGAATCATGTGCGAGAGAGCGGTTGCGGCCCCGCTGTCCTCGCAATGTATAGTATACCCGATTTTAAGTGAAAAGTCATTACTAAGCTGTGAAAAAACTGTAAAAGACGAAGAATCTTTTACGATAAACCCGGTTTCTCGGGACAAAATCCACATAAGCAGGTCGATTTGAACAAGGTGATATCCAACAGGACCGCATTTTACCCGGTTTGTCCGGCGGCAGCTCAGCCCTGCTGGGCGGCGTGGAGCCTGCCCTCTGCCACATAGTGTTCCGCATTGCGGAGGTTTGCCTCCACCTGCTCTGGGGAGACCTGTTTGATGATCTTTGCGGGCACTCCCACCACCACCGAGCCATCCGGCACCACCATGCCTTCCGGCACCAGTGCGCCTGCTCCGATGATGCAGTTTTTGCCCACGACGCAGTGGTTCAGCAGGGTGGCGTGCATCCCGATGAGGCTGCCATCCCCTACGGTGCAGCCGTGGACAAGGGCGCTGTGCCCCACCGTTACATTTTTGCCCAGAGTTACTTTTCCGCCCCGGTCGCAGTGGAGCACGGCGTTGTCCTGCACATTGGCATTTTCGCCGATGGTCAGTACCCCGTCATCCCCCCGCAGTACGGCACCGTACCACACCGAGGAACCGGGCTTCAGCACCACATCCCCCTGCACCGTGGCATTTGCCGCCACAAAGACGGCTCCTTCGTCCCGGGGAGTTTTTCCACAAAAGGACAGCATCATTGTTAAAAACCACCTTTCTCTTTTGGTTCGTTTATGGTATTCTTATAAGTAGAACGAAAAACAGCGTCCTGTATGGCAACGGGACGGAATTTCAAGGGGGTACGCTCATGGTCCACAACAAGTTCTTTTGCCGCAGCGTGGCACTGGTACTCACACTGGCACTGGCGGTGTCTGCCGCCCTGCCGAGTCTGGCGGTCTACCCCATGCCCATCCAGACCGCCAGCGACACCGAGGCGGTGTATCTGTTCAACGCCGACACCGGCAAGACCATTCTGGCGCAGAACGCAGACCAGCCCCGGTATGTGGCAAGCCTGACCAAGATGATGACCGCCCTGCTTTTGCTGGAAAGCGGCAAGGACCTGAACGGTGAGGTCACGGTGCCCACTGAGCTGACCCAGGAATTCAAGGACATCCAGAACGCCAACGGCACCACCATGGGGCTGCGCATCGGGGAAAAGGTGCGCCGGGTGGACCTGCTGTACGCCCTGCTGGTATCCAGTGCCAACGATGCCGCCAGCGTCATTGGCTGGGACGTGGGCGGCAGCCTGCCTGCCTTTATCCAGCAGATGAACGCCCGGGCAGCGGAGCTGGGCTGCAAAAACACCACCTTTACCTGCGCCCACGGCTTGTACGATTACGGCAACGTGGCGTCGGCAGAGGACCTTTCTAAAATTGCGGCGGCGTGCTACGGCAACCAGACCTTTGTGCAGGTGTCCGCCGCAGCGGCGTATACCCTGCCTGCCACCAACCTCCACCAGAACGAGCGGAGCATTGCCTCCACCACCCCCCTGACCGACAGCGGCAGCCAGTATTACCGCAGCTACATCCGCTGTGTCAAGGGCGGTTTTACCACCCTTGCGGGGCGCTGCGCCGTGGCATTTGCAGAAAAGGACGGGCACACCTACGGGCTGGTGATCCTTGGCTCGGATACCGCACACCTTTACGCCGAGTGCGGGCAGCTGCTGGACTGGGCGTTTGAAAGCTTTGGGAACCGGGCACTGGTGGACACCAATACGGTGCTGACCACCCTGGACCTGACCAAGTGCCGCACTCAGCCGGCGGTGGAGCTTTATGCCGCCGCCCCGGTCAGCGGCTACGGACACCCGGACGACCGGGTCACCTATTCCTTCGACCTGCCGGAAAAGGTCTCCGCCACCGTGAAGGAGGGGCAGGTGCTGGGCACCGCCACCGTCTATCTGGACGGCTATGAGGTGGGACAGACCGACCTTGTGACCCACCGGGAATACATCTCGGACTTCCGCACCGACAGCAAGGCGACCATCCTGCTGCTCTGCGTGCTGGTGCTGCTGCTGGCAGGTCTGACCTTTGTGACCCTGCTGTGCGGCACCGGAAATGTGAATCTGCGCCGCTCCCGCCGACCCAGAAGATGACCGGCGGCATAGCTCTATTGTAATACGAAACCCCCGGCACCGCAAGCTGCAGTGCCGGGGGTTTTTGTATGTGGGTCTCTTAATCGAAGTTATCAGAGAGGAAGAAGGCAAAGCCAGCTGCCAAGATCAGACCCGTTGCAAGGAAAAGGCTCTGGGTGGCATAGGGATTGCGGTTCTGGACGTAGGCACGCTTGTCGTAGTTGAGGTAGTCGGTGGTATCGCTGCCGTCGGGGTTCCGGGAGGAGAGCCCGGTCTTTTTCTCGTATTCCCGGCGGACCCGATTCTTGCTGATGTCATAGATCAGCAGACCGATGCCGACTGCCCCCAGACCCAGCAGACCAAACACTCCGACGGGACCGGACACGTCGTTGCCTACATCGTCGCTGGCGTTGCTGCCGCCGCCCAGATAGACCATTTCGTTTTCCGGGATCAGAGCGTAGGACATGGGATAGGTGATGGTGTTTTTCATAATGATTCCTCACTTTCAAAATGATAACAGTCAATGACGGCTGACCGAACAGCCGTCAGGGAAACAACCTGTACTATATTCGCAGTCAGAGCCGATGGAGGCGGAAGTCAGACCGGTCTCCGAAAAAGCACCGGAGCCGATGTGGGTGACGCTGCTGGGAATATAGACGGATCTAAGCTCTGTACGCCCGGTAAAGGAATAATTGTCGATGCGCACCACCGGCTTGCCCCCCAGTGTGGAAGGAATGACCAGATTGGACACGGAAGAGCTGCTGGTGTAGCCGTAGATCATTACGCCGCTGCCGTAAGCCTCATACTCCCAGTTGACATTGGAGCCGGCAGGCTCCGTTTTGGGAGCAGTTTTAGGCTCAACGGCAGGTGTGGAGGAAGATGCAGGGGTTGAGGAAGAAGTGGGCGTAGAGCTTGCCGGAGTGCTGGGAGGCGCAGTGGGATGAGAAGAGGAGACCGGCTTGGAGCTGCTGGACACAGAACTGCTGGAGGAGCTGACCGGGGACGAAGAGTCCGGATGGTTTTCGTCCTCTTCCGGAAGGTGGGTGCATGCATCCACCTCGGTGGAAGCAGATGCCTCATCTTCTGCGCTGGCGCTTTCCTCGGATGCCGCAGGCTCCGAAGAAGAGTCCGGTACAGAGGATGCTGCATAGGAGGCAGGGGTGCTCCGGCTGCCGGTCTGGGTCCCGGTGGCTTCCCGGAACGGTGCCAGCACAAAGCAGAACATAAACAGCAGCACCAGCACCAGCACAGATATCAGTACCCACACCACCGGCGAAAGCTTTTTGGGCTTGGGAGCCGTCTGCACCGGCGGAGGCGGTACCGGCTTGGGAGGGTCGGGCTTCTTTTTCGGCGGCTTTACCGGGGGGATGGTGCCGCCGTGGGAGCCGCTGTGGGAACCGCCCAGAGAGCCGCCATCGAAGTCCAGCTCCTCCGGGGTGATAAATACGGTGCCTTTATCCTTATATTGCAGCTTTTCCAGCTCCCAGCGCATCTGGGCAGGGTCGGCGTAGCGGTCTGCAGGGTTCGGGGCACATGCCTTCAGGATGATCCGGGCAAGCTCCGGGTCCGCATGGGCGGGCGGGGGCAGCACCGCCCCGTTCAGCCGCTGTACCTGTGCCTGCTCCCGTGCCGCAGGGGTGATGGGCTGGGGCATGGGAGGCAGCAGGGGCAGACGGTTGTTGTTCAGCAGCTGGTACAGCACCAGACCCAGCGAGTAGATGTCCACGCTGCGGGTATAGTTCCTGCCGTGGAACACCTCCGGTGCCATGTAGTTCACGGTGCCGATGCGGGTGGATGCGCCGGAAGCGGTGTCCGCCACCCGTGCTACGCCAAAGTCGCCCAGTTTGTAGTCCCCGGCGGCAGACAAAAAGATGTTGGCGGGCTTGATGTCCCGGTGGATGATGTTGTACTTGGCGCACAGCTCCAGAGCACGGCAGATGTCGATGCCCAGCTGGATGGTCTCCTGCCGGGGGACGGTGTGGAGCTGGCTGAAATACTGGCTGATGGGGGTCAGCAGCTCCATGCGGATCAGGATATCCCAGCCGATGTTGTTGGGCTGGCGGTAGATCTGGTGATCCTCATAGCTGACGATGTTGGTGTGACCCTTCAGCGCCGCCATCATCCGGATCTCGTTGCTCAGGTTTTTGACACAGCTCAGGTAGTAGGCGGAGGCACTGGAAGCGTCCATGCCGCTGTTCAGGGTATCCGCTGCCTGTTCCTCGGAGCCGGGGATGCTGATGATTTTCAGGGCGCCGGTGTACACCGAGCCGCTCAGAGGGTCGGTGCGCTGGATCTCAAACACCTTGCCGTAGCTGCCGGTGCCGATGAGCCGCCGGATGGTCCATACCCCAAAGACCGGCTCGTAACGCTTATAGTATTCCGTTTCCATGGAAGAACCTCATTTCTGCAGCCGCAATTATACAGTTCTGAGCCTGTTATACCGTTCCATAGATGCCGTGGACCGATACCTCGCCGGTAAAGACCCGCTCTTCACCGCTGTCGGTGCGCACCACCAGCCTGCCTTCTTCGTCCACGTCCACTGCGGTGCCGGTGCCCTGTCTGCCCTCCGGCAGATCAAAGAACACCTGTCTGCCCAGATTGACACACGCCGCCTTGTACTCCTCCCGGAAGGGAGCAAAGCCGTCCCGGGCAAAGACGTACATGGGGCGGTCAAAGCCAAAGTCGGTCAGTGCCTCGGCAAGCCAGCCGGGGTCGGTGGCAAGGTCCACCTTTGCCCCCTGCAGCTCCAGAGAGGTGCCGTTGGGTAGCCCGGCGGCGTCAAAATAGCTCTGGGGCTGTGCCAGATTGATGCCGATGCCGCACAGGATGCCTCTGCCCTGCTGCTGGTAGCCGTAGCTTACGCTTTCGCACAGGATGCCCACGATCTTTTTGCCGTTCAGCAGCAGGTCGTTGGGCCACTTGATCTGACAGTCTACCCCGTAGCGTAGCTGCAGCTGGCGGCGCACCGCAAGGCTTGCCAGCAGAGGCAGGGTGGCAGGCTGCGCCAGCGGTTCCCGGATCGCCACGGTATAGTACAGTGCCTTGCCCTCGGCGTTTACCCAGCTGCGTCCCAGTCTCCCCCGCCCGGCGGTCTGGTTCTGGGTATAGACCGCCCCCACGGGACCAAATTCTTCAAAATGTTCTTTTACATAGGCGTTGGTGCTGCCGCATTCCGGCAGATAGCGCACCTCGTTGATGCTCATTTCTGTGGTACCTCTTTGTGCTCATAGGCAACGACCTTGCCCTTGTCGGTGGTCAGGATGCCGTAGGTGTCGGCACCGGTATAGCACCGCCCGCAGGAGCCGGGATTGAACAGGAACACATTGCCCCGCTGCTCGGCGTGGGGAATGTGGGTGTGCCCAAACAGTGCCACCTCGGCGCCCCGGGCAGAAGCAGCATCGGCAAGAGTGTCCAGATCGTATTTTACCCCGTACATGTGACCATGGGTATAGAAAATGACCACCTGATCAAAGGCGGCAAGCCCGTCGGTAGGCTCCAGTGCGCCGAAATCGCAGTTGCCCGCCACCGAATAGGCGCAGAGCTTGGGATAATTGGCAAGGGCAGCCTCCAGATCCCGGAGCCCGTCTCCCAAAAAGATCAATGCGTCAACGTTTTTGCTTTCCTTCATCAGCACGCGCTCGATCGCCGCGCGTCCGCCGTGGCTGTCGCTCAGGACCAGAAGTTTTGTCACGGAATTCGTCCTCCTCTATCATTCGGCTTCCTGCTGCAACAGCAGCAGCTGCCGGTATACTTCGCTCTTGGAATAAGGGGTGCCCTGTGCCGCCGCCTTTGCGGCAGCGGAGGCGGCAAAGCCCTCGGTGGTCAGTGCCAGCGCCCGCTGCGCCGCCTGCTCCAGAGTCAGCGGCTCTTCCTCACCGGCGGATGCAGGAGCACCTGCCATTACCAGCACATACTCACCCCGGGGGTCCGCTGTGTTGTAGTGCTCCACTGCCTCCCCCAGCGTGGTCTTCCAGATGTCCTCGTGGAGCTTGGTCAGCTCCCGGCACAGGGTGATGCTGCGGTCTGCCCCAAAGGCGGCGGTCAGGTCGTCCAGCGTGGTCCGCAGCTTGTGGGGAGCCTCGTAGAAGATCACGGTGCGCTTTTCGTTCAGCAGCTCCGCCAGCCGCTCCTTTTTCTGCTTCCGGTTCACCGGCAGAAAGCCCTCAAAGACCCAGCGGGAGGTATCCTGTCCAGATACCGCCAGAGCAGTGACGCAGGCAGACGCTGCCGGCACCGGCACCACCTTGATGCCCCGTGCCAGAGCGTCCCGGACGATGACCTCGCCGGGGTCCGACACGCAGGGCATCCCTGCATCGCTGCACAGAGCGCAGCTCTCCCCTGCCTCAATGCGGCGCAGGATCGCCTCGCCCTTCTGCAAGGCGTGTTCGTAGTAGCTGACCATGGGCTTTTTCAGTCCCAGAAAGTTCAGCAGCTTCATGGTCACCCGGGTATCCTCGGCGGCGATGAAATCCGCTGCGCCAAAGGTCGCCGCCACCCGGGGCGGCATGTCGTCCAGGTTGCCGATGGGGGTGGCTACGATGTAAAGCGTTCCTGCCATTGTTTATCCCTTTCCATTACCATACAGGGCGGCACCGGTGCTGATGAGCACATCCGGTTCCACCCGCAGTCCGGTCTTGCGGTTTTTCTGCGCCTCCACCAAAAAGAGCCAGGGGGCACCCTCCGGGCTGTTCTTTACAAAGGCAAGGCGTTTCGGTTCCAGCCGATGGGCACGCAGCACGCTCAGCACCTCTGCCAGCCGCTCCGGGCGGTGGCAAAGCGCCAGCCTGCCCCCGTCCTTTAAAAGGCGGAAGCCGCAGGCGCAGACGTCCTCCAGAGTGCAGGTGTTCTCGTGCCGCGCCTGTGCATGGGCGGCGTTGCTGCTCTGGGGACCATCGGTGAAATAAGGCGGGTTGCAGGCGCACAGGTCAAAGCTGCCTGCCCCCTGACAAAAACTGCGCAGGTCTGCACAATAGGGGGTGATGTGGTCGATGCCCTGCCGGGTCACCGCCGCCTGCAGCAGGGCACTGCCCTCGGGCTGGATCTCCAGAGCGGCGCAGCTGCCCCGGTGCCCCCGGTCGTGCCATTCCAGCGCCACGATGCCGCAGCCGGAACACAGGTCCGCCGCTTTCTGGCTCCGTTTTGGCTCGCAGAAACGTGCCAGCAGCAGCGCATCGGAGCCAAACCGGTGGGCGGGGGTGCAAAAGACCTCGGTTCTATTATACAAAACTTCTGTAGAATGTTCCATAGAAAGAGTGCCGTTTCCTCTCAAAAAAATGAAGGTTTTTCCCGACAAATTTGTGCACAAACAAAAAGCAGCAGACCCGCTTTAACAGGTCTGCTGCTTTCGATGCGTTTTTACAGCAATGCCGCTGATTATTCAGCAGTGATTGCACCAGTGGGGCAAGCACCCTCGCAAGCGCCGCAATCGATGCAGGAATCTGCATTCACAACTGCAACACCGTTCTCAATGGTGACAGCGCCAACCGGGCAAGCGCCCTCGCAAGCGCCGCAGCCAACACATGCGTCAGAAACCTTGTGTGCCATAATAAACTCTCCTTTTTATCCCCGTGCCCATACTGTTATGAAGAGACGTGCTCTGGCACGGCTGTGCACGCCACTCCGGAAATTGTATCCTTGCCTGCATTTTAACAAAGCAGGACCGAAAAGGCAAGACTAACCGTATCTGTCAAAGCGAAAAAAATTTTTTTTGTGGGGTTGCACAAAAGCATGGGCTAACTTATAGACAAAATTGCAGGAGATTTTTAGCGAAAATCACGAATTAGAGTTAGTTTTGACCTACTAACCGCCCGGTCTCTCCGGAAAATCCATCAGCCCCGTTTCTTTCCGCAGCAGCAGCCGTTTTCCTCCGAGCTTGCCACCACCGGAGCGGGGTTCCGGACGCCGGAATAGTCGTCCTCCGGGTCCGGGCGGCGGGGCGCACGCTTGCCGCCGCTGATATATTCGCAGACCCCCACCTTGTAGTACCGGGGGGACAGGCTCTCGGTGCCGCAGCGGACCCGCAGGTAGCCGGACACCGGGTTTACCTCCAGCACGGTGCCCAGACCGTCCGGGGTCCGCACGGTGCTGCCCACCATGGGCATGATGCTGTTCAGGTATTCGTAGGCGCTTTCTTCATAGGCGAGGCAGCACATGAGCCGTCCGCAGGCGCCGCTGATCTTGGTGGGGTTCAGGGAAAGTCCCTGCTCCTTTGCCATCTTGATGGAGACGGGCTGAAAATCCTTTAAAAAGCGGCTGCAGCAGAAGGGCTGCCCGCAGATGCCCAGACCGCCGATCATCTTGCTCTCGTCCCGGACGCCGATCTGCCGCAGCTCGATGCGGGTGTGGAAGATGCCGGCAAGGTCCTTTACCAGCTCCCGGAAGTCCACCCGCCCGTCGGCGGTAAAGTAGAACATGATCTTGGACCGGTCCAGAGTGTACTCCGCCTCCACCAGCTTCATTTCCAGCTTGTGGCGGGCGATGCACTCCTGACAGGTGTGGTAGGCGCGCTTTTCGTCCTCCCGGTTCTGGCGCATCCGGCGGATGTCCACGCTGTCTGCCATCCGGGTAATGGGCTTCAGTGCCTTGGGCACGGCGGAGTCCGCAACTTCCCGGACCCCCTGCACCACCTCGCCGCACTCGATGCCCCGGGCGGTCTCCACGATGACGTGGTCCCCGGTGTTGATCGGAGCGTCGGCAGGGTCAAAATAATAACTTTTACCGTTTTCCTTGAAACGGACAGAGATGACTTTTTTCATAGTTTTCCTCGTTTGCTATCATAGAAAGCCCCGGCAGGGGCTTTTGTTCCATTCTACCAGACAGTATAGCATATTTAAAACCACATTTCCACGCATTAAAACAAAAAGATGCCGGTGCCGCCGGCGGGGTCCGGCGCCAAAAACGGAAAAATTTTCCCCGGCTGCAACAATTCCCGCTTCTGACTCGTATTCCAAAGTGGAAACTGTCGGAATTCTGTCTTATACCCGGAGAAAAAACCGGGGTGCCGTGGTAAAAAACGCAGAAAGGTTAAAGTTTTGCAAAAGAAACACGGCAGGACTATTGCAACCCCGGTCCCGACGTGTATAATAGGAATGTTACAGTGGATATTCAGCCCTTTCGAGCGGCGCAACTGCTGTGCCCGGCGCACAGCAGAGAAACGGTAGGAGAAAATGGAAAAATTCAGTGTCAAAAAACCGTTCACGGTGCTTGTGGCGGTGGTCATGGTTCTGATCCTGGGCTTTGTGGCGATCACAAAGATGCAGACGAACCTGCTGCCGGACGTCAGCACACCGTATCTGATGGTGGTCACCGTGTACCCCGGAGCAAGCCCGGAGCGTGTGGAGAGCGAAGTCTCCGACGTGCTGGAAAATGCCCTGACGGTGCCCGGCGTTTCCGGCATCACCGCCACATCGGCAGAAAACTACAGTCTGCTGCTGATGCACTTTGAAGACGATACGGACATGGACAGCGCACTGGTCAAGGTGTCCAACAAACTGGATCAGGTCAAATCGGACCTGCCGGAATCCTGCCTGACCCCCTCCATCATCGAGTACAACCTGAACATGAACGCCTTCATGACGGTGGCTGTGAGCCGGGAGGGCAGCGATGTGTACCAGCTGTCGGAGCTGACCAAGGATACCATCGTGCCCTACATCCAGCGAAAGGGCGGCGTGTCCAGCGTCTCCTCCAACGGTCTTATCGAGAAGATGGTGCAGGTCCAGCTGAATCAGGATAAGATCGATGTCATCAACGAAAAGCTGCTGGAGCTCATCAACACCCAGCTGTCCGCCGCAAGAGAAGAGCTGGAAAGTGCAGAAAAGCAGATCGAAGCAGGTCGCGCCGAGTACGAAAAGCAGATGAAGAACTTTGGCGATACGGTGTCCAACTCGGTCATGGGCAGCCTCAGCGTGGAAGTGGGAGACGCCGTAGAGGTGGTCCGGGATCAGGCACAGAAGCTGCTGGAAAGCGTCAATCAGCTCATCGCCGTGGTCAAGGAGCCGGAGATCCAGCAGGCACTCATTGAGGTGCAGCAGGGTCTGCAGAAGGTGCTGGACAAGTTCAACCAGACCGGTATGCGGGATATCGACTCCCTCATTGAGATCGTGGCAGAACTGCGCACCATCACCGATAAGCTCACCAGTGCCCTGCAGACCCTGCAGCAGCGGCTGAACGTTCAGGAGGGCACCGAGGGCAGCACCGCCACGGATCTGGCAGACGAGCTGCAGGTGCAGGAAAGCCTGAATGTGATCTACAACACCCTGCAGGAGACCATTGCCGCCATGGACAATGTGCCCAAGCTCATGGGCGAATTCTCCAAGGCTCTGGGCAGCTTCTCCCAGCAGCAGCTCATGGCGTATATGAAGTTTACCGAGGCACGGGAGATGCTCAACGAGTACGATAAGCAGCTCACCGCAGCAAAGCAGCAGTACGAGACCGCCAAGGAAAGTGCCCTTGCACAGGCAGACGTGGCAAAGCAGCTGGATATCAAGACCCTTGCTACCCTGATCTACGCCCAGAACTTCTCCATGCCCGCAGGCTATGTGCAGGACAAGCTGGGCGAGTCCTGGCTGCTGAAGGTAGGCGAAGAGTACAACAGTGTGGAAGACATCGAGGGCGCTCTGCTGCTCCACGTGGAGGGCTACGGCGATGTGCGCCTGTCCGACGTGGCGGATGTGGAGATCATCGACAACGCTGCAGACAGCTACACCCGTCTGAACGGGGAGCAGGCTGCGGTGCTCAAGATCTTCAAGAGCTCTTCTTCCAGCGCCGGTGTGGTCTCCAGCAACTGTCTGTCCGCCTTCAGCGAGCTGGAGGCACAGTACGACGGCTTGCACATCGTCACTCTGTCCAACCAGGGTAACTATATCACCATCGTCATCAAGAGCATCCTTACCAGCATGGCTGTGGGCGCAGCACTGGCGATCATCGTGCTGGCGATCTTCCTCAAGGATGTCAAGCCCACTCTGGTGGTAGGCATCAGCATCCCTCTGTCGGTGCTCTTTGCCGTGGTGCTCATGTACTTTACCGGACTGGATATGAACGTCATGACCCTTGCGGGTCTGAGCCTTGGCATCGGTATGCTGGTGGATAACTCGGTGGTGGTCATCGAGAACATCTACCGTCTCCGCAGCCGCGGAGTGCCGGCGGCACGTGCCGCCGTGCAGGGCGCACGGCAGGTGAGCATGTCGGTGGTGGCGTCCACCCTTACCTCGGTGTGCGTCTTCCTGCCGGTGGTGTTCTCCTCCAGCATCGTCCGCAGCCTGATGCTGCCCATGTCCCTGTGCATCGGCTACTGCCTCATGGCTTCCCTGATCGTGGCAGTGACGGTGGTGCCCGCTGCGGCGTCCACCGTGCTGAAAAAGGCAGAACCCAAGCGCCTGCCCTGGTTTGAAAAGATCCAGGACGGCTACGGTCGCAGTCTGGACTGGTGCCTGAATCACCGTGCCCTGCCCCTGATCGCAGCGGTGGTGCTGCTGGTGTTCAGCGGCTGGTCGGTGATGTCCATGGGCATCGAGCTGCTGCCCACCATCACCAGCAACGAGGCGCTGGTCTCTGTGACCACCGACGAGAGCCTGACCAAGGACGAGTCCTACGCCATTGCCGGCAAGGTGGTGGAAGCCGTCATGGGCGTGGACAACGTGGAAGAGGTGGGTATCACCACCGATACCAGCATGGCAGGACTAGATATCAGCCAGCTGGGTCTGCCCAGTGCCATTACGGACCTTCTCAACGCCGCCAACAGCTACGGCAGATACAAGGTCAACGTGATGCTCAACGAGGACCTGTCCTCCAAGGAGACCGAAAAGACCCGGCAGGCACTGGAGGATGCGGTTTCCGGCATCGAAAACTGCTCCACCACGGTCCAGCTCTACGGCATGACCGATGACCTGACCAGCCAGCTTTCCAGCGGTCTGAAGATCAAGATCTACGGTACCGATACCGAGACCATGACCAAGCTGTCCGAAAAGATCGTGGAAATGGTCAACGACACCGAGGGCTTTACCAATGCCACCAACGGTCTGGGCGCCGGCGATTCCACCATCATCCTGAAGGTCGACCGGGACAAGGTGCGCTCCTACGGTCTCACCGTGGCGCAGGTGTACCAGCAGATCGCAGCAAAGCTTACCACCACCACTACCGCCCAGACCCCTGTGACGGTGGATGGCACCACCATGAACGTGGAGATCACCGACAACCTTGATCCTGTGACCAAAGAAAACATGATGGACATCACCTTTGACACCACCACCATGTCTGCAGACGGCACCACTGCCACCGGCACCTGCACCCTGGCGGATATTGCCACCTGGTCCACCGGCACAGCACCGGACTCCATCACCAGCCTGAACCAGACCCAGTATGTCACAGTGTCTGCGGAGACGGAAAAGGGCTACAACACCAAGGTGCAGTCTCGTCTGATGCAGAAGAAGCTGGACGAGTTCTCCCTCAGCGATGAGATGCCGGAAGGCTGCTCCATCTCCATGGGCGGCGAGACCGAGAGCGTGGACTATATGACCAACGAGATGGTCCAGTGGATGGCACTGGCACTGCCCTTTGTGTATCTGGTCATGGTGGCACAGTTCCAGAGCCTGCTGTCCCCCTTTATCGTGCTGTTTACCGTGCCCCTTGCCTTTACCGGCGGTCTGCTGGGTCTGCTGTTCACCGGACAGCAGCTCACCATGATCTCCCTCATGGGCTTTATCGTGCTGATGGGCACTGTGGTCAACAACGGCATCGTCTTTGTGGACTACGCCAACCAGCTGCGTCTGGGCGGCATGGAGCGCCGTGCGGCACTTGCTGCCACCGGCAGGACCCGTATGCGTCCCATCCTGATGACCACCCTGACCACCGTTCTTGCCATGCTGCAGATGGTGTTCAGCGGCGATATGGCAAGCCAGCTCATGAGCGGTATGGCGATCGTCATTATCTGCGGCTTGAGCTACGCCACCCTGATGACCCTGTATATCGTGCCGATTCTGTACGATATCCTGTTCAAGAAGCCGCCCCTCAACGTGGATGTGGGCAGCGACGAAGAGCTGGACGACATCCCCGACGATGCCGCCGAGTTCATCGCCCAGAGCGGCGCTTCCGCTGCAGCCCAGCCGGAAGCATAAGGCGTTCCCCTATTGCATAAACAAAAGCGCAGCCCCTGCGGAATTTCTGCAGGGGCTGCGCTTTTTGTCTGTCCGGAACCATCAGATGTGCTTGAAGTAGGGTCGGTACTCGTCGGAATAGATCTTGCTGCCCATACGGCTGACACCGCCGTAAAGGTGGGTGCGCATCAGGGGCTCGATGGCGTCCAGATCCTTTTCCTTCAGGATCCGCAGCATCTCCCGGTGCTCACTGACCACGCTGGGCACGTTCCGTGCGCCCAAAATGTCCAGACGGATAAACCGGGAATAGTCCGCCTGAGGACGGGTCATCTGCTGCCAGAGGTATTCCTTGCTGGTCTTGTGGAACCAGTACTGGTGCATGGCAAGGTCACAGTGGAGGAAGTTGTTGAAATCAAACTCCTCCGGGCGGCTGCGTGCCTCTGCGGCCTCCAGCAGAAGGTTGAACAGATGCTCCACCGCCAGGATCTCCATGGGGGAGCAGCTCTGCACAAAGTCCCGGAACACCATGCCCTCCACCGCCACGCGCTGGAAGATGAGCTGGTCCACCACCCCGATGTCGATGGCGGTGACGATGGTGCCTTTGCAGGGGATGATCTGCACAAAGCGGTTCTGCTCCAGCCGCTGCAGCACACTGCGGATGGGAGTACGGGAGACGCCGAACCGCTTGCACAGCTGATTCTCGCTCAGAGCTTCCCCGGGCAGGATCTTCAATGCGCAGATCTCGTTTTCCAGAATGTGATAGATATCATCAGTGCTCTGAAGTGTCGTCATGTTCGTTCTCCATTATACCGTAGAAAAATAAGGTCAATATCATTGTACCGTTCCCGGGGGAGAATGTCAATGCTGTAACGAAAGATTGTTCATCTCCTGTATACAGGGATTTGTCGGGAGGCAAAATGGGATCCTCTGGAAAAGAAAAAATGATATATTAGTTTAAAAAGGCAGAAAAACCAGTGCAAAAACACATAAAAAACCAAAAACTGTGCTACATGCACAAAGAAAGCTTGGCAAGTTCGGTGAATATTACCCTTGTGGAAATATGGATTTTTTGTTACGATAGCGCTACAGAATGTATGCTGTATACAGGCTTGACCCGGAGGAAGCGGAAAGCCGCCGTTTCCCGGCAGCCTGACACATGGAGGAAAACATTATGAAAAAGATCTCTCGTCGCAACTTCCTGAAAGTATCCGGCGCAGTTGCCGCAGCAGGTGCCATGGCAGCCTGCGGCGGTTCCAGCTCCAGCACCAGCACCGCTGCATCCACCAGCACCGCTGCTGCCAGCGGTGAGGACAAGTTTGCCGCTCTGGGCGACTTTACCATGACTGTGGGTCATGCACAGCCCGAAGGCAACCCCCGCTTCGTTTCCATGGAAAAGTTTGCCGAGGATGTGGCAGCCGCTACCAACGGTCACGTTAAGGTGGAAGTTTACGGCAACGGTCAGCTGGGCACCGAGAAGGAGATGCTGGAGCAGGTTGTTGCCAGCACCATTCAGGGTATGCGCGGCGGTCAGTTCGACTTCAGCCCCCGTCTGCTGATGTTCACCCTGCCCTTCCTGACCAACACCCGTGCACAGGTCACCGCTCTGCTGCAGAGCGAGCTGGCACAGAAGGTCTGCGCCGAGGCAGAGAACGAGACCGGTACCGTCATCATCAACCTGTGCGATGCCGGCGGCTATCGTCAGTTCTCCAACTCCAAGCACCCCATCAAGGCTCCTGCAGACCTGAAGGGTCTGAAGATGCGCACCAACGGCATGAAGACCATTGACATGACCTTCCAGGCAATGGGCGCTACCACCACCACCATCCCCTACTCCGACCTGTACATGGGTCTGAAGACCAGCGTTGCAGACGGTCAGGAGAACCCCTGGGTCAACGTGGAAGGCATGAAGTTCTACGAAGTCCAAAAGTACTTTACCGAAGTCAACTACCAGTTCCATCCGGACCCCTTCTACGTCAACGCTGCATGGTGGAATGCTCTGCCGGAAGAGTACCGGGACATCATCACCGAGTGCGCCACCTCCATGGGTGAGTACAACGACCAGCTCATCGATGAGAACTCCAGCGCTGCAAAGCAGACCATCGTGGACTACGGCTGCGAGGTCTACGAGCCCTCTGCAGAGGAGCTGAAGGCGTTCCAGGAAGCGGTCCAGTCCGTCTACGACCAGTGCATCAGCGAGGGCATCTGCACCGCCGACGAGCTGAAGGAAATGCAGGACATCGTGGCAAAGGCTTAACGGCTGTTCCGGCTTAAATCGTTTTCATTGAGGCACGGGGGCAGCCTTGGGGCTGCCCCCCTTTTTAGTAAGACAGAAACAAAAAGCTGTCTCAGGAAAGGGGCTGAGCACAATAGAAGCGCTCAAAAAATTCGGGAAAAAGCTGTTTGACCTGTACTTTTTCATCGGAGTCATCGCTATGGCACTGCTTGCAGAGCTGGTCATCGTTACGGTCATTGCACGGTACTGTTTCTCCCTGAGCTGGAAGCAGCTCGCCGAGTTCAACACCACTCTGTTTGCCTTTACCACCTTCTGGGGCATGGGCATCAACGTCATCAAGGATGAGCACGTCATGATCGACATCATCTACGACGGCGTCAAGCCCGCCCGGAAGCGCTGGCTGGCGATCCTCAACTACATCATCGTTCTGGCGGTGGATCTGGTATTCACTCAGCAGGGCTTCAAGTATGTGGGCGTTGCAGGCAAGCAGATCAGTCAGGGCATGGAGATCCCCATGATGTATATGTATGGCATCATGCCGGTATGCGGCATCATCTGCGCCATCTGCGTCGTGATCAAGATCATCACCCTGTACAAGGCAGACATCTCCTTCTTTGCGCCCAAGAACAAGGCGCTGACCAAGGAAGATGCATAAAGGAAAGGGGAGAAAATAACTTATGGCAATGCTCATCCTTCTGGTGCTGCTGATCTTCTTTGCCGCACTGGGCGTGCCGCTGGCGTTTGCCATCGGCGCATCCTGCGTGAGCTACATCCTGCTCTACGCACCCAACTTCATCGCCATGCTGCCCCAGCGTGTGTGGAACGGCGCTTACAGCGAACTGATGATCGCCATGCCGCTGTTCATGCTGGCTGGTGAGCTGATGAATACCGGCGGTATCACCCAGCGCATCATCAACTTCTGCATGGAGCTGCTGCGTCCCATCCGCGGCGGTCTGGGCGAAGTGAACATTGTGGCGTCCATGATCTTTGGCGGTATCTCCGGCTCCTCCGTTGCAGATACCTCCGCTCTGGGCTCCATCCTGATCCCTGCCATGGAAAAGGAGGGCTATCCTCCGGAGGCTTCTGCGGGTATCACCGTTGCTTCCTCCACCATGGGCATGATCATCCCGCCCTCCACCCCCATGATCGTTTACTCCATGATCTCCGGTGCATCCGTGGGTGCGCTGTTCATGGCTGGTGCCGTGCCCGGCATCCTCATCGGTCTGACCCAGCTGGTTCTGGTGTACGTCATCAGCGCCAAGAAGGGCTGGCATCCGGAAAAGGCAAAGTTTGACGGCAAACGTGCTGCCAAGAGCCTGCTCAGCGGCATCCCCGCCCTCATCATGCCTGTGTTCATCATCGTCTGCGTTTCCTTTGGCGTCTGCACCGCCTCGGAAAGCGCCGGTGTTGCGGTGCTGTACTCTATTCTGGTGGGCTTCCTCATCTACAGGGAACTGACCTGGAAGGGCATCTGGGAGGCGCTGAAAAAGACCCTGATCTCCTCCTCCTCCATCATGCTGATCATCGGCTTTACCACCATCTTCACCTGGGTGCTCACCATGCAGAAGGTGCCCCAGACCGTGGGCGCATTCTTTATGTCCCTGAACCTGCCGGCATGGGCGATCGCTCTGATCTTTGACGTGCTGATCCTGATGATCGGTACCTTCATCGACGTCAGCCCCGCCATCCTGCTGCTGACCCCCATCCTGCTGCCGGTCATGCAGCAGTACGGCTTCTCTCCCCTGCAGTTCGGTGCCATGATGATCACCGGTCTTGCCATTGGTCTGGTGACTCCTCCCGTCGGCATGTGCCTCAACGCCTGCAACAAGATCAACCGTATGCCCATCATCGAGATCTTCAAGGGCGCTGCTCCCTATGTGATCTGCAACGTCATCGTGCTGATCTCCATCAGCCTGTGGGGTCCCCTGACCACCGCTCTGCCCCAGCTGCTGGGCTACAGCATTTTCTGATCGCCGCATCATCGGTCTGTACGCAGCCGCACCCGCCTGCCGGTGGGTGCGGTTTATAATAGGAGCCCATAAAATAAGAGAAGGTGTAAGAATTGACTCTGAAAGAAAAGATGAAAAAGGGTCCGGTCTTTGGCATGGCGTGCTTTACCGGCACCACCTGCGTGATCGAGAACATCGCCATGTCCGGTCTGGACTTTATCTATCTGGATCTGGAGCACACCAACTATATGCTGGATGAAGCGTTCGAGAAACAGATCATGGCAGCAAAGCTCCACGACATCTCGGTGCTGGTGCGCATGGCAGACGACAACGAGGTCGCCATCCGCAAGGTGCTGGAATGGGGCGCGGACGGCGTGGTGATCCCCCACTGCAAGACCGCCGAGATGGCACGCCGCAGCGTGGAGGGCGCAAAGTTTGCTCCTCTGGGCCGCCGGGGCGGCGAGACCAACGTCCGTGCCGCCGGTTTTGGCTACCACGATTTTGACTGGAATGCCTACATCGAGCAGCAGAACCGGGATACGCTGGTGATCCCCATGGACGAGGACTTTGAGTTTACCGACAACATCGACGAGATCCTCGATGTGCCCGGCATTGATGCCGTCAACTTTGGACCCATCGACTACGCCGTGTCCAAGCAGCTGAAGATCGGCTACTCCATGGGCGAAGAGGTCCACGAGGCGTACAGGACTCTGGTGGCAAAATGCCGTGCCAAGGGTCTGGGCGTTCTGGGTCCCGTGGTGCCTCCTACGCAGGAGAACCTGAAGCAGGCGATTGCAGACGGCTACAACATGATCATTCTCGGCAATGACATGTGGCACTTCCAGAAGGCTCTGAAGGAGCTGGTGAGCCAGCAGGTAGAGCCGGTGCGCAAGGAGCTTGCGGGCGAGTAACCTTTTTGCAGCACACAGGGCACATACATCCCCCGACACCGGGTCTTTCCGGGAAAGGGACGATGTATGTGCCTTTTTGTTTTGCAGAGGGATGAATCGGCAGATTTTCCAAATGCCACAAAAAATAACTCGAAAAATTGGATGCAAATTCTAAAATGAATCCAACACAAATGCGTAAAACTGTGATATAATCATAAATACAATGACGATACGGTGGGAGTTTGCCCAGCCGTGTTTTCCGAAAAATACCTGAGGAGGCGAATGCCCAATGGCACAGATCCGCTCCAAGCCCTTCGGTGTGACCAGAGAGGGCGCAAACGTAACCGAGTACATCCTTTCCAACCCCGGCGGTCTGACGGTCAGCGTGCTGGACTACGGCTGCATCATCAAAAACATCATCGTGCCGGCAAAAAACGGTCCGGTGGATGTGGTGCTGGGTCACGACACCATGGCAGACTATGAGACGGACTTCAACTCCTCCGGCAGTACCTGCTGCGGAGCCTTTGTGGGACGTTATGCCAACCGCATCGAGAATGCGGTGTTCAGCGTAGGCGGTCGCACCTACCAGCTGGAGGCAAACAACGGTCCCAACCACCTTCACGGCTGCTTCAGCCGCAAGCTGTACCGGGTCAAGTCCTTTGGGGATACCTTGCTGATGGAGGCGGAGAGCCCCGATGGAGAGGACGGCTTCCCCGGCAACCTGAAGATCGCCGTGCGGTACACCCTCACCGACGACAACACCTTCCGGATGGATTACCGGGTATCCTCCGATGCGGACACCATCGTGAACCTGACCAACCACAGCTATTTCAATCTGGACGGCGGCGGCGATGTGCTGAACCAGAAGCTGCGGATCTACGCTTCCCGCTATCTGGAGGGCAACGCCCAGACCTGCCCCACCGGTGCCATCCTGCCGGTGGGAGGCACTCCCATGGATTTTACTGCCGGCAAGGTCATCGGCAAGGAGATCGACACCGGCTATCCCCAGACCACCATGGTGGGCGGCGGCTACGATCACTGCTATGTCATCGACCGTGCCCGGGGTTCCAGCCAGAGCATCTGCGCCTGGGCGACCAGCGACAAGACCGGCATCAGCATGAAGCTCTACACCACCCAGCCCGGCATCCAGCTGTACACCGGCAACTTCCTGCAGAACTGCCCCAGCCCCGGCAAGGACGGTGCGCCCATGATCAAGTACGGCGGCTTTGCTCTGGAGACCCAGCACTACCCCTGCAGCCCCTCTCACCCGGAGTTCCCCTCCACGGTGCTGCGTGCAGGCAAGGTGTTCCGTGCCACCACTACCCTCCGGTTCTTCACCGGCAAACAGTGCGGTAAACTGTAATCAATGATGTATCATGCAAAAAACGTCTGCTGCGGCAGGCGTTTTTTGCATGATATGAGGTTCCCTGTGGGGAATGATATTGTCCGGGGGACAAATGATATGTGCCTTGGGGCACAATGACCGCCTGCGGCGGCATTGGTTTTGTGTCCGTGACACGAAAAAAGCCTTCCCCCAGTCGGGGGAAGGTGGATGCGACCAACGGGAGCAGACGGATGAGGGTGCAGAAAAATATCCCGGCGGTAAATGCCACGGCAAAGGGTCGTTTTCTATGTTTTGCACAAAGAGGGCTATCCCTCCATGGACAAGGTGCAAAAAATGCTTTGAAATCAAATATTGCAAAACCAAAGATGCAACAAAAATACATGTAAATAGAAGCGGCGTCCCTTGATTCTGCGCCCTAAAAGCGGTATCCTTTAGGCAGACCGGAAGACATCCGGCAGCAAGTACGGCGATTGAGTACAGTGAATAGGATAAGCGAGGTATCTGCTATGGCAATTTTGGTTTCCGGCGGCGCCGGCTATATCGGCAGCCACACCTGTATCGAACTTCTGAACGCAGGCTACGACATCGTAGTGGCGGACAACTACTACAATGCGTGCCCGGTGGTGCTGGACCGGGTCAAGCAGATCACCGGCAAGGATTTCCGCTTCTATCAGGCAGACATGACCCGTCACGAGGACGTGGAGAAGATCTTCTCCGAGTGCCCGGACATCACCGCCGTCATCCAGTTTGCTGCCTACAAGGCAGTGGGCGAGAGCGTGTCCAAGCCCATTGAGTACTACTACAACAACCTGAACTGCACTCTGGTGATCCTGGACGTCATGCGCCGCCACAACTGCCACAACTTTGTGTTCAGTTCTTCCGCCACCGTCTACGGCGACCCCGCCAGTGTGCCCATCACCGAGGACTTCCCCGTGGGTGCCACCACCAATCCCTACGGCACCACCAAGGCATTCACCGAGCGGATCCTGCAGGATGTCTGCAAGGCGGATCCCAGCCTGAATGTAGCGCTGCTGCGTTACTTCAACCCCATCGGTGCCCACAAGTCCGGTCTCATCGGCGAGGACCCCAACGGCATCCCCAACAACCTGATGCCCTACATCGCCAAGGTCGCCGTGGGCAAGCTGGAAAAGGTCCACGTCTTTGGCAACGACTACCCCACCCCCGACGGCACCGGCGTCCGTGACTACATCCACGTGGTGGATCTGGCACGGGGTCACGTCTGCGCCATCCGGAAGCTGGAGACCGGCTGCGGTCTCTTCATCTGCAACCTGGGCACCGGCAAGGGCTACAGCGTGCTGGATGTGATCCACGCCTTCTCCAAGGCATGCGGCAAGGAGATCCCCTATGTCATCGAGGCACGCCGCCCCGGCGACATTGCCGAGTGCTACGCCGACCCCACCAAGGCAAAGAAGGAACTGGGCTGGGTGGCAGAGTACGGCATCGACGAGATGTGCGCCGACAGCTGGAACTGGCAGAAGAATAACCCCGATGGCTACCACACTGTAAAGTGATCATGATCTGAAATCGAGCACCGCATATTCTCACCTGAGAGTGTGCGGTGCTTTTTGTTACCACTTTAACCTTAGCGACCTCGCCCTCTCAGCCTCGCTTTGCTCGGCAGCTCTCCCAAAGGGAGAGCCTCTGGCGTGACCGGAAACGGTACCAGTATGCCAAAGCAGAACCCTCTCAGGCTCACTTCGTTCGCCAGCTCCCCCGAAAGGGGGAGCTCTTTGCTGTAAACCGTCAGATGCTTAAAAAATCCCCTTCGGGGAATCTGGCATCGCACAGCCATGACTGAGAGGGGTTTCCCCTCTCTTTTTTCTATTGACATCCGGGCATGGTTAGCCTATACTACATTTGTTAACACAGACTAACATGTGGAACCAGTCAACATAAAAGAAGGTCGAAGATATGACACTCAAAGAACTAGAGATCGGCAAAAGCGCCGTGGTGGATGTGGTGGGCGGCACCGGTGCCCTGCGGCAGCATTTTCTGGATATGGGTCTGATCCCCGGCGCAGAGGTGACTCTGGTAAAGCTGGCTCCCATGGGAGATCCCATGGAGCTGCGGATCCACGGCTACGAGCTTACCCTGCGGCTGGACGATGCAGCGCAGATCACCATTACCCCCACCGAAAAAGCCCCGGCGGTACATACCCCGCTGGAGGATAAGATGGTGGAGCACCCGGGTCTTGGCGAGGGCGGCAAGTACCACATCAAAAAGGGCGAGACCCCCCTGCCGGAGGGCAAGACCCTTACCTTTGCTCTGGCAGGCAACCAGAACTGTGGCAAGACTACCCTGTTCAACCAGCTTACCGGCTCCAACCAGCACGTGGGCAACTTCCCCGGCGTGACGGTGGACCGGAAGAGCGGTGCCATCAAGGGGCACCCGGAGACCGAGGTCACCGACCTGCCGGGCATCTACTCCATGTCCCCCTATTCCAGCGAGGAGATCGTAACCCGGCAGTTCATCATCGGAGAAAAGCCCACCGGCATCATCAACATCGTGGACGCCACCAACATTGAGCGGAACCTCTACCTGACCATGCAGCTCATGGAGCTGGACACCCCCATGGTGCTGGCGCTGAACATGATGGACGAGGTCCGGGGCAACGGCGGCACCGTCCGCATCAACAAGATGGAGGCAATGCTGGGCATCCCGGTGATCCCCATTTCCGCCGCCAAAAACGAGGGCGTGGATGAGCTGGTGGACCACGCCGTCCACGTGGCAAAGTATCAGGAGCGTCCCGGCAGAATGGACTTCTGCAGCGAGGACGACCACGGCGGTGCCGTGCACCGGTGCATCCACGGCATCATCCACCTCATCGAGGACCACGCCAAGGCGGCGGGTATCCCGGTGCGGTTTGCCGCCACCAAGCTGGTGGAGGGGGACCAGCGCATCGAGCAGGCGCTGGACCTGGACCAGAACGAAAAAGAAATGATCGAGCACATCATCGTGCAGATGGAGCAGGAGCGTGGTCTGGACCGTGCCGCCGCCATTGCGGATATGCGGTTCTCCTTTATTCAGGAGCTGGTGGCGCAGACGGTGGTAAAGCCCCACGAAAGCAAGGAGCAGCTGCGCTCCAACCGCATCGACCGGTTCCTTACCGGCAAATACACCGCCATCCCCGCCTTTGTGGGCATCATGGCGCTGGTGTTCTTCCTGACCTTCAATGTCATCGGTCTGTTCTTCCAGAACCTGATGGAAATGGGCATCGACGCCCTTACCGGGCTGGTGGATACCCTGCTCACCAACTGGAACGTCAACGAGGCGGTGCACTCTCTGGTCATCGACGGCATCTTTACCGGCGTGGGCAGCGTGCTGAGCTTTTTGCCCATCATCGTGGTGCTGTTCTTCTTTTTGTCCATGCTGGAGGACACCGGCTACATGGCGCGGGTCGCCTTTGTCATGGATAAGCTGCTGCGCCGCATCGGTCTGTCGGGACGCAGCATCGTGCCCATGCTCATCGGCTTTGGCTGCACGGTGCCCGGAGTCATGGCAAGCCGCACCCTGCCCTCGGAGCGGGACCGCAAAATGACCATCCTGCTGACCCCCTTTATGAGCTGCTCCGCCAAGCTGCCCATCTACAGCCTCTTTGCGGCGGCATTCTTCCCGGACCGGGCAGGGCTTGTGATGGTGCTGCTGTACTTTACCGGTATTCTGGTGGGCGTGCTGGCGGCTCTGCTGCTGAAGGGCACCGTGTTCAAGGGCGAAGCCGTGCCCTTTGTCATGGAGCTGCCCAACTACCGGCTGCCGGGCTTGAAAAACGTGGGACAGCTGCTGTGGGAAAAGGCACGGGACTTTTTGCAGAAGGCGTTTACGGTGATCTTTGCCGCCACCATCGTCATCTGGTTTTTGCAGAACTTTGACCTGCAGCTGAGCCTTACCGCCTACCCGCAGGACAGCATTCTGGCACGCATTGCCGGGGACATCTCTCCCCTCTTTGCACCTCTGGGCTTTGCAGACTGGCGGGTGTCCACCGCCCTTATCACCGGCTTTATGGCAAAGGAGAGCGTGGTGTCCACCCTCATCATCCTCTTTGGTTCCACGGCGGCGCTGTCTGCAGCCCTCACCCCGGCACAGGCAGCACCTCTGCTGGTGTTCTGCCTGCTGTACACCCCCTGCATCGCTGCGGTGGCGGCGGTAAAACGGGAGCTGGGAGGCAAGTGGGCAACCATCATGGTGGCAAACCAGTGCGCTGTGGCATGGGTCTGCGCCCTTCTGGTGCGGCTGGCAGCGGTAGTCCTGTTCTGACCGGAACACAAACGAAAAACACCTGCGTGGAGCATCAGCTCTGCGCAGGTGTTTGTTCGTCGTGGGATTCTTTCTGATAGTGCAGGAACTGGACGTACTCCCGCACCTTTTTGATGTCCTCGGGGGTGAAATCCGGCGGACAGGTCACGGTGTGGTCGTCCCGCTCATAGGGCAGGGGGTCCCGGATCAGCCCCAGCAGATAATCCAGCGATACGTTAAAGATCTTTGCGATCTTTACCTTGGTGGCATCATCGGGTATGCTGCATCTGCGCTCGTAGGAGGAGATGGTCATGGGCGTAAAAGATAACTCCCGTGCCAGATCCGCCTGCGTCATACCACGGTCTCTCCGCAGCTCCCGCAACAGCTCTCCAAACATAGCAACCTCCGGAAAAAGGTAATATACTAATTATAGTATTTTATTGCGGTCTATAGGGAAAATTCAAGTGTTATTTCTATTTTTGCTTGACAAACTGGTCCAAATCATATAGTTTAGTAAGCGTAGCTATAAGAATTGCCATACCCGGGGACCCAAAACTCTCCGGATGGGAATATAGAATGTTGAGACGATGCACCCCGGCGGGAGGTTTCTGCCGGGGTGCATCGCATTTTGCAGCACGGTGCCAAAACGGAAAAAACTATGGCGAATGGGCATATCCGGCAACACAAAACTACAAGATTCTCTATAGTCGACCAACACGCCGTACCGGACTGCAGGCACAAGAACCGGGAGGTGCCTGCGTGTTACAGTCCTTGACAAAACCATGGAGCCGGATTATAATACTTCAAAAATGAACTATCCAAAATAAAACCGATGGAGGCTGCTATGAATCCCAGCATGGAATATGCCATCAAGGTCTCGCAGGCGTACAATGCGGTCTGCAAGCCCCTGTGTCAGGAGCTGAAACTGCCCCAGACCGCCTTTGATATCCTGATGTTTCTGGCAAATAATCCGGACTGCACCACCGCCCGGGATATTGTGGAGATCCGCAAGATCAAGGCAAATCTGGTGTCGGTCCATGTGGACCGGCTGGTGCAGGAGGGGTATCTGGAGCGCTGCGCCGTGGAGGGCGACCGCCGCAAGACCCGGCTGCTGTGCACCGAAAAGGCACAGCCGGTGATCCGGCGGGGGCGGGAGGTGCAGAACGCTTTTTTTGCCCGGCTGCTGGACCACACCGATGAAGCCACCCGGGAGGTGTTCTTCCGCACCATGGAGACCATCGGCAGAAATCTGGACCAGATCATACAGGAGAATGGTTGATATGAGTGTTTTGTTTACAATTCTTGTAACCTTTTTTGCCGGCATGGGGGCAGGTCTTGGCACCGGCTTTGCCGGCATGAGTGCGGCGGCGGTGATCAGCCCCATGCTCATCACCTTTTTGCACATGGACCCCTATATGGCGGTGGGCATTGCCCTTTCTTCCGATGTGCTGGCAAGCGCCGTGTCGGCGTACACCTACCACAAAAATAAGAATCTGGACGTCAAAAACGGCTTGATCATGATGGCAAGCGTGCTGGTGTTCACGGTGGTGGGCAGCTGGGTCGCCAGCAAGGTGCCCGCCGCCACCATGGGGAATTTCTCGGTGTTCATGACCTTCCTGCTGGGCATCAAGTTCATCCTGCGCCCGGTGATGACCACCAAGGAGGCAATGCAGGGGGTCTCGGCGCAAAAGCGGGCGGTGCAGTCGGTGATCTGCGGCGTGATCATCGGCTTCATCTGCGGCTTCATCGGTGCCGGCGGCGGCATGATGATGCTGTTGATTCTCACCAGTGTGCTGGGCTACGAGCTGAAAACTGCCGTGGGCACCAGCGTGTTCATCATGACCTTCACTGCCCTCACCGGCGCTGTGTCCCACTTTATGATCGGCGGTGCCCCGGTGTGGTACATCTGGGCGCTGTGTGTGGTGTTCACCCTGCTGTGGGCACGCATTGCGGCAGTGTTTGCCAACAAGGCGACCCCCAAGACGCTGAACCGTGCCACCGGCGTGGTGCTGGTGGTGCTGGGTCTGGTGATCATGACCTTCAACCTGCTGACCTGAGGGCAGGTGCTTTAAAGAGCGGCTGCACCCTGTCTCTGTGTCGGAAAAAGAAAATGCTGCTGGTTTCGGGGTCCCGGAAAGTCTGACGGCTTTCCGGGATCCCTTTTTGCGGGAAAGAGCGTCGCCGGAAACCGGAGGGACCTTCTTTCTCCCCTAAAACGCAGAACAGCCAAGCCCGCAGGCTTGGCTGTTCTGAAAATGATTCCTTAAATACCGCAAGCGCAGGCGGGAAAAGTAAAGTGGATCACTTTTCCTCAATGGTGGAGCGCTCGATGACCCAGTCGGCAGCCCGGCGGATCGCCTCGGTGCGCTGCATCAGGGCGACGTTTGCCTCTGCCTTTACCTCATCAAGAGACTTCTTGGTGCGTTCGGCACGGTCTGCAAGGACCTTGTTGATCTCTTCCTCGGTGGGCACCAGATTTTCCTGCTGTGCGATCTGCAACAGTGCCATGCGGGCACGGGTGTTCTTCTCGGCACCCTCGTGCATCTTGGCGGTGAACGCCTCCCGGGTCTGGTGGATCTGGCTCAGGTAGGTGTTCAGACCCATGTGCTGCATCTGAAGCTGCTGCTGCAGGTTCTGCATCTGCTGCTGGTAGGTGGTCTCCACCAGCACGCTGGGCAGCTCGCCTTCGGTTGCCTCTGCCAGCTTCTCCAGCACCCGGTCCTTGGCGTGGTTCAGGGCACCGCCGTGTCTGCCGTCATACAGCTGCTTGCGGACCTTCTCACGGAACTCTTCCATGGTGTCCACGCCGCCGACCTTCTTGGCAAAATCGCTGTTCATGGCAGGCAGCTGACGCACGCAGACGTCATGGAGCTTGATCTTGAACACCGCTTCCTTGCCGGCGTACTCCTTGGCACGGTAGTTGGCGGGGAAGGTGACGTTGATCTCAAACTCGTCCCCGGCTTGATGACCCAGAATACCGTCCTCAAAGCCCGGGATCATGCGACCGCTGCCCAGCTGCACCGACTGGTTCTCAGCGGTGCCGCCGGCAAATGCCTTGCCGTCCATAAAGCCCTCAAAGTCCATGTGGACCACGTTGCCCTTTACGGCAGGACCCTTGTGGGGCACCAGCTCGGCGGCGGCGTGGCGGCGGCGCTCCAGCACAGCGTCGATCTCCTTGTCGGTGACAGGAGGGGTGACGCATTCCACCACGAAACCGGTGGTCTGGTTCAGCTTCAGCTCCGGCTGCAGCGGCACGGTGGCGGTGGCAACAAAGCCCTCGTCCTTTTTCACGCTCACCAGATCGTAGGTGGGCTCGTCCACGGCGGCAAAGCCGTGCTTGGTCATGGCTGCATCGTACAGTGCAGGCACGTCCCGGTCCATCAGGTCGTTGATGGCGTCATACCAGAAGGTGTGCTCGCCCCGGTCCGCTTCGATCTGTGCACGGTCCGCCTCGCCCTTCTTAAAACCTTTGATGGTATAGCTGGCACGGGTGCGCTCGTAGACCGCATTGGAAGCAGTCTCCAGCTCTTCGGCAGTTGCGCTGAAAGTCATTTTGCAGACACTCTTTTCAGGAGTTTCCACGCTTACCAGTTTCATAGGATTTACCCTCCGTGTGGTCCCTTTGTACAGAGAAAGGAGCCTCTGTATTCCTGCGGGGACCTTTTTCAAAGATATAGTACCATCATTATAACACAAGAAAGCTAAAAGTGATATACGAAAAACCATAAAAAACGCCGTTGTTGCAGATTTGTGCCATAATAAGGGAATATGCCCCGGTGCAGGGCGGCGCTTCCCCTGCCCCGGGGCACCTCCCGGCAGAGGGCGCAGGCGGAAAACTGGGGGGTCTTGCGCAGTTCTCCCCTTTTCCTGGCGGCTTTTTGCCGGGAAATCCACGGCAAAATCCGGAAAAGACGTTCTTTTTCTAAAAAGACGAAAAAATTTTAAAAAACCTGTTGACAAAACCTCTGCGCAGTGATAAAATACATCATGTTCCGACCGGAACATATGCGTTGGTAGCTCAGCTGGATAGAGTGACTGACTACGAATCAGTAGGCCGGGGGTTCGAGTCCCTTCCATCGCACCAAGTAAAATCCCACGATTGACCGTTGAAAATACGGTGCAAATCGTGGGATTTCTTGTTTTACAACGACCCCGAAACGGC
>Ga0129313_1000076_pt1 | contig 97286 bp, 87 predicted proteins | sample O1105metagenome_FD_94436 | JGI IMG/M metagenome (GOLD analysis project Ga0129313, IMG submission 94436) | Orangutan group fecal microbial communities from fecal samples from Wisconsin, USA - O1105 metagenome | ecosystem: Host-associated > Mammals > Digestive system > Large intestine > Fecal...
CACAGAAGTTAAGCTCACTTGTGCCGAAGATAGTTAGCTGGAAACGGCTTGTGAAAATAGGTAGTCGCCGACTTGAACAGAAAGCTCTGAGATGTATGTCTCAGGGCTTTTTTGTTGCGCTTTCTGCCAGATTGTAGTATCATAATTTATATCCTTATAATTTCTACAGATTTTCCTGCTACACTGAATGCACAAAGAAAGGAGAATCTGTATGGATAAACTGACGAAAAAAGGGTTGGACGGTACTCAGCTCAAGACCATTGCCCTGGTGCTGATGGTGCTGGACCACATCCACTATTTCTTTGAGTTCACCGGCTGGGTCCCGACGGTATTCAGTATGCTGGGGCGGCTCAGTGCACCGTTGTTTCTGTTCTGCACGGTGGAGGGCTTTGCCCACACCCACGACCGCAGGCGGTATTTCTTCCGCATCTGGGGCATTGGTGCTGCCATGGCGGCGGTGGAATTCTTTATGATGTACGCAGGAGCGTTCCGGCGGGGAGATGGCTTTTATCCCCTTAACGCTATTTTTCAGGATCTGATGCTGCTGTGCATCCTCTGGCAGGGGATGGACTGGCTGCGGGAGAAGAAATGGCTCAAAGGTGCAGGCGCAATTGCCGGGGTGCTGTGCTTCCCCTTTGTGGTGGTGCTGTTCCTCAGCGTTTTTCCGCAGGTACAGGATATGCCCATTGCCTCTGCGGTGGTGGCGTTTCTTATTACCAGCCCTCTGCCCCTGTGGACCTCCATCACCGATGGCAGCTGGAGCTTTCTGCTGGGCGGTGTGCTGCTGTACGGGCTGCGGAACCATCGCCGTTTGCAGGCGGCGGTATGGGCAGGCTGCACGTTTCTGGCAGATTTTGTGCTGGCGTATCTTATGGCGTGCCGGCAGCCGGGCTTTGTGTGGACACAGATGTTCACCGACTACTACGAGTGGTTCGGTGTGGGTGCGGCGGTGCTGATGCTGCTGTACAACGGGCAGCGGGGCAGCGGACATAAAAAGCTGTTTTACTGGTTCTACCCGGCGCATGTCTATCTTTTGTACGGAGCGTCCTGTGTGGTCTATAACGCAATGAGGTGATCTGGTGGCGAACATTCTTGCAGTGGACGATAACGAGGAGATCTGCCGGCTGATCCGCACCGCTCTGGAGCGGGACGGGCATCGGGTGGAGACCCGCCATTCCGGCAAGGAACTTACAAGGGAGCTCTGCCGCTGGGCGGACTGCATCCTGCTGGATGTGATGATGCCGGGGGAGGACGGTTTTGCGGTGTGCAGGCGGCTGCGGGACAGTACCGATGCACCCATCCTGTTTCTGACGGCACGGACCGATGAGCCGTCGGTGCTGGAAGGGCTGGGTGTGGGAGGCGACGACTACCTGACAAAGCCCTTCCGCCTTGCGGAGCTGCGGGCACGGGTGGCGGCGCATCTCCGCAGGCAGAGCCGTGCCCCGGTGCACTGCATGGTGCGGGGCGGGGTCCGGTTCGACCTTTCCGGAAGGTCTGCTGCAGTGGGGGAGACGGCGCTGGCTCTGACCCGGTCGGAGTATGCCATCTGCGAGCATCTCGCCCTTCATGCAGGGCAGACCTTTACCAAGGAACAGATCTACGAGGCGGTGTTCGGGGTGGATGGCACCGGGGACGATACGGCAATCACCCAGCACGTCAAGAATATCCGAACCAAGCTCCGGGCGGCGGGAGTGCCGGAACCGGAAAAGCTGCTGCGGACCGTGTGGGGGGTGGGCTACCGATGGGAAAACGAAAACTGATCTCCCTGCGCCGGGTGCTGTTGGGCTATCTGGTGCGGACGGCGGCGACCTGCGCTCTGGTGGCGGCAGGGTGGTTTCTGGTGCTGATGTGGCTCATCCAGGGGGGCTGGTGCCTCTCGGCGGATCAGGCGGCGCAGGCGAGCCAGAAGGCGGTGCAGGACATTCTGCCGGAGATGACCGCAGAGACCTTTGATGGGTCCCGGCTGGACCCCTTGTGCCGCTATGCCCTCTTTGCAGATGCCTACAGTCAGGAAGTGCTGGTCACCAACATGGACAGAACCCATCTGCAGTGGGCGCTGGAGGTGTGGCAGGGGCGAAAACGGTGGCATTTTGGCTACACACAGTATTATATGAATGCGAAATTGCAGGACGGAACCCTGTGCCTGCTGCAATTTGACTACTCGGTGCCCTATGCAGACCCGGCGCTGCGGGGTAAGCTGCCGGACATCCAGACCATCCACATGGTGCTGGGGGTCTGCCTGCTGCTGGGGGTGGTGGTACTTTCCACCCGCCGGACCGGAAAGTTCCTGGCACAGGAAACGGCACGGCTCACAGACGCCTCCCGGATGGTGGCAGCTCAGGAGCTGGAGGATGCGGTGTTTGCAGGGGCAAGGGTCCGGGAGTACAGCGAGGCACTGCAGGCGCTGCAGACTATGGGAGGCGAGCTGACCCGGAGCCTGCAGCAGCAGTGGACCATGGAGCAGCAGCAGCGGGAGCAGATCATCCAGCTGTCCCACAAGCTGAAAACCCCCCTGACCATCATCGAAGGCAATGCGGAGCTGCTGGCAGAGGACCGGCTGACCCCGGAACAGAAGGAGCAGGTGGAGGCGATCCTGCAGGGGGCGGAGCAGACCCGGACCTATCTGGGAAAGATCCGTGCGCAGGTGCAGACCCCGCTGAAATACCGGACCAGAAAATAAAAACAGGAGCGGCAGATGCCGCTCCTGTTCTGCGTTATAGGGGAAGGATCACTGGTCGTCTGCCACCATCATGCGGCTTGCCTTGTAGACGTCGCCGCAGCCCAGCGTGATTACCAGATCTCCGGGCTGAGCATTCTTCTTGACCCAGTCGGCAGCCTCTTCCAGACTGTTTACCAGCACGGAACCGGGGATCTGTGCTGCCAGCTTTGCGCTGGTGATGGTGGGGTCGTTGGGCTCGCGGCTGCCCATGATGGGGGTCAGCACCGTGATATCAGGGATCTTCAGCACCTCCACAAAGTCGTTGAACAGCATCTTGGTGCGGCTGTATGTAAACGGCTGGTGGACGGCGATGAGACGCTTGTAGCCCATCTCTTTGGCGGTGGTCAGGGTAGCACGGAGCTCGGTGGGATGGTGGGCGTAGTCGTCGATGACCAGCGCTCCGTTGCACTCGCCGTAGACCTCAAAGCGGCGACCGGCACCCTTAAAGCTCAGTGCCGCCTGGGCGCACTGCTCGGTGGTAAGACCCACAAAGCGGCAGACGGCGCACATGGCAAGGGCGTTGTAGATGTTGTGGCGACCGGGCACCGACAGGCGGATGCGGCTGGTGGTGGGTTTGTCCCACTCCTTCAGATCAAACTCAAAGAAGCCGGGCTTGTATTCGTTGATGTTGACAGCCTGATAATCACCGCTGTTGGTGATGCCAAAGGTGCGCACCCGACGGTCCAGGGTGTACATGACGTCCATGGTGTTCTTGTCGTCCACGTTGGCAAAGATCATGAACTGGGTCATGAGGGCAAACCGCTTGAAGGCAAACTTCAGCTCGCCCATGCTGCCGTAGTAGTCCAGATGGTCGTTGTCGATGTTCAGCACCACCGACAGGTAGGGGGTCAGCTTTAAGAAGGTCTCGGCAAACTCGCACGCCTCAATGACGATGTCGTCACCCTTGCCTGCTTTGCCGTAGCCGTTGATGAGGGGCAGCTTGCCGCCGATGACAGCAGAGGGGTCCTTGCCTGCCAGTTCCAGCGCAGTGGTGATCATGGAGGTGGTGGTGGTCTTGCCGTGGGTGCCGGAGACGCAGATGCTCTGCTTGTACAGGCGGCTCACGTAGCCCAGCAGCACGCTGCGCTCAATGGTGGGGATGCCGTAGGATGCAGCGGCGCTCAGCTCCACGTTGTCCTTGGAGATGGCAGCGGAGTAGACCACCATGTCTGCGCCCACCACGTTGTCGGCGCTGTGTCCCAGAGTGACTTTGACCCCCAGCTCCTGCTCGTAGCGGATGATGCTGCCGTCCAGCACATCGCTGCCGGAGATCTGGTAGCCCTTGGCAGCAAGGATCTGGATCAGCGGATACATGCCGGAGCCGCCGCAGCCGATGAAGTGGATCTTTTTTACATTGTCCAGCAGATGCTGGTTGTAGTCGGTGAACATGAACATAGTAAGGCAACCTCCAAAAATAACGGCCGCAGAGCAGACCGATTCCATTCTCATAATTGGGATACATCTTATTATATAATTTTTGCCCGATAAAATAAACAGGTAAAGACGAATTTTCGGAAAGAACCATAAATCTTTTGGTGATTTTGTGATATCTGTACAAGAAAAAATGGAGGGGAGGGGGAAGATGAAATGCTTTCACAAAAGATTTACAATTCACAAAAGAATTTACCTAACAGATTTGAACCTTTTTGTGGTACAATAAAAGAGTAACCGTAACAAAAAACCAGAAAAAGGAGAAAAGCTGTGAAGATCAAGATCACTGCGGACAGCACCTGCGACCTGTCCGGGGAACTGCTGGAAAAATGGGACATCTCCCTGATGCCCATGCACATCCTGATGGGCGGACAGAGCTATCTGGACGGGGTGACCATCCACCCGGCGGACGTGTTTGAATTTGTGGGAGCCGGCGGCGCTGCGCCCAAGTCTGCGGCGGCAAACCTGGTGGAGTATGCAGAGTTCTTTGCACCCTTTGCGGAGCAGTACGATGCAGTGATCCATATCACGGTCAGCAGCAAGCTTTCGTCCTGCTACCAGAACGCCTGTCTGGCGGCAGAGGAGCTGGGAAACGTCTATGTGGTGGACAGCCAGAACATCTGCACCGGGCAGGGCTACCTTGTGCTCCGTGCCGCCAAGTGGGCGGCGGAGGGACTGCCTCCCCGGAACATCCAGATGCGGCTGCAGAACCTTGCCAAGCGGGTGGAACTGAGCTTTGTGCTGGACCGGCTGGACTTTATGGCAAAGAGCGGGCGCTGCTCCGGGGTGCTTGCCTTTGGGGCAAACCTGCTGGGCATCAAACCGGCGCTGGAGATCATCGACGGAGAGCTGAAGGTGGTCAAAAAATACCGGGGCAGCCTGCCCATCTGCGTGGGCAAGTACATCACCGACCGGCTGGCAGACCGGCAGGACATTGAGGACGGTATGGTGTTTATTTCCGCCTGCCAGCCCAAGCCCGGCTGCATGGAGGCAGTGGAAGCAGGGGTGAAGAAGTACGGCTCCTTTAAGGAATGCTACCGGACCGACATCGGCACTACCATCGGCGGCTATTCCGGTCCCGGCACCATCGGCATCGTCTTTGCCCGGAAGGAAAAATGACAAACGGGGCTGCTGCACCAGATGAGGTGCGGCAGCCCCGTTTTTGCTGGTCGCAGCGGCTGTTATCCCCGGCGGCGCAGGATCTCGTCCAGAATGGCGTCTGCCACGTCCGCCTTGCTCATGAGAGGCAGCTCCCGGGTGCCCTCAGGGGTGATGAAGGTGACCACGTTGGTGTCCACCCCAAAGCCTGCTCCGGCGACCTTGAGGTTGTTGGCGACCACCATGTCCAGATTTTTCCGGGTCAGCTTGGCGGCAGAGTTTTCCACAAGATCTCTGGTCTCCATGGAAAAACCGCAGAGGAACTGGTGGGTCTTTTGGGGTCCGATGGTGCCCAGAATGTCCGGGGTCCGCTCCAGCGGAATGGACATATCCCCGTCCTTTTTCTTGATCTTGTTGTCTGCCACGGTGGCGGGACGGTAATCCGCCACGGCAGCTGCCATGATCAGCACATCGGTGTCTGCAAAGCGGCTGGTGACTGCCTCGTACATCTGCTGGGCGGTGGTCACCGGCACATCGGTGGTAAACTGCACCGGGGGCAGGGCGGTGGCACCGTGGATCAGGGTCACCTGTGCGCCCCGCATGGCGGCGGCACGGGCAAGGGCGTAGCCCATCTTGCCGGTGGAGTGGTTGGTCAGGTACCGCACCGGGTCCAGCGCCTCCTGAGTGGGACCGGCGGTCACTGCCACCCGGACCCCCGCCAGGTCCTTGGGGCGGGCGATGGTGTGGAGGATGTGCTCCAGCAGCACCTCTTCTTTAGGCAGGCGACCGCTGCCCACATCCTTGCAGGCAAGGACCCCGCTTTCGGACGGGATCACCGTAAATCCGTACCGCTCCAGAGTGGCAAGGTTGTCCTGGGTGATGGGATTTTCCAGCATACCGGTGTTCATGGCGGGGGACACCAGCTTGGGGCAGCCGGCGGCAAGCACCACGGTGGTGAGCATATCGTCGGCAATGCCGTGTGCCATCTTGGCGATGACGTTGGCGGTGGCAGGTGCCACAAGGATCACATCCGCCTTTTTTGCCAGCGAGATGTGGGTGACCTCAAACTTGAAATCCCGGTCAAAGGTGTCCACCATGCACTTGTGCCCGGTGAGGGTCTCGAAGGTGAGAGGGGTGATGAACTGGGTGGCGTTCTGGGTCATGATGACCTCCACGTCGGCACCCATCTTCCGCAGCGCACTTGCCACGTTTGCCATTTTATAGGCGGCAATGCCGCCGGTGACGCCCAGAAGGACGCACTTGCCCTTTAGATCCATGCAATAAACCTCCTGTAAAAACATACTGTTTCCACATATCTTCCCTAAGTATAATGCAAAAGTTCCGCCAGCACAACAAAATATTTGCACAGACTTGTATCCTGAGCAAAAATGCGGTAAAATACAGCTTGACAAAGAAACGACAGACCCTCGTGATGGGGAAGGCTGTATCTTCCGCCCTGCGGCGCACAGCGCTGCTTAAAAGAGGAAACTGAATTATGATCTTAGCCATTGATGTAGGCAACACCACCGTCGCCCTTGGGGGCATCCGGGACGGACGTGTATGCTTTGTGGCGCGCATGGACACCGTGCGCACCCGCACGGCAGCAGAATACCGTGTGGAAATGGACAAAATTTTTTCGCATCGCCGCCATCCGGAGCGTCCGATGCACTTTGAGGGGGCGGTGCTCACCAGTGTCGTACCCCAGATCACCGGGGCGCTGGCAGAGTGCGCCCGGCACTACACCGGCAAAAAACCGGTGATCGTCTCCCCGGAGATCCGCACCGGGCTTACCATGGGAGTGGACGACCCCCGTGCCGTGGGCAAGGACCGGCTGGTGGACGCTGCCTATGCGGCGGCAAATTTCCCCCTGCCGGTGGTCACGGTGGATCTGGGCACCGCCACCACCTTTAATGTGGTGGACGCCGACCGGGTGTTCCGGGGCGGGGTCATCTGCCCGGGGCTTTCCACCGGGCTGCGGGCACTGGGGGACCGCTGCGCCCAGCTGCCTCAGGTGCACCTTGCCTCCCCCAAAAGCGCCATCGGCACCAACACCGAAAGCTGTATGCTGTCGGGGTCGGTGATGGGCACTGCTGTGCTCATTGACGGCATGGTGCAGCGCATCGAAGAGGAGCTGGGGCAGCCGGTGACGCTGGTGGTCACCGGCGGGCTGGCAAAGTACGTCACCCCCCTGTGCCGCCATGCCCTGACCTACGACCCGGAGATGCTCATGAAGGGGCTGGCACTGCTGTACCAGCTCAACGTCCCTGCCCATCACGGCGCAGGCGGCGGCAAAAAGCACGGAGCCCAGGAATACCCCCATGCAAGGCATCCGTACCCCCGCAAGCGCAGCTGCCGGGAGCCGGAAGCGCTGGTGGGCTGACAGGACAGGAAAAGGGAGAATATCACCATGAAACTAGGCATTCTTGGCACGGGCATGATCGTGCAGGAATTTCTGCCATGGCTTGTGGAGCAGGGACCGTTTACGGTGCAGGCGGTGTGCAGCACCGAGCGCAGCGCCCCGCTGGCACAGGAGCTGTGCCGGCAGTACGGCGTGCCCCAGCATACCACCAATTATCTGGAACTGCTGCAGTGGGTGGACGTGGTCTACATTGCGGTGCCCAATATGCAGCACACCCGGTTCGTGCGGGTGGCGCTGGAAGCGGGCAGGCATGTGATCGTAGAAAAGCCCATGACTCCCACGGCAGCCCAGACCGAGGAACTTGTGGCGCTGGCACGGCGCAAGAAAGTGTTCCTCTTTGAGGCAGTCACCACCCAGTATCTGGAAAATTACGGCAAGATCCGGGAGCTGCTGCCTCGGGTGGGAACCGTAAAGCTGGTGCAGTGCAATTTCAGCCAGTATTCCAGCCGGTACGACGCCTTTTGTGCGGGGCAGGTCGCCCCGTCTTTTGACCCTGCCTGTGCAGGGGGCGCACTGATGGACCTGGGGGTCTACAACATCAGCTATATCGTGGGACTTTTTGGAGAGCCCAATCAGGTGCATTATACCGCCAACATGGAGCGGAACATTGACACCAGCGGCATCCTTACCATGGACTACAGCGGCTTTAAGGCGGTGAGCATCGCCGCCAAGGACTGCGGAGCCCCGGCACGGTATGTCATACAGGGCACCAAGGGGTATATCCTGCAAAAATCCACCGCCAACCGGTGCGGCGGAGTCACCTTCCACCCCAACGAGGGCAAGGAGGAGCACTACAACCTCAACGGCGGCAGACCCCGGCAGGCGGCAGAATTTGAAGCCTTTGCCCGGGCGATGGAGACCGGCGATCAGGAACTGTGCACCCGGATGCAGGATACCAGCATTGCGGTGAGCCGGGTACTGACGGTGGCACGCCGCACAGCGGGGGTGCGCTTCCCCGGGGACAGATAAGCGATCTGCGGTTGGACACGCCCTGACAGCGGCTCCAATTGATCCGAATATTGATACAAAACCCGCAAAGAGCGGGCAGGTTTGCGCCGTATCCGACAAACTGGGCGGAACGGCAGCAGGAGGAAAACTGAATATGAAAGATACCAAAACTCTTACCCGTGTGGCTCTTCTGGTTGCCATCGAGATCGTCATGAAGCTGGTGGGTCTGGGCAGTGTGCCCGTGGGTCCCCTGTACATGAGCTTTCTGACCCTTCCCATTGCCGTGGGTGCCATCACCATGGGACCCGCCGTGGGTGCGCTGCTGGGCGGCGTGTTTGGCGCCGTGAGCTTCTACGATGCCATCACCGGCGCTTCTGCCATGACCGGCGCCCTGTTCCAGGTAAGCCCCCTGAACACCTTTATCCTGTGTGTGGGTATGCGTGTGCTCATGGGTCTGTGCTGCGGTCTGATCTTCCGGGGTCTCAAGGGCTTTGACAAGCCCGGCACCTGGAGCTATCTGGTCAGCGCCATGAGCGCCCCCTTCCTGAACACCGTGTTCTTTATGGGCTACATCGTCCTTGCCTTCTACGGCTGCGACTACGTGCAGAATCTGGTGTCCGTCAAGGGCGCTGCAAACCCCTTTATGTTCGTGGTGCTGCTGGTTGGCGTTCAGGGCGTGGCAGAGTTCCTTGTTTCCGGCATTCTGGGCGGCATCGTGGCTCGTGCCGTGGATAAGTTCCTGAAGTAAAAAGGTGTGCTACAGTCAGGGCGGCACATCCGTTTGTAAATAAACCAAGATCGACTCCTCCGGCTTTTGCCGGGGGAGTTTTTGTTTTGGCAAAAATTACAAAAACAAAGGAAATGTTCTGTGCGTGTTCACAAACTTATCATAAAATGTTCAAAAAGTTCTTGACGGCACAAAACCAAGGGGTAAAATTGAGTTGAGCAGAAAGGGGTTTCTGCTTTTGGCAGTGAACAAAAAACAAAGGAGGCATTCATTATGCAAAAGATCAAAAAATTGTCTGCACTGCTGCTGGCAGTGGTACTGATGCTGGTGGTCATGACGGGCTGCGGCGGCGGTGGCGGCTATGGTCCTGTGGACGGCAGAACGATGTTTGTAAACCGTGTCAACCAGGCACGCAGTGAAAACTATCGCTCGACGCTGGTCCGTAATGCGGATCTTGACGAAGCGGCAAAATCCGGTGTGGAACTGTACACCATGTACCTGGACGGAAAAATTACATTGTCTGAGCTGCTGGTTGCCAGAAATAAGGTCCTGAATACGTGGGGCAGCGACGGTAAATGCACCTATATGGACTGGTTTAATGTGAGCAGCGACAGTTACTATTCCGGTAATTACAAAATCGCATCCAACAGCGACATCCGCACGGTGAACGGTGACTACATCGGCGTGTATGCGGTCTCGTACAGGGGTCAGATGCGGATCTGCGCTATCATTGTCGATATGTACTGAGCCTAGCAGCCAATAACAACTGTGTCCCCCGGCAGCCGCCGGGGGATTTTTTGCAGCTCCCGGCGGAAAAACCTTGACGGAACTGCGTCAAAAGGGTAAACTGAAGGCAGGGCGGGGCGTATGCCCCCCAAGCGGAAAAACCAATACCAGAGGAGGCTTTCAACATGCGGAAATTTAAAAAAGCACTGGCGCTGCTGCTGGCGGCGGCACTGACACTGGTGATGCTGACGGCGTGCAGCGGCGGGGAGGGCGGACCCAGCGGCACAGATCTCTTCCTTGAAAAGGTCAATGGGCTGCGTACCGGCGAGTACGGTGCCACCAACCTTATTGTGCGGGACAAGGTGCTGGACCGGCGTGCCAGTGCAGCCCTGAGCACGACCTACCAGAAGCTGCTGGATGACACCCTGACCGCTGCGGACTGGAACAACTACTGCAAGCAGGAGGTAAATAAGGGGATCATCAAGACAGACCATGGTTATGCCAGAGTGGTCTATGTCGATGTCTACAGGGTCCCGGTAATCCGGTACATGGACGGCGAATACGATCTGAGTACATTCCTGAAGACGGATGCAAAGGACACGCTTGGTGTGCTGAATGCGGATTATGTGGGCATCGCTACCACCGTAAGCGGCGCAAAGGTACATGTGGTCACAGTCTTTGCCGTAGCCTGCTGAGTACAGAAAACTGAAAAACGGCTTTATCCCCCGGTGTCTGCCGGGGGATTTTTGCGTCTTTGGGGCACATCCGGCGGGGCAGAGGCATAGGATGGCACAAAAGCCGGGGGAGGAATGCAGATGGCGGGCACAAAACAGTTTGCGGTGCTGGGGCAGGACGCCCGGCAGGCGGCGGCAGGGCGGGCGCTGGCAGCTGCCGGCTACGCCGTAGGCGGGGCGGAGCTGGTCCCCCGGGCGGATTACCTGCTGCTGCCCCTGCCGCTGGAGGCGGAGGGCACTGCCCTTGGGGAGCTGCTGGGGGCGGCAAGACCCGGCACTCTGGCGCTGGGGGGCAGAGTGTCGGCAGCGGCAAAGACCCTTGCCCGGCAGGCAGGGGTGGAGCTGGTGGATTACTTTGCCCGCCCGGAGCTGGCGGTGTACAACGCCATCCCCACGGCGGAGGGCTGCATCGCCCTGCTGATGCAGCACCGGCGGCGGACCCTGTGGGGCAGCGGCGTCCTGCTGCTGGGCTTTGGCACCGTGGGGCAGGCACTGGGGCTGCGGCTGGCAGGGCTGGGGGCGCAGGTGACGGTGGCGGCACGGCGGGCGCAGCAGCGTGCCCTTGCCGAAAGCCTTGGTCTCCGGGCGGTGGCGCTGGACCGGCTGGATACGGCAGCAGCGGACACGGTGGTAAACACCATCCCGGCACCGGTGCTGGACCGGCGGCGGCTGAGCAGCCTGCCGGCAGGGAGCCTGATCGTGGACCTTGCCTCCAAGCCCGGCGGCACCGATTTTGACGCCGCCGCCTGCCTTGGACACCATGCCATCCACGCTTTGAGCCTGCCGGCGGTGTGTGCGCCGGAGACGGCGGGGGAGGCGGTGGCACGGACGGTGCAGGCGATTTTGCGGGAGCGGGAGGAGATACTATGACAAGGCAGAAAAAGGGTCCGGTGGTCTTTGCGGTGTGCGGCAGCTTCTGCACCCTGCGCCGGGGTCTGGAGGCGGCGCAGGAGCTGGTGGAGCAGGGCTGGGAGATTTTGCCGGTGATGAGCTTTGCCGCCCGGCAGGACAGCCGGTTTGGCACCGGCGACCACTGGCGGCAGAGGCTGCAGGAGGTCACCGGGCATCCGGTGATGGACAGCTTGCAGGGGGTGGAGCCGCTGGGTCCCCGGCAGCTGGCGCAGGGGCTGGTGGTGGCACCCTGCACCGGCACCACGCTGGCAAAGCTGGCGGCAGGCATCTCGGATACCCCGGTGACCATGGCGGCAAAAAGCCTGCTGCGGGTGGGAAAGCCGGTGGTGCTGGCGGTGTCCACCAACGACGGGCTGGGAGCTTCCGGGGAGAACATCGCCCGGCTGTACCAGCGCAAACACTATTATTTTGTGCCCTACGGGCAGGACGATGCCGTCGCAAAACCCCAGAGCCTGAAAGCGGACTTTGCCCTGCTGCCTGCAGCGCTGGAGGCGGCGCTGCAGGGGCGGCAGCTGCAGCCGGTGCTGCTGGGGCAAAGGGGCGGAATGTCTTTTCAGCCGGAGCAAAATGTGGTATACTGAACTCGATGCTTTGCCGGAGCGGCACGACAGGCAGCAAATAACCAAAGGGAGAAAAACCCCATGAAAAAACTCACAGCGGCGTTTTGCGCCGTGGTGCTGGCGGTGTGTGCCGTGTTCAGCCCCGGGGCGGCTGCGGCGGGACCTGCACTGGCGGCGACCCGCGCCTACTGCATCATAGATGCCGACACGGGACTGGTGCTGGCACAACAGAATATGAACATGGAGCTGCACCCGGCGTCCATCACCAAGGTGATGACGCTGGGTCTTGCCTGTGCCAAAGCGCAGGGGGACTGGGAGGGGGTAAACCTTACCGTGAGCCACGAGGATGTCTACTCGCTGGCAGGCACGGATTCCAGCCACATCGCCCTGCAGGAAGGGGAAGAGGTTCCCCTTGTGGATGCCCTGTATGCCACCCAGATGGCAAGTGCCAACGACGGCGCAAACCTGCTGGCGGAGTATTTTGGCGGAGGGACCATTGCCGGGGGCGTGGAAAAGATGAACCGGCAGGTGCAGCGGCTGGGGCTGCAGCACACCCACTTTGCCAACCCCCACGGCATCAGCGGGGAGGACCACTACACCAGCTGCTACGACATGGCGCAGATCCTGCGGTGGGCGCTGGAGCAGCCGGGTTTTGAGGATGTGTTCACCCGCAACGAGATGTACACCATGTCCTCCACCAACATCCAGCCGGTGATCCGCTATTTTTCCCAGCAGGACAAGATCCGCATCGGCTCCAGCCGGTATTATATCTCGGACGTCCGGGGCTCCAAGCTGGGCTACACCGACACCGCCCGGTACAGCTACGCCTGTCTCGCAGAGCGCAACGGGGTGCGGCTGATCTGCGTTACCATGGAAAGTCAGCTGAGCACCGACAAATACAACGATGTGCGGACCCTGCTGGACTACGCCTTTGCAAACTTTACCGGCTACACCCAGATCCCGGCAGCCACCGTCACGGCACAACTGCCGGTGGCAGGCGGCGGGGAGAGCATCGGCACCGTCACCGTCACCGACCCGGGCACAAAGCTGCTGCTGGCAGATGGGCTTACGGCGTCGGACGTTACCGTTTCGCTGGAGCTGCCGGAGCAGTATCTGCTGGGCACCGACCCGGAGGTGTACGCCGTGTATACCGTCCAAGGCTCTGACCGGCAGGAAAGCAGCACCGTAAAGGTGGAAGCCCAGATCCAGGGTCTGGAAGAGGTGCTGCAGCAGTGCGCCGGCACCCGGCTGCCGGCGGCAGGAGATGTGGAACCCAAAAGCAGCGCAGGGCTGCTGGCGGTCATCTCCCTGAGCTGCACGGCGGCAGCAGCGGGGGTCACGGTGCTGGTGATGCGGTACAGCAGCCGCAAAAAGCGCCGTGCCCGGCAGAAGAGCCGTCGCCGCTGAGATCCATACAGCGTAAAAGCCTGCGTCAAAACAGACTTTTCCAGATAATTTTTTAAATGCTTCACAAAAGAGAGGTAAAAAATATGGGCAAGTTTACGTTTACTGAGACCGAAATTCCCGGTGTGGTGGTCATTGAACCGCAGGTGTTTGGCGACGACCGGGGCTATTTTATGGAGACCTACCAGAAAGACCAGTTTGCGGCTGCAGGCATCGACAAGGAGTTTGTGCAGGACAACCAGAGCCGTTCCACCCGGGGCGTGCTGCGTGGTCTCCACTTCCAGAAGAACCACACCCAGGGCAAGCTGGTGCGGGTGACCAAGGGCGAGGTGTACGACGTGGCAGTGGATTGCCGTCCTCACAGCGCCACCTTTGGCAAGTGGGTGGGTGTGACCCTGTCCGAGGACAACAAGAAGATGTTCTATATCCCCGAGGGTTTTGCCCACGGCTTCCTGGTGCTCAGCGATGTGGCGGAGTTCTGCTACAAGTGCACCGATGTCTACGACCCCACCAGTGAGGGCGGCATCCCCTACGATGACCCCACCGTTAATGTTCAGTGGCCGGACTGTGGCTGCGAGCACAAGACCAGCGCAAAGGACAAGCTGCACGAGCCCTTTGCAGCACAGAAGTTTGAATACTTTGAAAAGTGGTGATGGTCTGTGGCAAAATGGAAGGCAATGTGGAACGGCTTCTGGCGGTACCGGTACCTGCTGTGGAACCTTGTGAGCCGTGATTTCAAGCTCAAATACCGGCGCAGCTTTCTGGGCGTGGTGTGGAGCGTGCTGAACCCGCTGCTCATGTGCCTTGTGTACTGGGCGGTGTTCAGCAGTCTGATGGATATGCGGGGCAGCGGCATCGACAATTTTGCCGTCTTTCTCATGTGCGGTCAGCTGCTGTTCAACTTTTTCAACGAGGCTACTGCCACCGGCATGAGCAGCGTCCTCAGCGCCGCACCCCTGCTGAAAAAGGTGTATATCCCCAAGTATATCTTCCCACTGGAGAAGTGCTGCTTTGCCATGGTGAACTGCGTGTTCAGTTTTGTGGCGCTGTTGCTGGTGATGATCTTTACCGGGGCACCTTTCCATCTGACCCTCATCGAGGCGGTGTACCCGCTGGTTACCCTGTTCTTCTTCAGCTTGGGTGTGGGGCTGTTTCTGGCGGCGGCAACGGTGTTCTTCCGGGATATCATGCACATCTGGAGCGTGTTCATCACGGCGCTGCTGTACTTCTCCGCCATCTTCTACGACCCCACCCAGATGACCTTTTCCATCGGCGGGTTCAATATGCAGCAGATCATTAAACTGAACCCCATGTACTGGTATATCACGGGATTCCGCCGCACGGTGATGTGGGGCATCCCGCTGGACTTTAACATGTTTGCGGTCTGCGGCGGCTGCGCCCTGTTGTCCATGGTGGTGGGCGTGTGGGTGTTCCGAAAAACCCAGGACCGTTTTGTGCTGCATATTTAAGGAGGAAGAACAATGGAACCGATCATCAAAGTGGACAATGTTTCCATGTGCTTCAACCTCTCCACCGAAAAGCATGAGAGTCTGAAGGAATATTTTCTTGCCATGGTGCAGGGGCGGCTGCAATACGACGAATTCTACGCCCTGAAGAACGTGAGTCTGGACATCATGCCCGGGGATTTCTACGGGCTGGTGGGGCTCAACGGCTCCGGCAAATCCACCCTGCTCAAGACCATTGCCGGGGTGTACAAGCCCAGCAAGGGCAAGGTGACGGTAAAAGGCACCATTGCCCCCCTCATCGAGCTGGGCGCAGGCTTTGACATGGACCTGACCGCCCGGGAGAATATCTACCTCAACGGCACGGTGCTGGGCTTCTCCCCTAAATATCTGGACGAAAAGTTTGACGAGATCGTGGAGTTCAGTGAGCTGCAGAATTTTCTGGATGTGCCCCTGAAGAATTACTCCTCCGGCATGGTGGCGCGCATTGGCTTTGCCATTGCCACCATCACAAAGCCGGACATCCTCATTGCCGACGAGGTGCTGTCGGTGGGCGATTTCCTGTTTCAGCAGAAGTGCGAAAAGCGGATGCAGGAGCTGATGGCAGGGGGGACTACTGTGATCCTGGTGTCCCACTCCATTGAGCAGATCGAACGGATGTGCAGCAAGGTGGCATGGCTGAGCCACGGGCACCTGAAAATGAACGGGGATACCCAGACGGTCTGCAACGCCTACAAGGCAGTGCAGCGGGGCGAGGCGTGACCATGGATCTGCGATTGAAACGTGCCAGAGAACTTGCTGGCTATGCGGTGCAGCTCACCCGGGAAGAGGGTCTGCCCACCATGCTGCGGCGGGGCGCAGGCTTTGTAAAGCGCCGCTGCTTTGGCAAGCGGGCACGGTACCTGCCCGCCAAAAAGGTGCTGGCGGCACAGCGGCAGGAGATGGCAGGCAAAACGGCGGAAAGCTGCGGTCTGCCCACCATCAGCATCCTTACGCCGTTGTATAATACCCCGGAAAAATACCTGCGGGATTTTCTGGATTCCTTTGTGAACCAGACCGCCCCCAACGGGCAGCTCTGCCTTGCAGACGCTTCGGATGACCATCACCCGGAGGTCGGACAGATCGTAAAGGAATATCAGAATAAAAATAAACGCATCGTATACAAAAAAATCGAAAATCAGGGCATCGCCGCCAATACCAACGCCGCCGCAAGCCTTGCCACCGGAGAATATCTGGGGTTGGCGGATCACGATGACATCCTTGCCCCCCATGCGCTGTATGCTATGGGCAGGGGCATCCTGCAGCTGCGGCAGCGGGGGGAGCCGGACGGCTTCCTCTACAGCGACGAGGCACTGTTCACCAAGGACATCCGCCGCCCCACGGCGGCGCACTTCAAGCCGGACTACGCCCCGGATTACCTGCTGTGCTGCAACTACATCTGCCATCTGGCGGTGTTCAAAAAAGCCCTGTGGGACCAGCTGGGGGGCGAGCGTCCGGAGTGTGACGGCAGTCAGGACCACGACCTGTTCCTGCGGCTGGTGGAAAAGACCGGCGGTGCGGCGCACCTGCCCCAGGTGCTGTATTACTGGCGGGTCCACGCCGGGTCCACCTCCGGGGGTACCGGGGCAAAGCCCTATGTGGCGACAGCGGCAAAAAAGGCGCTGGCGGACCACCTGACCCGTACCGGGCGCACCGGCACCGTGGAGGAGGGGCTGTTCCCCAGCACCTACCGGGTAAAGTGGGACATTGTGGGCAGCCCCAAAGTCAGCATCCTCATCCCCAACAAGGACCACACCGAGGATCTGGAAAAGTGCCTCCGCAGCATCTGGACCAGGACCCTGTGGGAGAACTACGAGGTCATCGTGGTGGAGAACAACTCCACCGACCCCGGAACCGCCGCCTATTACCGGCAGGCACAGCAGCGCTACGAGGGGCTGCGGGTGGTCACCTACCCCCAAAAGGGCTTCAATTTCTCCGGCATCAATAATTTTGGACGGAAATATGCCAGTGGGGAATATCTGCTGCTGCTGAACAACGATGTGGAGGTCCGCAACGGGGACTGGCTCACCGAGCTGCTGCGGCAGTGCGCCCACCCCGGCGGGGCGGCAGTCTGCGGCGGGATGCTGTGGTATCCCGATGACACCATTCAGCACGCCGGAGTTATTACAGGTCTGGGCGGCTACGCCGGACACAGCCACAAGTACAAAAAGGCAGGGGGCAGCGGTTATATGTTCCGGGCTGCCACCGTGCAGGATTTTTCTGCCGTTACCGGGGCGTGCCTGCTGGTAAAGACCGGCGTGTGGGACAAACTGGGAGGGCTGGACGAGAAGTTTGCCGTTGCCTTCAACGATGTGGACTTCTGCCTGCGGGTGCGGGATGCGGGGTACCGCATTGCGTGGACCCCCTACGCTCAGCTGACCCACTACGAGAGCAAGAGCCGGGGCGGCGACGAAAAAGACCCGGTAAAGGCACGGCGGTTTGCCGCCGAGCAGCAGCGGCTGTATCAGGTCCACGGCAGAGAGAGTATTCTGGACGATCCCTACTACAATCCCAGCCTTACCCGGGACCGGGAGGATTTTTCCGAGAGCGACGACCTGCGGAACCTGAAAGAGGGCAGAGTCACGGTGCGATGGAGGCAATGACACCATGAACATCAAAGGGCATTTTGAGACCATTACCCGGCACAAGCTGCTGGTGATGCAGTACTGCTTTGCCTGCGGGCTGTATGAGCAGGGGCTGGCACACGACCTGAGCAAGTACAGCCCCACCGAGTTCATCCCCGGCTGCATCTACTATCAGGGCGACCACAGCCCCAACGAGGCAGAGCGGGCGGCAAAGGGCTATACCTCTGCCTGGCTCCACCACAAGGGGCGCAACAAGCACCATCTGGAATACTGGATCGACTACAGCACCACCAAGGCGGGGCTTACCGGCATGAAGATCCCTCTGCGGTATGTCTGCGAGATGGTCTGCGATCGGGTGGCGGCAAGCCAGATCTATCTGGGAGACAAGTACACCGATGCCTCTGCATGGGAGTACTACCAGCGCAGCCGGGATCATTACCTGCTGCACCCGGACACCCGTGCCCTGCTGGAAAAGCTCCTGAAAATGGTGCGGGATCTGGGACAGGACCGGACCTTTGCCTACATGAAGTTTCTGCTGGGCTGCCAGAAAAATTACTGAGCCCGGAGCCGCTGACGAAATCCAGCGGCTTTTTTTGTAGAAACTGTACATTGACAGAATGTGTCAGAGAGGTTTAAACTCTTAAAGTAAAAGCTCCTTAGGGGTATAAGGAGCGCAACAAAAAAGGAGGATATCCATATGAAAATGATCAAGCGAATGGCAGCGGCAGTTCTTGCGGCAGTGATGGCAATGGTGGTGCTGACCGCCTGCTCCAGCATCTCTCCCACCCAGGAAAAGGTGCGCAACGAGCTGAACGAGGCACGTGCTCAGAACGGTGTGGCGGCACTGGAGTGGAGCGAAGAGGCAAATGCTCATGCAAGAGATTTTGCCAATGAGTACCAGAAGCTGGTGAGTTCTTCCATGAGCGGCAGCAGCCATTTTGAAAGCGAGCTGGACCGTGTGGTCGGGAATCTGGTGATGACCACGGCGGACGGCAAGAGCTATAAGGCTATGTGCTATCTGGATGACCCGGATTTCTCCACCGTGTCGGATCTGCTGAATGAGGGCGTCGCACGGGATGGCTCCGCAACCGTAGTGGGCATGGCACAGGTGAACATCTACAACATCAAGACCATGATCATCATCGTTTACTGATCCATACGATACAGGGAACAGAAAGCCGCTGACGAAATTCAGCGGCTTTTTTTGTAAGGTTTGTCCATTGACCTGCCCCGGAGAGGGGAATAGTATAAAACCAGACAGCACCGCCCCCAGGGGCGGAAAAACAACGAGGAGGGTTGAATTATGAAAAAGATCAGACGGTGTATTGCGGTGGTGCTGGCGGCGGCGCTGGCACTGGCGGTACTCAGCGGGTGCATGACATTCCAGCCCCCGGAGGACCGTGCACTGGAGATGCTGAACAATGTGCGGACCCAGAATTACGGGCTCCAGCCCCTGACCCGGAACGCCGAGGCGGACAGCTACGCCCAACAGACCGTGGACTTTATGGAGACCATGCTGTACACCGAGGAGCTGGGCACCGTGCTGGCAAACTGGTCCATGAACCTTGCCTGCAGCAGCGTGGAGGGCAGGGGGTACAAGACCTCCATGTTCGTCTACAACCCGGACCGCATCACCGAGGACAAGTTCTTTGATCAGGAGGTGGCGACGAACGGAGACGCCGCCTATGTGGGCATGGCATGCGGCAGCCTGCTGAAGCTGAAATTTATGATCATAACCATCTACTGAGACAGCAAAGACCCCCGGCACAGGATGCTGCGCATCCGCTGTGCCGGGGGTCTTGTTGGTTCTGGAATGATTACTGCTCGTTGTCGTAGATGTGGATATAACGGGGTGCGTTCTTGTCCTGCCAGAGCAGCAGTGCGGCGGTGAAAGCAACGGCAAGAGTGGTGAGCACGGCAAGCAGAGCCTTGAGAAATTTCATGGTAAAAGCCTCCTTGGTGGGTCTTGCGCGGAGCGGGGGACGTTCCGCAATTACAGTGTGGCATAAGTATACCATATTCAAGGCGCAAAGGCAAACCTCTGCAAAGGGGATGCAGAAGAAAAATTGGGGCTGTTAGTTGTAACTAATCACAACATTTCGCCCAGAAAATAGAGGAAAATGCATCATTTTTGCCTGCATGTCGTTGACTTCCCACGCCAAAATGATACAATAAGTGTGTTAAGCAGCTGCTGTCCCTGTACCAGTGCGCCTGCATGGGCGCAGGGGCGGCAATTCAAGCAGAATGGGGGATTTGAATTCCATGTTGAACAAGCTGAAACGTGCGGCGCTTGGCGCGCATACGCCGCATGACAAAGCAACTGCTGCCAGCAAACCGGTCCCGATGCCTCTGCCCGCGCAGGTACGCATCCTCATGAGCCAGCACATTGGCGCACCCGCCAAGGCTCTGGTGAAAAAAGGCGATGAAGTCTTTGTCGGCACCAAGATCGGTGAGGCAGGCGGCTTTGTTTCCGCAAACATCCACTCCAGCGTTTCCGGCACTGTTGCCGCTGTAGAGCCCTTCCGTCTGTCCAACGGTCGCATGTGCGATTCTGTTGTGATCAAGACCGATGGCAAGCAGACGGTGGACCCTGCCGTGAAGGCACCCGAAGTCACCGATAAGGCAAGCTTCCTTGCCGCCGTGCGGGAGTGCGGTCTGGTGGGTCTGGGCGGCGCAGGCTTCCCCACCGATGTGAAGCTGCAGCCCAAGCAGACGGTGGATACCCTGCTGATCAACGCCTCCGAGTGCGAGGTGTGGCTCACCAGCGATACCCAGGAGATGCTGAATTGCAGTGATGACATCATCCGGGGCATCAAGGCTGTGCTGGAGTACACCGGCATTCCCAAGTGCGTCATCGGCATCGAGAACAACAAGCCCGAGTGCATCGACCTGCTGTGCAAAAAGACCAGCGGCGATGCTGCCATTGAGGTCAAGCCCCTGCCCAGCGTCTACGGCACCGGCGCAGAGCTGATCCTCATCGAAAAGTGCCTGGGTCGCGAGGTTCCTCACGGCGGTCTGCCTGCAGATGCAGGTGCCATCGTCATGAACGTCACCAGCGTTTCCACTCTGGGCAAGTACCTTGCCACCGGTATGCCGGTGGTCCAGCGCACCATCACCGTGGACGGCGATGCCTGCGAGAAGCCCCAGAACGTGGTGGTGCCGGTGGGTACCTCCTATCAGGACATCATCGACTTTGCCGGCGTCAAGGGCGGCGTCCAGCTGGGCAAGGTGGTGGCAGGCGGTGCCATGATGGGTCCCGCCGTAAAGGATCTGAGCTATCCTACCACCAAGACCACTTCCGGTCTGATCCTGCTCAGCGAGGCAGCAGCACAGCCTGCTGTGGTAAACCCCTGCATCCGCTGCGGTCGCTGCGTGGAGTACTGCCCCATGGGTCTGGAGCCTGTGGAGGTGGCAAACGCCTACGCTGCCCGTGATGTGCAGGAGCTGGGCAAGCTCCATGCAGACTACTGCTTCAACTGCGGCAGCTGCTCCTTCGTCTGCCCGGCAAAGCGCCCGGTGACCCAGACCATGAGTTTGGCAAAGGCGTTCTACCTTGGTGAAATCAAAAAAGGAGGCAATAAGTAATGGATACGAAGCTTATTGTTTCGGCGTCCCCGCACGTGCGCAGCGAAGAGACCACTGCCGGTCTCATGGCTAACGTCATCGTGGCGCTGTGCCCCTGCGTGGTCGCCTCTGCGATCATTTTTGGTATGCGTGCCCTGCTGGTCACTGCGGTGTCCGTGGCGGCATGTGTGGTGTTTGAGTGGCTGTACTGCAAGCTGCTGAAAAAGCCCAACCCCATCAGCGACCTGTCCGCTGTGGTCACCGGCATCATTCTGGCTATGAACGTGCCCGTGGGCATGCCTCTGGGTCAGCTGATCATCGGCGACCTGGTGGCGATCGTTATCGTCAAGCAGCTGTTCGGCGGCATCGGCATGAACTTTGCAAACCCCGCTCTGGTGGGTCGTATCGTGCTGTTCGTCAGCTTTGCCGGACCCATGAACAAGTGGGTGTTCCCGGATGCAGCGGTGGACCAGCTGTCCAGCGCTACCCCGCTGGCAGTGGCAGATAAGTCCAAGCTGAGCCTGCTGGATCTGTTCATGGGCATCCACGGCGGTGTTCTGGGCGAGACCTGCGCTCTGGCGATCGTTCTGGGTCTGATCTATCTGGTCGCGACCAAGACCATCAGCATCGCCATCCCCGCTTCCTATGTGGGCAGCATGTTTATCTTCTACCTCATCGCTACCAAGGATCTCCACGCTGCACTGGCAGGCATCCTGTCCGGCGGTCTGCTGTTCGGCGCTGTGTTCATGGCTACCGACTACGTCACCAGCCCCTTCACCCTGAAGGGCAAGCTGGTCTACGGCGTCTGCCTTGGCATCGTGACCTTCGCCATCCGCTTCTGGGGCAGCTACGCCGAGGGCGTGTCCTTCGCACTGCTGTTCATGAACCTGTGGGTCCCCTACATCAATGATCTGACCCGTCAGACCCCGTATGGCTATGTCAAGCCTGCGAAGAAAGCAAAGGAGGGTGCTGGCAAATGAATAAGTCCTCGAATTGGGAGACCACCGGCAAGCCCATCGTGGTGCTGAGCGTGATCGCCCTCATCGTCAGTCTGCTGCTGGCTCTGGTGAACAGCATGACCGCTCCCGTTATCGCTGAAAACACCCGCCGCACTACCCTGAAGGCATATGTCAGCGTGCTGCCCACCGTTTCGGACGCAGGCACGCTGGAGGAAGTCACCGATTATACCACCGCCAATGTTACCGGCGTGGTGAAGGCTCCCGATGGCAGCCTTGCCATCAAGGCAGAGGAAAAGGGCTTTGACGGCGGCGCTCTCGTTGTCATCATGGGCTTTGACGCCAACGGCACCGAGACCGGCATCTGGGTAGACGCTTCCACCCAGACCAAGGGCATTGGCTCCAATGTGGCAACGGACGACTACCTGGCGCAGTTCGACGGCATGGACGGCACCCAGAACATCGTGATGAATAAGGACTACGACGCATACAGCGGCGCAACCATTTCTTCCACGGCTCTGTTTGCTGCGATCAATGACTGCATCAACTGCTACAACGAGATCGCATAAAGGAGGTTGGTAAGAAATGGCACAAGAAAATAAGTCCAAGGTAAGCATCCTTACCAACGGCATCATCAAAGAGAACCCCGTTCTGCGTCTGGTTCTGGGTACCTGCTCCATTCTGGCAGTTACCACCGCAGTTTCCAGCGCACTGGGCATGGGCGCCGCCTTCACCTTCGTGCTGGTGTGCTCCAACATCATGATCTCCCTGCTGCGGAAAGTGATCCCCGGCAAGGTGCATCTGCCCTGCTACATCGTCATCATCGCAGGCTTTGTTACCATCGTGCAGATGTTCATGCAGGCATATATGGAAAGCCTGTACAACGCACTGGGCGTGTTCCTGCCTCTGATCGTTGTCAACTGTATCATTCTGGGTCGTGCCGAGATGTTCGCCTGCAAGAACAGCGTAGTGGATTCTGCACTGGACGGCGTGGGCATGGGCATCGGCTACACCCTCACCGCTACCCTGATGGCTACCCTCCGTGAGGTCCTGGGCAGCGGCACCTGGCTGGGCTTCCAGATCATTCCGGACAGCGTGGCAAAGGTCTCCATCATGACCCAGGCTCCCGGCGCTTTTTTCTGCTACGGCATCCTCATGGCAGGCTGTGTGTGGCTGGAAGGCAAGCTGGACGCCCGCATTGAGCGCAAGAGCTGCTGTGATCTTGATAATCTGAAGAAGGAGGCGGAATAAGATGCTCGTCAAACTCGCTGCTATCTTCTTCAGCATGATCCTTGTCAACAACTACGTGCTGGTGAAGTTCTACGGTATCTGCCCGTTCTTGGGCGTTTCCAAAAAGCTGGATTCCGCTGTGGGTATGTCCGGCGCCGTTATCTTCGTCATGTTCATGGCTACTGCCGTGACCTTCCCCATCCAGATCTTCATTCTGGATCCGGCAGACCTGGGCTACCTGCAGACCATCGTGTTCATTCTGGTCATCGCCGTGCTGGTGCAGTTCATTGAGATCTTCCTCAAGAAGTACATCGTTGCTCTGTACAACTCTCTGGGCGTGTACCTGCCCCTGATCACCACCAACTGCTGCGTGCTGGCTGTCACCATTCTGGTGGTGGGCGACTACGGTGCAGATGTAAAGGCTCTGGGCTTTGGCACGGCATATCTGGAGGCTCTGATCTGCGCCATCGGTGCAGGCTGCGGCTTCATGCTCGCCATGGTCATGTTCAGCGGCGTGCGCAAGCGTGTGGAGGCATGTGATCCCCCGGCACCCTTCAAGGGTCTGCCCATCACCCTCATTGCTGCTGCAATCACCAGCCTGTCCTTCATGGGCTTCGGCGGTCTCGTCGAAAACCTGTTCAATGTCACGCTGTAAGGGAGGAACAGGATTATGAATATTGTATCGGCTGTTATCCTGTGCACCATCGTGGGCGCTGTGGGTGCCATCGTTCTGGTGGCCGCCGCAAAGTTCATGGCGGTGGAGGAAGATCCCCGTATTGAAGAAGTTGCCAACTGCCTCGCCGGCGCAAACTGCGGCGGCTGCGGCTATGCAGGCTGCTCCGACTACGCCAAGGCTGTGGTCATGGACGGCGTGCCCTGCGACAAGTGCGCACCCGGCGGTCCCAAGGCTGCCGCTGCCATCGCCAAGATCATGGGCGGCGAGGCAAGTGCTGTGGAGAAGAAGGCTGTGGTCCAGTGCCAGGGCAGCTCCGAGCACTGCAAGCCCGCCTACGACTACAAGGGCATCCAGAGCTGTGCTGCTGCCGCTGCCCTGTACGGCGGTCCCAAGAGCTGCAGCTTTGCCTGCATCGGTCTGGGCGACTGCACCAAGGTGTGTAAGTTTGACGCCATCCACATCGTGGACGGTGTTGCCAAGGTGGACAAGGACAAGTGCACCGGCTGTGGTGCCTGCGCCAACATCTGCCCCAAGCAGGTGATCATGATCGACGCCGGCGGTCCCCGGAAGCCGGTGGTCATGTGCTCCAACAAGGATAAGGGTGCTGTGGCAAACAAGCTGTGCACCACCTCCTGCATCGCCTGCGGCATGTGCGAGCGTACCTGTAAGTTTGACGCCATCCACGTGGTGGACGGTGTGGCACGCATCGACTACGACAAGTGCAAGGGCTGCGGCATGTGTGCTCAGAAGTGCCCCAAGCACATCATCCTCTTCCCTCTGAAGGACGATCCCAATCCTCCCAAGCCGGTGGTAAAGCCCGCCGCTCCCGCTGCTGCTCCTGCAGCAAAGCCGGAAGCTAAGGCTGAGGCAAAGCCCGAGACCAAGGCAGAGTAATCATTGACCCTTAAGCCCGCCGTGCAGCAATGCCCGGCGGGCTTTTTGCATAAAAACGATCGAGAATGCCCTCCGCTTGCGCTCTGAGCATTTCAAATCTTCTGCACCCCGGGTGCGGAAGCGATTTTCTACTGTCTTTTGTAAAAAAATCCGGTTGCAAAGCCGGGAATCTATGGTTAAATAGAGGGAGAATACTTTCGTAAAGAGAGGAACATCATGGAACAACACAACAAGCGCCTGCGGAATACAGGCTTCCTTACCTTCTTCTTCAGCGGTATCTGCACCATCAGCGCCGGTGTGGTGGTGAGCCTGCTGCAGGAAAAGTACGGTTTTGCCTACGGCATGACCGGCACCCTGCTGTCTTTGATGAGCGTGGGCAACCTGCTGGCAGGCTTCCTCATTGCCATGCTGCCGGGGGTGCTGGGCATGAAAGCCAGTGTGCTGCTGCTGACCATCGGCTATGGGGCAGGCTACGGGCTCATGGGGGTCACCGGTGCTCTGGCGGTGCTGGCGCTGGGATTTTTCCTGCTGGGCATTGCCAAGGGCAGCGTCATCAACACCTGCACCATTCTGGTCAGCGACAACTCTCCGGACCGCACCCGGGGCATGAACACGATGCACGCCTGCTACGCTTGCGGCGCCCTGCTGTGTCCCTTTCTCATCACGGCGGCGGCAAAGGTCAGCACCGGGCTGGCGGTGCTGCTGCTGGCAGCTCTGGGCGCGGTGCTGTGGCTGGTCTACCTGTTCACCCCTCTGGGAGGCGAAAAGGTAAAGACCGGCAAGAGCAGGCAGGTCACCGACTGGAGCTTTCTGCGCTCTGGGCGGTTCTGGCTGCTCACCGGTCTGCTGTTCTTCCAGAACGCCGCTGAGCAGAGCGTCAACGGCTGGATGGTGACCTACTTCAAGGGCAGCGGCATCATCACCGGCACCCTGGCGGCATACACCGTCACGGTGATGTGGGGCGCTACCCTGGTGGCACGGCTCCTCATCGCCTTTGTGTTCCCCTTTAAAAATCCCCGCAAGGCAATGGTGGGCATGAGCGTGCTGTGCTGCGTGTTCTATGTTTTTCTGGTCCTTGCCCACTCGCAGGCAACGGCGATCGTCCTGCTGTTTGCCTTTGCCTTCTCCATGGCGGGCTTGAACCCCACCGCCGTGGCAAGTGCCGGTAAGATGACCAGCGTTGCCAGCATGGGCATCATGCTGCCGGTGGCGTCCAGCGGTGCCATTCTGATGCCCTGGATCGTCGGCGTGGTGTCGGAGCGTGCCGGTCTTGCCGTCGGTATGGCGACCAACATCCTGCCCTGCGTGGGTCTGATCCTGATCACCCTTCTGGTGGCAAGACTGCCGGAGGAATAAGAAACAGGGTGCTGCCGCAAGGATGGCTGCGCTATGGGCAAAATGATGTGCCGCTGGTGCGGCAATGCCGGACAGTTCCGCCGCACGGATGTTTCCGCAGGAAACCAGTGCGGCAGCTGCCGCTTCCCTTTGCGACCTCACCCGTGAAAAGGGGATAGCGGAGCATCCGCAGATGCTCCGCTATCCCGAAATGATAAATAATGATTCCGCTATAGATGCCCAGAGCGCAAGCGGAGGGCATTTTGAATCGTTTTGGGTCAGCCCTCAATGCCTCTTGCCTTTGCGCTGAACTGGCAGCCGCAGTAGTCCTGCCGGTACAGCCCGTATTCTTCGGACAGCTGCAGGCTCCGCAGGTAGCCGTTGTGTTTTTTGAAGTCCGAGGGCAGGTGCCGGACCCCAAATTCTGCTTCCAGCTCCTGCCCGATCTCATTGATGCGCTTTGCATCCTTGTGGGGGCTGATGGACAGGGTGGTGGTAAACCAGTCAAAGCCGTGGGCTGCCGCATACTCTGCCGCCCGGCGCATCCGCAGCCGGTAGCAGACGGTGCAGCGGCTGCCCCGCTCCGGCTCTGCTTCCAGCCCCTGCACGGCATCGTAGAACTCCCGGGGGTCGTAGCGGTCCTCCACCACCGTCACCCCCAGCGGGTGGGCGGCGGCAACAAACTTTTTCAGTTCCTCGCCCCGGCGGTGATACTCCTGACTGGGCCAGGTGTTGGGGTTGTAGTAGAGCACCGTGATCTCAAAATACTGACACAGCTGCTCCAGCACGGCACTGGAACAGGGACCGCAGCAGGCGTGGAGCAGCAGCCGGGGGCGGCTGCCTTCCAGCTGCTGCAGCACGGCGTCCATCTGCTGGGCATAGTTTAATTGTTTTGACATGGAAAGCATCCTTTGCTATACTGCTCTGTGGGAGCAGAAATGATCTCGTACAGTACATTATAACACACTTTGTGGGAAAATACAGGAGGACCTATGACCAAGGAAAAGATCGCCCGCATCAACGAGCTGGCACATAAAAGCAAGAACGAAGGTCTCACCGAGGCAGAAAAGGCAGAGCAGCAGGCGCTGCGGCAGGAGTATCTGGAGGACGTGAAGGCAAACTTCCGTGCCCAGATGGAGAACACCTCCATCAAGGAGCCGGACGGCACCATCCACCGGGTGGTGCGCCGTGCCGACCGGAAGTCCCAGGACTGAGACCGGCACCCGAAACACAGGCAAAAGGGGAAAACGCAGCACAAGCGGCGTTTTCCCCTTTTTTTGCGGGACGATCTGTGTTATACTATACTTGCATTGGTGCGTGCATATCCTGCGCCGGTGCGGTTTCCCAAGGTGGCGTATCCCGGGCAAGGTGCACGGAAAAGGCTGTCTTTTGAAAAAATGATAAAGAGGTCATTTATTATGCTTACTGCAATTACGGGTATCAACTGGGGCGATGAGGGCAAGGGTCGCATGGTCGACCTGATCAGCCAGGAGTATGACATCGTTGCACGGTATCAGGGCGGCAACAACGCCGGTCACACCGTGAAGAACGAGCGGGGCAAGTTCGTGCTGAACCTGCTGCCCTCCGGCATCCTGCGCCCGGACGTTGTCTGCGTTATGGGCAACGGCATGGTCATCGATCCCCAGCATCTGGATGGCGAGATCAACAAGCTGCGGGAGCAGGGCATCGACATCAGCCCCGCTAACCTGAAGATCTCCGACCGTGCCACCATCACCATGCCCTACCATGTGGAGCAGGATGGTCTGGAAGAGGCACGTCTGTCCAAGACCGGCGCACAGTTTGGCTCCACCAAGCGGGGCATCGCCTATGCTTACGGCGACAAGTACATGAAAAAGACCCTGCGCATGGGAGATCTGCTGCATCTGGACGACGCTGTGAAGAAGCGTCTGGTCACCATGGTGGACTCCAAGAATCTGGTGATGGAGGGCAGCTACAACGCCGCTCCCATCAGCGTGGACGAGATGTGGGCATGGCTGGAAAAGTATGCTGCCATCTTCAAGGACTACATCTGCGATGTGGGTCAGTACCTTGCAGACGCCGACGCCGAGGGCAAGAAGGTGCTGTTTGAGGCACAGCTGGGCGCTCTGCGGGACATCGACTTTGGCATCTACCCCTACACCACCTCCTCCAACGTCATCGGTGCCTATGCGCCCATCGGTGCAGGCATCCCGGGTCACAAGCTCCACAACTCCATCGGCGTCATGAAGGCATACTCCTCCTGCGTGGGTGACGGTCCCTTCACCGCCGAGCTGGCAATGACCGAGGAAGAAAAGCATTTCCTGCGGGAGGCTGGTCACGAGTACGGTGCAGCCACCGGTCGTCCCCGCCGTGTGGGTCCCATCGACCTGGTGGCAAGCCGCTACGGCGTGTTCTGCCAGGGTTGCGATGAGGTGGCACTGACTCTGCTGGACGTGCTGGACTACATGGAAAAGATCCCCATGGTCACCGCCTACAAGCTCACCGACGGCACCACCACCACCCGTTTCCCCATGGGCGAGGCACTGGATACCGCACAGCCTGTGGTGGAGTACCTGCCCGGCTGGCACTGCGACATCACTGCAGCACGGAAGTGGGAGGACCTGCCCAAGGAAGCACAGGACTACGTGGAGTATCTGGAAAAGGCTGTGGGCTGCAAGATCACCTATATCTCGGTGGGTGCCGAGCGTGAGGCTTACGTCCATCGGGTCTGATGTTCCCCGGCTGCCCCTAAGTTGTAGAAAAGGAAGCGTCACAGATGTTTGATATCATTACCGACAGCGCCTGCGACCTGACGCTGGACACTGCCAAGCAGCTTGGCATCGAGGTCGTGCCCTTCTATGTTTCGCTGGACGGCGAGCACTACCGCAAGGAAGGGGTGGAGATCCCGGTGCGGGATTTCTACCAGTTTATGGTGGACAACCCCGCCGCCTACCCCAAGACCAGCCTTGCCTCCATCGAGGACTTTGAAAAGACCTTCCGTGCCCATGCAGAGGCAGGGCGGGATGTGCTGTGCCTTGTGTTCACCGGCAAGATGAGCGGCTGCGTGGGCAGTGCCCGCAACGCCCGGGACCTGGTGCTGGAGGACTACCCCCATGCACGCATCGAGGTCATGGACAGCACGGCGGCAACGGTCACCGAGTCCACCATGGTGGAAAATGCGGTGGCAATGCGGGATGCAGGCTGCTCTCTGGATGAGACGGTGACCTGGCTGGAGGCAGAAAAGGTCACCAACCAGATCTTCTTTACCGTGGGCAATCTGGACTACCTGATCAAGGGCGGACGCATCGGCAAGGTGACGGGACGGGCAGCAAATATGCTGGGCATCAAGCCCATGATCCTGTTCAAGGACGGCGAGATCTTTTCCGGCGGTGTGGCGCGTGGACGCCAGAAGAGCTTTGAAAAGGCGCTGGAACAGCTGATGAACTATCTGGAGGCACACGGCGGCACCCCCGACGACTACCGCATCACGGTGGGCTACGGCTACGATGCCGACGAGGGCAAGCGTCTGTGGATGCAGACCCGGGCGGCACTGCGTGCCAAGTACCCCGGCGCACAGTGCGAGGTAGGGCTGCTGCAGATCGGCTGCACCATTGCGGTGCACACCGGTCCCTATGCGCTGGGCATGGGCGTCATGCGCCGCTGGAAGAAACAGGGCTGATATAATGGTGTGAGGAGCGCATTATGAAGTTTAGATTTTATAAGCATTCTTTTCTGGCAACAATGATGAGCCTTCTTGGCGCAGGCGGTGCGTTGATAGGCGTTATGCTTCTGCTGAGTTTGATTGCAGAGATTGGCAGCATGACCGCTGCAGATATAATTGGAATTTTGATTACGGTAGCGCTTTTTATTGCAGGTGGCTTTTGGCTGTCTTGTAAGGCCGATGATGTTGCGGAACGCAAAGCAATCAAGCTGTGCCAAAAGGAAATGTCCAGCGATAAGAAATAACAATTTTTAATTACAAAAAGGGGCTGCTGCATTTGCGGTAGCTCCTTTTTTGCATGAAATTTCCAATTGCAAACTTTTTGTGAACCCTATTGACAACATGGGTAGATTGGAGTATATTTTTAGCAGTCGAACAGATAGAGTGCTAAAGAAACGACAAACCAGTTCGGCGGGAGGTGCAGAAAACCATGAAACAACCAAAGATCAGCAAAGACTCCCGGCTCTGCCGCCTTCCGGCGGAGAACGGTTAGCAGATGAATGATCTGTCCGCTAAAAACGAAACCATCGGTATGAATGGAGGGACAACTTTATGAATACCAATCAGTATACACAGAAAACACTGGAGGCTCTACAGGCAGCGCAGCAGCTGGCTGTGGAGTACCAGCATAACGCTCTGGAGCCGGAGCATCTGCTCCATGCTCTGGCAGCGCAGGAGCAGGGACTGATCCCTCAGCTGCTCCAGAAACTCAATGTGGATCCCGGCAGCTTTGCAGCTGCCGTGGCAGAAAAGCTTTCCGCCCTGCCCCGGGTGTCCGGCTCCGGTCGTGACCCGGACAAGGTGTATATCTCGCAGGCAACGGATAAGGCGCTCAGCGCCGCTGCCCGGGAAGCAAAGGCAATGAAGGACGAATACGTCAGCGTGGAGCATCTGTTCCTGGGGCTGCTGGATGAGCAGACCCAGAACACCACCGAGCTGTTCCGTGCCTTCAACATCACCAAGGACAGATTCCTGCAGCAGCTGACGGCAGTCCGGGGCAACCAGCGGGTCACCACCGATAACCCGGAGGATACCTACAACGCCCTGCAGAAATACGGGCAGGATCTGGTGGATCTGGCACGCAAGCAGAAGCTGGACCCGGTGATCGGGCGTGATCAGGAGATCCGCAACGTGATCCGTATCCTGTCCCGTAAGACCAAGAACAACCCCTGCCTCATCGGTGAGCCCGGCGTCGGCAAGACCGCTATTGCTGAGGGACTGGCACAGCGGATCGTCCGGGGCGACGTGCCGGAAAACCTGAAGGACCGCACCGTGTTCAGTCTGGACATGGGCGCTCTGGTGGCAGGTGCTAAGTACCGGGGCGAGTTTGAGGAACGCTTGAAGAGCGTGCTCAACGAGGTAAAGAAGAGCGAGGGCAAGATCATCCTCTTTATTGATGAGCTCCACACCATCGTGGGCGCCGGCAAGACCGACGGCGCCATGGACGCAGGCAACCTGCTGAAGCCTATGCTGGCACGGGGCGAGCTGCACTGCATCGGTGCCACTACCCTGGATGAGTACCGCCAGTATATCGAAAAGGATCCCGCTCTGGAGCGCCGGTTCCAGCCGGTGCAGGTGGATGAGCCTACGGTGGAGGATACCATCTCCATCCTTCGTGGTCTGAAGGAACGGTACGAGGTGTTCCACGGCGTAAAGATCAACGACAGCGCCCTCATCGCTGCCGCTACCCTTTCGGACCGCTACATCACCGACCGATTCCTGCCGGATAAGGCGATCGACCTGGTGGATGAGGCTTGCGCCATGATCAAGACCGAGATGGACAGCATGCCCAGCGAGATGGATGATCTGGCACACCGTATCACCCAGCTGCAGATCGAGCAGGTGAGCCTGAAAAAGGAGACCGATGCCCTGAGCCAGAGCCGTCTGAAGGATCTGGAAAAGGAGCTGGCAGAGCTGCAGGACAAGTTCCGCAGCATGAAGGCAAAGTGGGAAAACGAGAAGAATGCCATCGGTAAGGTCCAGTCCCTGAGGGAAAAGATCGAGCGGACCAACGCCGACATCGAGAAGGCACAGCGGGAGTATGACCTGAACAAGGCGGCAGAGCTGAAGTACGGCAAGCTGCCTCAGCTGCAGAAACAGCTGGAAGAGGAAGAGAAGGTCGCCGCTGCCAAAAAGGAAGACAGCCTGCTGCGGGATCGGGTCACCGATGAGGAGATCGCCCGCATCGTGGCACGCTGGACGGGCATCCCGGTGGAGAAACTGGTAGAAGGCGAGCGGGAGAAGCTGCTGCATCTGGACGATGTGCTCCATAAGAGGGTCATCGGACAGGACGAGGCTGTCACCAAGGTCAGCGAGGCGATCCTCCGTAGCCGTGCCGGCATCGCCAACCCCAACCGCCCCATCGGCAGCTTCCTGTTCCTGGGTCCCACCGGCGTGGGCAAGACCGAGCTGGCAAAGGCTCTGGCACAGGCACTGTTTGACGATGAACGGAACATGGTGCGGATCGACATGACCGAGTATATGGAGAAGTTCAGCGTCAGCCGCCTCATCGGCGCGCCTCCGGGATACGTGGGCTACGAAGAGGGCGGTCAGCTTACCGAGGCTGTGCGCCGCAAGCCCTACAGCGTGGTGCTTTTCGATGAGGTGGAAAAGGCACATCCGGATGTGTTCAACATCCTGCTGCAGGTGCTGGATGACGGTCGTATCACCGACAGTCAGGGTCGTACCGTGGACTTTAAGAACACGGTGATCATCCTGACCTCCAACTTGGGCAGCGACATTATCCTGAACGATCTGGAGCAGCGCCGTGCGCAGGGTTCCAACGAGCTCAGCGAGGAGGCAAAGAAGCAGATCGACCTGCTGCTGAAGAGCAAGTTCCGTCCGGAGTTCTTGAACCGTCTGGACGAGATCGTCTACTACAAGAGCCTCACCAAAGAGGAGATGCGTAAGATCGTGGATCTGCAGCTGGAGGACCTGCGCCACCGTATGGAGGAAGGCAAGCACCTGAAGCTGGAGGTTACCACCGCCGCCAAGGACTTCATCATCGATTCTGCCTACGACAGCGTCTATGGTGCACGTCCCATCAAGCGGTTCATCCAGAGCCGTGTGGAGACCCTCATCGCCAAGGCGATCATTCAGGGCAGCTACGCCGAGGGCAATACCCTGACGGTGGACTACGACGGCAGTGCTCTGGTGCTGCGCTAAACAGATTTTACCTGTTTTGTACACCTGCCGTAGGCAGAAAGCTTGCACCACCCTACGGAATATGGTATTATAACAAGTAACATTGATGTGCTTTTCATCGCAGAATGGCAACGATGGAAAGCACATTTTTGTATACTAGAAAGTTTATGGGCAAGACCCTCTCAGCCATCGCACAGCGATGGCGGGGAGGGTGAAAAATTAAAACAGAAAGTTGAGTGTGATTTTCCTTTTTATGGACGATGGCAGTATTACCCTCTTGGTGGCGCTGGTGATCCTGGTGGCATTCTCCGCCTTTTTCTCCGCTTCCGAGACCGCATTTTCTTCCCTGAATCAGATCCGTCTGAAGAGCCGTGCCGAGGACGGTGACGGTTCTGCCGCCCGGGTGCTGGCTATGTCGGAAAAATACGACAAGTTGCTTTCCACCATCCTCATCGGCAACAATATCGTCAACATCGCCGCCGCCTCTATCGGCACCATCCTTTTTACCCATTGGCTGGGTCAGGAGCGTGGTGCCACCATGTCCACCCTGGTGCTGACCGTGGTGGTGCTGATCTTTGGCGAGATCAGCCCCAAGAGCATCGCCAAGGAGATGCCGGAGACCATTGCCACGGCGGTTTCGCCCTTCCTGAACCTGCTGATGATCCTGTTCACCCCCCTGACCTGGCTGTTCAGTCAGTGGAAGAGGCTGCTGGGTCGCTTTATCCACAGCCGGGAGGAAGACACCATCACCGAGGGTGAGCTGATGACCATGGTCAGCGAGGCGGAAAATGACGGGGAGCTTACCGACCGGGAGAGCCAGCTCATCCGCAGCGCCATCGAGTTCGATGACGTGGAAGTGGAGGAGATCCTGACCCCCCGGGTGGATGTGATCGCAGTGGAGGATGATACCTCGCTGGACGAGGTGGCACGCGCCTTTGCGGAATCCGGGTATTCCCGCCTGCCTGTCTATCACGACACCATCGACAACATCATTGGTGTGGTACATGAAAAGGACTTCTATCTGGCACTGCTGAAAAAGGACGCAAAGCTGGAAGAGCTGGTGACCCCCGCCCTGTACACCACCGGTTCCACCCAGATCTCCCAGTTGCTGCGGACCCTGCGGGAGCAGCACCATCACATGGCTGTGGTGGTGGACGAGTACGGCGGCACCGAGGGCATCATTACTCTGGAGGACATTCTGGAGGAGCTGGTAGGCGAGATCTGGGATGAGCACGACGAGGAGACCGAGGACTTCCGCAAACAGTCCGATGGCAGCTGGCTCGTGGCAGGCAGCGCCGGCGTGGACGACCTGTATGAGTTGCTGGATCTGCCGGAGGACGAGGACATCGACTCCAACACGGTGAACGGTCTGGTGCAGGAAAAGACCTGCCACCTGCCCAAGGTGGGAGACTGCTTTACACTGGGCAGCTATAACGGCGTGGTGACCCGCACCGCCAAGCGCCGGGTCACCGAGGTGCGGCTGACTCCCACAGAAAAGCCGGAAAGCGACCGGGAAGAAGGGGAAAAGGGGGACAAAAACCACTTCAGCCGCCTTGCACCCCGCAGCGAAAGCCGCAGCTGAGCGGCATCCGGTATAAACAAACACAAATAAACAGGAGCCGTTCCGGTTCCCCGTGGTCTTTGGACCGGGGAACGGAGCGGCTCCTGTTTGCTTGTTTCAGAGAAGGGCGGGGGAGAAGGGGATGCACTGTGCCGTCACCGGCACCAGATGAATCAAAGCAGCGCCGTCCCGCAGGTCGATGTGGAAGCGACCGTCGTGGTCCACCTGCTTCATCTCGATCTTTGCTTCGGTGCCGTCTGCCCCCACCAGATACGCCTCGTACCCCTCCAGAGCGGACAGGTCCACATAGGCGATGGTGTCCCGGGTCCGGATGGCACTTTCGTCATCGTTGTAGCACACAAGGGTCAGCACCTGCTCGCCGTTGTCCAGTGTGCCGGTGTAGGCATCCCCGGCGTACACCGGGAACACGGCGTCCACCTTGTGCAGGACCCCCTTTTTCCCGTTCACCTCGCCGCCCTCAGCGCAGATGGTGTACTCCCGGACTTTGCCCTCGGCATCCCGGAACTGTGCTACCAGCGCAGCGTCGGTGTGGCGGCTGCCGCAGTCGCTGTTCTTGTGGGAGACCACTGTGAACCCGGCGGCGTCCGTTCCGGCTCCCGGGGTCCGGGCGCAGGCGGAGATGGCACCACTGGTGAGAAGGCAGGCAGACATGCCCAGCAGGGCAAAGGTTTTCATCCAATGTTTCATACAAATATCCTCTCTATCGTAAAACAGATCTTTCGGCGCTGTGGAATGGATCGCGATCATCTGCAAGGCGCTTCTGCCCTATAATACGAGATACCGGGGACAATGCCTGCAACAAAAATAAAAAAAGACCCTCTGCGGTCTGGCAGAGGGTCACAGGTTCAAAGGATCACAGCAGGGGGATGCCGGCGTTGGCGCAGGCGGTGCGGGTGGCTTCGTCCCAGACGCTTGCCTGCACCTCGCCGATGTGGACGCTGCCCAGCAGCAGCATGCACAGGCGGCTCTGTCCGATGCCGCCGCCGATGGAGTAGGGCAGCTCCCCGTTGAGCACTGCCTTGTGGAAGGGCAGGTTACGGCGGTCATCGCAGCCTGCCATGGTCAGCTGCCGGTCCATGCTTTCGGGGCTGACCCGGATGCCCATGCTGCTGAGCTCGTAGCTGCACTGCAGGGGGTCGTTCCAGAACAGCAGGTCACCGTTCAGATCCCAGTCGTCGTAGTCCGGAGCACGACCGTCGTGGGGCTTGCCGCTCTTTAAGGGGGCACCGATCTTCATCAGGAAGGTGGTGCCATTCTCTTTGACAAAGGCGTTCTCCCGCTCCTTGGGGGTCAGGTCCGGGTACATGTCCTCCAGCTCCTGAGCGGTGATAAAGATCACGTTGGGGGTGTGCAGGGGCAGGTCCTGCAGCTGGGGGAACATGGCGTGGAGGTTCATCTCGGTGGCACACACCGCAGAGACGATGGAGCGCACCACACTCTTCAGGTACGCCTCGTTGCGGTCCTCCACCCGGATGACCTTTTCCCAGTCCCACTGGTCCACATACACCGAGTGGAGGTTGTCCAGCTCCTCGTCCCGGCGGATGGCGTTCATGTCGCAGTAAAGACCCTTGCCTACATGGAAGTCGTAGTCCTTCAGCGCCTTGCGCTTCCACTTTGCCAGAGACTGCACCACCTGCGCCTCGGTGCCGCTGTCCTTGATGTCAAAGCTGACCTTCCGCTCCACACCGTTCAGGTCGTCGTTGAGACCGGTGGATGCCTCCAGAAACAGCGGTGCGGACACCCGGTACAAATTCAGGGTGGCACACAGGGTGTCGGCAAACAGCCGCTTTACCGTGCCGATGGCACGCTGGGTGTCGTACAGGTTCAGTGCAGGCGTGTAGTTTGCCGGGATGATGATCTTGCTCATAGCGTTTTACCCCTCTATTCTGTGTTGTTTCAGGGTCCTGCTTTCCCCACAGGACCCCAGCTTTTACGGCTGAAAACACTGGATTCATTATGGCACATTTTTTTACGAAAGTAAAGTGCATCCATGAAAAAAGCGTGCTGCGTTCAACACAGCACGCTTTTTGACTTTTACGGGTTGACAAAGAGGTAGGCGTGGTGAGGAGTGCCAGTTTCTTCCTTGCAATTGAGAATATAGGAATGTGGGCTATTCGGCAGAGAACTCAAATCAATGGTAGCATAACCATTGGGATTAAAAGAGAGGGGACACGAAATAGGATTCTCCTTGTCATAAACAAAATAAGCACAGGATGGATATAGAGTGCCATTGTGATATTCGGTCCCTTTATACCATTCAATTGTTGCGGGAGATTCTTTGCCATATTGGTAAAGCTTGAGAAGATCAATTTCCTCATCGGGCGAAAAGTTATAGTAGTTGCGATAAACAAATTCTTTTTTCACTACGATGTCTGTGATACGATTTGTTAATGTGGCAGTATGAAAAAGATTGTCATAGCCCATATAGTTGGAAACGATGTCTTTAAGAAGAGAGCCGTCTAAAGAAACAGGGCGTTCAGCAGTAGAAAGCATAGTGCTGCCAGAACCGATGGATGAATTGTCTTCAGGAAATGGAACCCAGAAGTAATATTCGTCTTGACGATTGCGTTTTCCAGCATGATGAGGAATATCATCGAGTGATTCACGGGGAATATCTTCGCGATATCCGTAACGCTTAAGACTTACAAGCCAAGGAACACCACTGGAATCAATATCAATCGTTGCGGGGATAGTATTTCCGACTTCAGTTATGGTATAAAAAGATACGGTATCTGGGACGGAGCCAGAGGTAGAGATATAAACCAACTCCGCGCGGGAACTGTATAGAGCGGAACCACTATGATATGTCTGGAATTTGCAAATATCCAAAAAAGTAACAAAGGTAGAGTCGGATTCCAAAGTGACTGGAACCGGAGAAAAACTTCCCGAGGACCAGTGGATGAAATATGGACAGTTGGTAAAACGGCTGTATTCTTGCGCTTCTTCTAGTGTTAACTCCTGACCGCTGTAATTGCTAATATCAGTATCTGCACATGAATCAACATCAGAAGAAACGTCAGGGGTGGGTTCTGATGTGCTGGATGCAGCTATATCAGGAGAGCGCGAATTAGAAGCTCCACAGCTGCTTAATTCGAGAGAAAGTGGTAACGCAAGAAACGCTGGTGATAGTTTCAAAAAAGTTCGTCTTTTCATGATTTTGTACCTCACAGCCCAAAATAATACTGCATAATCTAATTATAGATAATATTCATCTAAAAGTCAATAGACGGAATTTATCTAGGCTATCCTATCAGCAGGAGGTCGAGATGAATGGAGATGAGTAGAAATCGCTTAAAAGACCTGCGGGAGGATCATGATTACACCCAACAGCAGGTAGCGGAGAAAATAGGTATCACACAGCGCAAATACAGCTATATTGAAACAGGCATCCAACAGCTGACAGCAGAGGTTCTCGTTCCGCTGGCACGGTTTTATAACGTAAGCATTGACTACCTTCTGGGCGAAACAGACTGCCCAAAGCGTTACCCGAAAGTATTATAATAAAACAAAAAGAGAGTTGAGATTCTTTGTTCAAGAATTTCAGCTCTCTTTGCCTTTATGAAATCATTACCCGCCCAGATAGGCGCTGCGGACCCGCTCGTTGGTCAGCAGCTGGGCACCGGTGCCATCCATGACCACCCGTCCGGTCTCCAGCACGTAGGCACGGTCGGCTACGGACAGAGCCATCTGGGCGTTCTGCTCCACCAGCAGGATGGTCATGCCCTCCTTGTGGATGTTGCGGATGATGTCAAAGATCTCCTGCACCAGCAGGGGAGAAAGACCCATGGAAGGCTCGTCCAGCATCAGCATGGAGGCGTTGCTCATAAGGGCACGTCCCATGGCAAGCATCTGCTGCTCGCCGCCGGACATGGTGCCTGCCAGCTGCTTGCGGCGCTCCTTCAGCCGGGGAAACAGCTCAAAGACCTTTTCCTTGTTGGGGGCGATGGTGGAAGCGGGCTGGGTGTAGGCACCCATGTCCAGATTCTCCTCCACAGTCATGTGCAAAAACACATGGCGTCCCTCCGGCACCTGCGCCAGACCTGCCTCCACGATCTTGTGGGCACGGACTCCCTTGATGCTCTTGCCCTTGTACAGCACATCGCCGGTGCGGGGATGCAGCAGACCGGAAACGGTCTTCAGGGTGGTGGACTTGCCGGCACCGTTGGCACCGATCAGGGTCACGATCTCGCCTTCCTTGACCTCAAAGGAGATGTCCTTGACGGCGTGGATGTTGCCGTAGAAGACGTTGATGTTATCCACTTTCAGCATGGTATCAGCCATGGGTCAGCCCTCCTTTTTGCCCAGGTACGCTTCAATGACCTGGGGGTTGTCCCGGATCTCATCCGGGGTGCCCTTGGCGATGATGCGTCCGAAATTCAGCACAGCGATGCCTTCGCAGATGCCCATGACCAGGCTCATGTCGTGCTCGATCAGCAGCACGGCGATGTTGAACTGGTCCCGGATGCGGCGGATGGTCTCGGTCAGCTCGGCGGTCTCCGAGGGGTTCATGCCGGCAGCAGGCTCATCCAGCAGCAGCAGCTTGGGATTGGTGGCAAGGGCACGCATGATCTCCAGCCGGCGCTGGGCACCGTAGGGCAGGCTGCCTGCCTGGGTGTAGGCAAGGTCTGCCATGTGGAAGATGTCCAGCAGCTCAAAGGCACGCTGGGTGCATGCTTTCTCTTCCTTCCAGTAATTGGGCAGCCGGATCAGGGAAGAGGCAAGGTTGTATTTCATGGACTCGTGGAGACCCACCTTGATGTTGTCGATGACAGTGAGCTCCTTGAACAGACGGATGTTCTGGAAGGTGCGTGCCACGCCCATGCGGTTGACCTGATAGGTCTTTTTGCCGGCGGTGGGCATACCGTCAATGAGGATGGAGCCGCGGGTGGGCTGGTACACGTTGGTGAGCAGGTTGAACACGGTGGTCTTGCCGGCGCCGTTGGGTCCGATAAGACCGGTGATCTCGTTGCGACCGATCATCAGGTTGAAGCCGTCCACGGCGGTAAGACCGCCAAAGTCGATGCCCAGTTCCCGGACATCCAGAATGGGCTTTTTATCCTTGTCCCGGTCGGTAAGGAAGCCGCCGGAGGGCACACTGTGCAGTCTGGTCTGAAACTCACTCATGGTCTGCATCCTCCTTCTGGGTATTTTTGCGGAAGAGTTCGCCGTTGATGATCTTTTCCACGATGCGGCTCATGGAGAAGTCGTAGCTGCCCAGCAGTCCGCCGGGACGGAAGATCATCATCAGGATCAGCACCAGCGAGTAGACCACCATGCGGTAGCTCTCAAAGCTGCGGGTAGCTTCCGGCAGGATGGTCAGCACGGTAGCGGACAGGATGGAGCCCAGCATGGAGCCCATGCCGCCCAGCACCACCATGACCAGGATCTCGATGGACTTCATAAAGCCGAAGGTGGAGGGGGTCAGCACGCCGATGTAGCAGGCGTACAGACCGCCGGCAAGACCGGCAAAGGCGGCGGAAAAGGCAAATGCCATGACCTTATAGTAGGTGGTCTGGATGCCGCAGCTCTCGGCGGCGATCTCGTTGTCCCGGATCGCCAGCACGGCACGACCGTGGCGGCTCTTCATCATGGTGTGGATCAGAAAACAGGTGATGACCACGCAGAGGAACACATTGGTAAAGTTGGAATACTTGGGGATGTTCTTCAGACCCTTGGAGCCGTAGAACAGCTTGAAGCCCAGCACATCGTCGATGTTGTTCAGGGTGATGCGGATGATCTCGCCAAAGCCCAGAGTCAGGATCGCCAGATAGTCACCGGTGAGCCGCAGGGCAGGGATGCCGATGAGGATGCCAAAGATCCCCGCCACGATCCACGCCAGCACCAGACCGGCAGCAAAGGCAGCGGCGGAGGGCAGGTTGGAGTACTTGGTAAAGAGGGCGCAGGTGTAGGCACCCACAGCCATGAAACCGGCGTGACCCAGAGGCAGCTGTCCCAGATAGCCGGTCGCCACGTTCAGGGAGACCGCAAGGATGATGTTGATGCCCACCGTCAGCAGCACCTTGTTCTGGTAGGTGGAAAGGGTGTTCCGGGTCACATAGGAAAGCACCGTGAACAGCAGCCCCACCAGCACCAGATTCATCAGGTAGCGCAGAGGCATCGTAAAGGCTTTGCGACATTCTTTGTTTTTCATCTTGCTGCCCTCCTTACACCTTCTCCTGCACCTTGCGGCCCAGGAAGCCTGTGGGCTTCACCAGCAGCACGATGATCAGGATGGCAAATGTGACGGCGTCCTTCCACGCCGACAGACCGATGGCGGAGACAAAGCACTCGCACAGACCGATGGCGATGCCGCCGATCATGGCACCGGGAATGGAGCCGATGCCGCCCAGAACCGCAGCGACGAATGCCTTCAGACCCAGCATGGAGCCCATGGTGGGGGTAGCCTGCGGATAGGAGCAGCAGTACAGCACGCTGCCGATGCCTGCCAGAGCAGAGCCTACGGCAAAGGTAAAGGAGATGGTGCTGTTGACGTTGATGCCCATGAGGCGGGCGGCGTCCATGTCCTCCGACACCGCACGCATTGCCTTGCCCAGCTTGGTCTTTTGCACCAGGAAGGTGAGCCCTGCCATGGACAGCACCGTCACCAGCAGGGTGATCACCGAGGTGATGCCCAGAGGCACCTTGCCCAGCATAAAGGTCTTGGACTCGTAGTAGGCGGGGATCACCTTTGCACCGGAGCCTAGGATCAGCTCCGCCGTGTACTCCAGAAAGAAGGAGACACCGATGGCGGTGATCAGCAGGGAGATGCGGGGAGCGTTCCGCAGGGGGGTGTAGGCGATCTTTTCGATGACCACGCCCAGCAGGGTGCAGGTGAGGATGGTGGCGCACACGGCAGTCACGGGACCCAGCCCCAGCTGGTTCATGACGAACCAGGACATGTAAGCGCCTACCATGATGACGTCGCCGTGGGCAAAGTTCAGCAGCAGGATGATGCCGTACACCATGCTGTAACCCAGAGCGATCAGTGCGTAGATGCTGCCAAGGGACAAGCCGTTGATCAGCTGGCTAAAGAACACCGTCATGGACCGATACTTCCTTTCTTTGCGGCGCAGAAGGCGCCGTCTGGATCTTCACACTTTTTTATAAAAAACGGAGACCGCCCAGGGATATCCTGTTCCGGCGGTCTCCGCAAAGAGTCATGTTGCGTTCTGGTGTCTGCTCAGCGCCCCACACCGGTGGGGGACCTCCGGCAGGATCAGAACATTTCCTTCAGCACCGGCTTGTCCTCCTCGAAGCAGAGGATAGCGGTCTGCTTCACGGGGTCGTGGTGCTCATCAAAGGTAAAGGTGCCGGTGATGCCCTCGATGGTGCCGGAAGCGATGGCATCAATGACAGCCTGCTTGTACTCGTCGGTGCCTGCTTCCAGACCGGCATCCTCTGCAGACTGGATGCCGTAGACCACGGTCATGGCTGCATCGTAGCCCAGAGGAGCAAAGCCGTTGGGGTACTCCTCGCCGTACTCTGCCTTGTAGGCGGACTCAAAGTCGGGGTTGGAGCCCTTGGCGTAGTTGGCGCAGAAGTAAGCGTCCTTCAGCTGGTCGGCAGTGGCGTAGCCCTCCAGACCGTCCCAGCCGTCGCCGCCCAGGAAGGGGCAGGTCATGCCGATATCACGAGCCTGCTTGAGGATCTTGCTCACGTCCTCGTAGTAGTTGGGGCAGAAGACCACTTCCGGCTCCTTGCCCATGATGGTGGTGAGCTGGGTCTTGAAGTCCACGTCACCGCTGGCGTAGCTCTCGTCATCCACCACGGTGCCGCCCTTTGCCTCAAACTCCTTGACAAAGTTCTCGGCAAGACCTTCGTTGTAGTCAGCACCCTTCTCAAAGATGACGGCTGCCTTGGTGTAGCCCAGCTTATCGTAGGCGTAGTCTGCCATCTTGATGCCCTGGAAGGGGTCGGTGAAGGTGGCACGGAAGACGTTGGCATTGACGGTGTCGGTCTCGGCATCGTAGGTGACAGCCTCGGCGGTAGCAGAAGCGGTGACCATGGGCATGTTGTACTCGGCACTCTCGGCAGCAACCGCCAGAGTGGGGGCGGTGGTGACATCGCCCACCAGAGCGGTGATGCCCTGGTCCACCATCTTGGTGAAGCAGGTGACTGCCTGGGTCTCATCGCCCTGCTCGTCCATGGAGATGATCTCCAGCTGCTTGCCGTTGACGCCGCCCTTTTCGTTGACCTGCTTCAGGTACAGGGTAGCACCGTTGACCACAGCCTTGCCGTAGACGGAGACCTGACCGGTAAGGGGTCCCAGGACGCCCACCTTGATGGTGTCGCCGGAGGCGGCAGCGGAACCGGCAGCAGCGCCGGAAGAAGCGGTGCTTGCGGAGGAACCACCGCCGCAGGCGGTCAGGACAGAAGCAGCGGCGGCAACGCCTGCGGCTGCAAGGAACTGACGACGGGAGATCATCTTTTTCATAGTATATTTCCTCCTTGGGAGTTTTTTGTTTTAAGAGATTAAAAGGAAGCAAGGTCCGCTTCCCTCAAGCGACCTTGCTTTGATAGTGTTATTATAGTCGTCCCGTCCAAAAACCGCAATTCACAAACCGTCCATACTTTTGGGGGCTTTTTCTGGACTTTATTGCTAATTTAGCCAAAATTCCAAGTACGTTTTTGTGCACTATTTCAAATCGTTCATTTTGTTTGTTTTTGAGATGAATACAATTCACAAGTTGCAAAAGGGTTACAGAGTCTCCATTTCGGCGTCGGCGGCAAATTCTGCCTCGGTGCGGGGAGCGGCGGCGCTGCCCTCTGCTTCCACCTGAGCGGGGGTCTGCGCCAGAGCCTTCCGGATCGCCGTGGCGTAGAACACAAGGGACAGCCCGGTGCCGATGCCCCAGCCCACAGGCCACGCCAGCCAGATGCCGGTGGAACCCAGTGCGGTGGAGCTGAGGAGGATGGCAATGGTCACCCGGAGGATCAGGTCGCTGAAGGTGGCGATCATGAACCGCACCATGAGCCCGCAGCCCCGCAGGATGCCATCGGTCACCAGCTTGACCGACACCACAAAGTAGAAGGGAGACAGGATCCGCAAAAACAGCATACCGGTGTCAATGGCGGGACCCTGAGGATCGTTCATGAACAGCAGCAGCAGGGTGCGCCCAAAGAAGAAGTACAGCAGCACGATGGGCACGCAGATGAGCCACACCAGATTCCGTCCGGCACCAAAGCCTTCCTTTACCCGGTCCATCTTTCCGGCACCCATGTTCTGGGAGGTGTAGTTGGAGATGCCGTTGCCCAGGGTGGTAAAGGAGGTGATGACCATGTTGTTGAGCTTGACGGCGGCGGAGTAGCCGGCGATGACGCTGGCACCAAAGGTGTTGATGACGCTCTGCAGGATGATGTTGCCCACCGACACAAAGCTCTGCTGCAGGATGCTGGGCACCGCCACCACGGCGATCTTGCCCAGCATATTCCAGGAGAACCACACGGTCTTGCGGGTGGTCTTTACCGCCTTCATCCGGCGGAACACCACCACCATTGCCAGCACGCAGCTGACGCCCTGACACAGGAAGGTCGCCCATGCCACACCGGCGACCCCCATCCGGAAGCCTGCCACAAAGAGGATGTCCACCCCGATGTTGGACAGGGAGGACACCGCCAGAAAGTAGAAGGGGGTCTTGCTGTCGCCCAGTGCCGAGAAGATGCCGGTGGCAATGTTGTAGAAGAACATGAAGGGCAGACCCAGAACGTAGATGTCCAGATACAGCGCCGAGTCCGCAAGGATCTCCTCCGGGGTGTTGATGAGCTCCAGCAGACTGTCACAGCCCACCAGACCAAACACCATCAGCACAGCACAGAGCACGGCGGAGCCGATGAGGGCAGTGTACACCGAGGTCTTCATATCATCGTATTCCTTGGCACCGAAGTACCGGGAGACGATGACCGAGCAGCCGATGTTGCAGCCAAAGGCAAAGGCAATGAAGATCAGGGTGATCTCGTAGCTGTTGCCCACGGCGGCAAGGGCGTTTTCGCCAATGAATTTGCCTGCCACAAGGCTGTCTGCGATGTTGTACAGCTGCTGGAAAATGATGCTGCCGAACATGGGCAGGCAGAATCTCCACAGCACCTGTGACGGCTTGCCTACCGTCAGATCCTTATTCATAAATAAATCCTCCTCCGTAAAAGTACATACTAGGGTCTATCTTTTTGACCATAGCCTAGTATAGGTGCAGAACGACAAAAAGTAAAGATGAATTTTGGTATAACAGCCATACTTAAAATACATATCAGGCATGTGGAATACCCCTGCCCGCCGGGGGGCAGACTGAAAAAAGCAGCCGGAACGGGTCCACGGAAAAGCCGGTGTCCGGCAAAAGGAAACAGGGAGGTTCTGGAAATGAACGAACGGAAGATCACGGCGGTGGCAGGGCGGGAGATCCTGGACTCCCGGGGCAACCCTACGGTGGAAGCAGAGGTGACGCTGGCAGACGGCACCACCGCACGGGGCTGCGCCCCCTCCGGCGCATCCACCGGGGAGTTTGAGGCGCTGGAACTGCGGGACGGCGATGGGGCACGGTATCTTGGCAAAGGGGTCATGAGGGCGGTGGAGAGCATCAACGGGACCCTTGCCGAAGCCGTCACCGGCATGGACGCCGCAGACCTTTATGCCGTAGACGCCGCCATGTGCCGTGCCGACGGCACAAAGGACAAGTCTGCGCTGGGAGCAAACGCCATTCTGGCAGTGTCCATTGCCGCCTGCCGTGCCGCCGCAGCTTCTCTGAAGATGCCGCTGTACCGGTTTCTGGGCGGGGTCAGCGGGAACCGGCTGCCGGTGCCCATGATGAACATTCTCAACGGCGGTGCCCACGCTGCCAACACGGTGGACACCCAGGAATTTATGATCCTGCCGGTGGGAGCACCCTCCTTCCGGGAGGCGTTGCGGTGGTGTGCGGAGGTGTACCACGCCCTTGCCGCCATCCTGAAGGCAAAGGGGATTGCCGCCGCCGTGGGGGATGAGGGAGGCTTTGCCCCGGACCTTGACGGGGACGAGGAGGTGATCCAGACCCTCCTTGCCGCCATGGAAAAGGCGGGCTACCTGCCGGGCAGGGATCTTATGCTTGCCGTGGATGCCGCCGCCTCGGAGTGGAAGAGCCCAAAAGGAAAAGGCTGGTACCGGCTGCCCAAGACCGGCACCGAGTACAGCTCCCGGGAGCTGGTCGCCCACTGGAAGGGTCTGGTGGAAAAATACCCCCTGCTCTCCATCGAGGACGGTCTGGACGAGGAGGACTGGGAAGGCTGGCAGGAGATGACCCGGCAGCTGGGCAGCCGGGTGCAGCTGGTGGGGGATGACCTGTTCGTCACCAACACCCGGCGGCTGGAAAAAGGCATCCGGCTGGGGGCGGGCAACGCCGTCCTCATCAAGCCCAACCAGATCGGTTCCCTGTCCGAGACCCTGGAAGCAGTGGGGCTGGCACACCGGGCAGGCTATGCCGCCATCAGCTCCCACCGCTCCGGAGACACCGGAGATACCACCATTGCAGACCTTGCGGTGGGGCTGAACACCTGCCAGATCAAGACCGGCGCTCCCTGCCGCAGCGAGCGGGTGGAAAAGTACAACCGGCTGCTGCGCATTGAGGAGCAGCTGGGAAAAAGCGCCGTGTACCCCGGCAGGGAGGCGTTCCGGGTCAGGGGCTGACCGGGGGAAAAAAGACTGCTGGAAAAACTTTCCTGCAATGATCCGGCGGGCGGGATCGTATCCATAGCAGAACGGTGCGGTGCAGCTGCACCGGAATAACCAAAAAGGAGCAAACACCCGATGCTGTCTCTGATGCTCAAACTGCTGGGCGGGGGCGAGTTTTCCAAACTGCTCTGGCTCATCCTGAAGGGGATCTTTGCCTGATACCAGGTGTATTTTTGGAACAGAAAGGAGAGATGTGCCGTGTTCATGACCATGTGCAAGCTGCTGGGTCAGATCAATCTGCCGGGGATCTGGTGGATCGTTTCCGAGCGGTTCCTCTGAGGAGAAGGGGCGTGCCCCTTCCCCGGAGGATCTGGGAATATAAAAAGACCCTCCCGGCAGGGGAGGGTCTGGGAGCGGAGCCGGAAGGCTCCGCTTTTTTTGTTCGGTTGACCGAATAACGGCAGAGATTTTTGTGGGTTCTGCCAGAGATCACAGCTTGCTCAGCTGGGGACCCTGAGCGGTGTCCTTGACCGCCCAGCCCATGGCGGTGAGCTGTGCCCGGATGGCATCGGCGGCTGCCCAGTCCTTTGCCTTTTTGGCGGCAGCACGCTTTTCCACCAGCTCGGTGACCTCGGCGGGCACCTCGTCCTTCTTGCGGTTGTACAGCAGACCCAGCGCGCCGGTGATCTCGTCAAAGGCGGCGGCAGCGGTCTCCAGAGCTTCCTTGCTGGAAGAAGCGGACAGGGTGTTGATCTCCTTTACCAGATCAAAGATGGAGGCAAGGGCGTCGGGAGTGTTCAGGTCGTCGTCCATTGCCTTGCAGAACTTTTCCTTTGCCTCGGCTGCCTTTGCCTTCAGGGTCTCGTCGGTGCCAAAGCTGTCCTTGCCCAGAGCAAAGTCCAGATTCTCCCGGCAGGTGTACAGCCGCTCCAGACTGTTCTTGCAGCTCTCGATAAGGTCCACGGTGTAGTTCAGGGGCATCCGGTATCCGGCGGTGAGCATGAAGTAGCGGATGGGCTCGTAGCCGTAGACATTTGCCACGTCCCGGACGGTAAAGAAGTTGTGGAGGCTCTTGGACATCTTCTGATTGTCCACGTTGATGAAGCCGTTGTGCATCCAGTACCGGGCAAACTGGCAGCCGTTGGCGCACTCGCTCTGGGCGATCTCGTTTTCGTGGTGGGGGAAGATCAGGTCCTGACCGCCGCAGTGGAGGTCGATGGTCTTGCCCAGATGGGTGCGGCTCATGGCGCTGCACTCGATGTGCCAGCCCGGGCGACCCATGCCGTAGGGGCTTTCCCATGCAGGCTCACCGGGCTTTGCTGCCTTCCAGACTGCAAAGTCGGCGGGGTCTTCCTTCAGGTCGTCCTCCATCTGGCTGCGCAGTTCCCGGTTGCCGCTTTCCAGATCGTCCAGCTTCAGGTGGCTCAGCTTGCCGTAGTCCGGGTCGCTCTTGACCCGGAAGTACACGTCCCCGTTCTTGGCGACATAGGCGTGACCGGAATCAATGAGGTCCTTGACGATGTCCAAAATCTGCTGGATGTGCTCGGTGGCACGGGGCTGCACCGTGGGCTTTTCGCAGTTGAGCCCGGCGGCATCCTTCAGGTACTCTGCCTCAAAGCGCTGCGCCACCTCCTTCATGGAGGTGCCCTCTTCCTGCCCCTTCTTGATGAGCTTGTCGTCGATGTCGGTGATGTTGGACACATAGAGCACCTTGTTGCCCCGGTATTCCAGATACCGGCGCAGGGTGTCGAACACGATCAGGGGACGGGCGTTGCCGATGTGGATATAGTTGTACACGGTGGGACCGCAGACATAAATGCGGTATTCGCCGGGCACCTGCGGCACGAACTCCTCTTTCTGGCGGGTCAGGGTGTTAAAGATCTGCATGGTCGATTCTCCTTTTTGTGACAGACAGAAGCCGCAAAACAAAACGCCCCCGGAGCGGTGCAAAAGGCACAGCTCCGAAGGCGGTCTTTGTTCAAAATCGCGGTTCCACTTCTGTTTGTCGCTCAAAGCCGGTAACGGCGGCACACCGCACAGCGATACTTCCCGGAGGGTTCCCGCCGTGTGCTGTCCGGGCGCACTTTGCGCAGCGGTCTGCAAACAGGTTTCCAGCCAGTGACCTGTTCTCTCTGCGCAGACGATGTGCGGCGCTACTCTGCCCGGATAAACGCATTTATCCATTTACCCTTTTATTATAGCGGTGCAAACGGGGGAAGTCAAGAAAAAAGGGCGGGAGGGCTTCAAAGGCGGTTTTACCACTGCGCCCCTGCCCGTGAAAAGGGAACCCCGGAGCATCCGCAGACGCTCCGGGGTTCCGAGATCACAGGTCTTTTTTGCAGAAGCTGCACAGAGCAAAGCGCAACCAAAATGGTCCTGCCTTAGCCGGGATACTGGCTCACTTCCAGCAGCTCCTCAGCACGCTGTACCTGCTCTGCCGTGGGGGGCACCGCCTCCGGCAGGGGGTAGGGGATGCCCAGCTTCTGCCACTTGAACAGTCCCAGAGTGTGGTAGGGCAGCACCTCCACCCGCTGCACCGTCTTGAGAGACCGGATAAAGTCTGCCGTCCGGCGCAGCCCCTCTTCGTCATCGGTGAGATCGGGCACCAGCACGTGACGGATCCACAGGGGAATGCCCAGATCCGAGATATGCCGTGCCATCGCCAGAATATTGGCGTTGTCCTTGCCGGTGAGCTGCCGGTGGCGCTCCGGGTCGATCTCCTTCAGGTCCAGGATCACCAGACTGGTGGATGCCATGAGCCGGTCAAAGGCGGCAAGATAGGCGGGGTCCTCCGGGCGGAAAGGCTGCCCGGCAGTGTCCAGAGCGGTGTGGACCCCTTTGGAGCGTGCCAGCTCAAAGAAGGCAGTGAGAAACTCCATCTGCCGCAGTGGTTCCCCGCCGCTGACGGTGATGCCCCCTTTTTTGCCCCAGTAGTTGCGGTAGCGCCACACCCGCTGGAACAGCGCCTCCGGGGTCCATTCTTCGCCGCCCTCTGCCCAGGTCTCCGGGTTGTGGCAGTACTTGCACCGCAGAGCGCAGCCCTGCAGGAATACAACAAAGCGCACCCCGGGACCGTCCACCGAGCCAAAGGACTCCAGCGAGTGGACAAAGCCTGTCGGTTTACAGAACGCCATGGCAGGTACGGGCGAGGACATCCAGCTGCTGCTCACGGGTCAGGTCGATGAACTTGACGGCGTAGCCGGAGACACGGATGGTAAAGTTGGCGTACTCCTCCTTCTCCGGGTGCTCCATGGCGTCCAGCAGCTTCTCCTTGCCAAAGACGTTGACGTTCAGGTGGTGGGCACCCTGATCAAAGTAGCCGTCCAGCACCTGCACCAGATTTTCCACCCGCTCGCTCTCGCTGTGACCCAGAGCCTCCGGGTTCACGGTCTGGGTGTTGGAGATGCCGTCCAGTGCCCAGTGGTAGGGCAGCTTTGCCACCGAGTTCAGGGAGGCGAGCAGACCGTTCTGCTCGGCACCGTAGCTGGGGGTAGCACCGGGAGCAAAGGGAGTAAAGGCGGCACGACCGTCGGGCAGAGCGCCGGTGTACTTGCCGTAGACCACGTTAGAGGTGATGGTGAGGATGGAGGTGGTCGCCTCGGAGTTGCGGTAGGTGTGGCGCTTCTTGATCATTTCCAGGAAGGTCTTGAGCAGCCACACGCCGATCTCATCGGCACGGTCGTCGTCGTTGCCGTACTTGGGGAAGTCGCCCTCGGTCTCAAAGCCGGTGGCAAGACCGGTCTCGTCCCGGATCACCTTGACCTTGGCGTACTTGATGGCGCTGAGGGAGTCGATGACGTGGGAGAAGCCTGCAATGCCGGTGGCAAAGGTGCGGCGGACATCGGTGTCGATGAGTGCCATCTCTGCCTCTTCGTAGTAGTACTTGTCGTGCATGTACTGGATCAGGTTCAGCACATTGACGTAGAGACCTGCCAGCCAGTCCAGCATCTGGATGTACTTGGGCAGCACCTCGTCATAGGTCAGGTATTCGCTGGTGATGGGAGCGTAGTTGGGACCGCACTGCTCGTGGCTCTTTTCGTCCACGCCGCCGTTGATGGCGTACAGCAGGCACTTGGCAAGGTTGGCACGTGCCCCAAAGAACTGCATCTCCTTGCCGGTCTGGGTAGCAGACACGCAGCAGCAGATGGAGTAATCGTCGCCCCAGACGGGCTTCATCACATCGTCGTTCTCGTACTGAACGCTGCTGGTGTTCACAGACACCTTGGCGGCGTACTTTTTGAATGCCTCCGGCAGGGCGGAGGAGTACAGCACCGTCAGATTGGGCTCCGGAGCGGGACCCATGTTCTCCAGAGTGTGGAGGAAGCGGTAGCAGTTCTTGGTGACCATGCTGCGGCCGTCCATGCCGATGCCGCCCACTTCCAGGGTCGCCCACACCGGGTCGCCGGAGAACAGCTGGTTGTAGCTGGGGATGCGGGCAAACTTGACCATGCGGAACTTCATGACCATGTGGTCGATAAGCTCCTGCGCCTGAGTCTCGGTGAGGATGCCCTTTTCCAGATCCCGCTGGATGTAGATGTCCAGGAAGGTGGAGATACGACCCACGCTCATGGCGGCGCCGTTCTGGGTCTTGATGGCGGCAAGGTAGCCAAAGTACAGCCACTGGCATGCTTCCTTGGCGTCCTTGGCAGGCTGGGAGATGTCGTAGCCGTAAGCCTCTGCCATCTTCTTCATGCCCTTCAGGGCGCTGATCTGCCGGGCGATCTCCTCCCGCAGGCGGATCACGTCATCGGTCATGGTGCCGTCGCCGCAGTTGGCAAGATCCTCCTGCTTAAACTGGATCAGGGCGTCGATGCCGTACAGTGCCACCCGGCGGTAGTCGCCCACGATGCGGCCCCGACCGTAGGTGTCCGGCAGACCGGTGATGATGTGGGTGTGGCGCGCTTTTTTCATCTCGGGGGTGTAGGCGTCAAACACCGCCTGATTGTGGGTGCGGGTGTAGTCGGTAAAGATCTTGTGGAGCTCTGCAGAGGGCTGGTAGCCGTAGGTGGTGCATGCCTGCTCTGCCATCTTGATGCCGCCGTAGGGCATAAAGGCACGCTTCAGGGGCTTGTCGGTCTGCAGACCCACGATCTGCTCCAGATCCTTCAGGCTCTCATCGATGTAGCCGGGACCGTAGGAGGTCAGGCTGCTGACCACTTCGGTCTCCATGTCCAGCACGCCGCCCTTGGCACGCTCTGCCTTCTGCAGCTGCTGCAGGGCACCCCACAGCTTATCGGTCGCCTCGGTGGGACCGGCGAGGAAGCTTTCGTCTCCGTCGTAGGGGGTGTAGTTCTTCTGGATGAAGTCACGGACGTTGACTTCCTCTTTCCAGATGCGTCCCTCAAAACCTTCCCACTGTTCAAAATTGATCATTGGAACCTCCTTGCTCCATTTTCCTGAATGGTTAGCACATTCTAACTATCGGACCATTGAAAAACCGCCTTTTGCAGCGGCTTTCTGGGGGCGGATCGGTGATGGCTGCCGGGCGCAGGATCCGCAACTGCCTGCTTTGACAGCCTGCAACTACAAGTTGTAGAGGGTTTAAAAGCCCTGCCCACAAAATGTTGCGTTATTATAATAGCAAGAACCGCAGCAGAATGCAAGTGGTAACAGGTGGATTTTACCGGGGCTTTGCAGCCTTTCTTTGGGCAGAATGCAAAAAACAAAGGGAGAAACTGTCGCAGGCAAAAAAATTCTGGCAAAAACCGGAAAAAGGGGTTGACAAGACTAACTGCCTGTGGTATTCTGTTCTCGCAACGGGGTTAGACAAACCTAACTGCGTTGCACCAGAAAAAGGCGGTGGCGTCTGCAAGGTCTCTGCCCGCAAGCTCCGGGCATACGGAGCAAAACTCCATTCCTCCATTCCTTTCTCCTTTTGACGTCGGATGCAGCAGGGTTTGCTCTGCATCCAAAAGCGCGGCGCAGGGTGCGTTTGGTACCGCATCCTGTGCAGCAGAAAGCAAAAACGGGACCTGCAGCTTGACCGCCTGCAGGTCCCGATTTTTGTTATACAGAGAAAAAATCAAACATAATAAGGATTCGGTTTCAAGAGCAGAGAGATGCAGTCAATGAGCCAGCCGAAACCCAGAAGTCCAAAAGTGAAAATATAGAGCACACCCATGCCGGTCTTGCCCTCATAGAACTTGTGTGCGCCAAGGAATCCGAGGAAGAAGCACAGGAGAAACGCAGTCCACTTGTTTTTGGGCTTGCGACCCATAATGGTATTGGTGATCGTGTTGTCGTTATGGATGACAATGGTGGGCTGGGCAGTAGTCTCATCCTTTTTGGGTTTGGACTCTTCCTCTACAGGCGGAACATAGGAACCGCATTTGTTGCAGGTGGTCAGTCTGGGGTCTGCGATTTCTGCTCCGCAGCTGGGACAGAAGCGCTTTTTGGGAGCAGGTTCGCCGCAGTTGGGGCAGAACTTGGCATCGTACTCAGTGCCACATTTTACACAAAACATGTTTTTCCTCCGCATAAATCATAATAAGTTGGCAGACTTTGTACCATAATACACCCGATAAGATGTAAAGTCAATACACCTTATCGGATGTCGAGTATAGTTCCCCTAAAGGGGATGAATGGATGTATTGTTATGGACGACTGCGGGATCTGCGGGAAGATGCGGATTTGACTCAAAAACAGGCGGGAGCACTCCTGAACACCACCCAGCAGCAGTATGCAAAGTACGAATTAGGCGTGCAGGAGATTCCGACCCGGCATCTGGTCACGCTGGCGGATTACTACGATGTGAGCGTGGATTATATTGTGGGACGTGCAGACTGGACAGATGTGCAGATATATCGATTTTGGAAGAGTAGAACCGAAAAGGAAAAACAGCAAATTTTCCACGAATTACAAACGGAATGTAAAAAATGACCCCAGAGCGATATTACACCGCTCCGGGGTCTTATCATATAAAACTACTTTGCCAGCTCCGCCAGCTGCTGGTACAGCTGCGCCGCCCCGCCGCCGGGGTATTTTACGGTGACGAAGGCGCTGTTCAGGATGCACACCCCATCGGAGTACACCGTCAGCAGGAACTTGTGGTCCTCAGCGTCGTCGTAGAAGCTGACGGTCACCGACTGCACCGGGTACTGGTGGGAGTAGGCGGAGTAGTTCTGGTTCAGCTTTTTGCGGCAGGACAGGGTGGAAAGCAGGTCGGCAACCTGCCGGAACTCGTCGCTGTCCATGGACAGGGTGTGATAGTCCATCTGGGCGGAGCTGCCGAAATTCCGGATGGTCTCGGTGCGCACGGTGCCCTGAGAGCTGGCACGGACCAGTCCCTTGAGGTCTGCGGGACGGTAGAGAAAGAGCAGGACCACCAGTGCACAGAAAAGCAGGAACAGGAAAGGTCTCAGTGCGGAAAGCGACTTCATAGGATCATCCCTCTCTGGAAGGCAGAGCCGCAAGGTGCCGCTGGGCAAAGAAGAAGCCCACGGCGCTGGCGGCAAAGACCATATAATAACTGGCGATGCGGTAGAGCATCAGCACGCTCATGCCCTCGCCCTGAGGCAGGAAACTGCTGTACAGCAGCAGGAACGCCGTCTCGATGGAGCCCATGCCTGCCACGTTGGGCAGGGCGTTGGAAAGAAAGAGCATCAGGCTGGTGAGCAGCTGCACCTGCTCAAAGCGGAGGGGGGTAAGCCCCATGAACCGGATGCACAGGTAGGGGATGCAGAACAGCAGGAACAGCTTGAGGGCATGGAGGGCAAAGATGGCAAGGCAGCGCTTTTTGTCCTCCAGCAGACGGCGGCTCTCGGTGCCCAGCACGTCCAGCTGCTTCAGCCAGTCCCGCCGGCGCTGCTGCCACTTGTCGGTCTTGGGCAGGTACCGCAGCAGCCACCGGGCAAGGCTCTGGACCACCGGAGAAACGCACACCAGCACCAGCGCCACGATGATCAGTGCCACCACCCCATAGGCGGCAGGCAGGTACCGCAGCACCCCGGTGGTGTTGGCAAGGAGCCACCGGTGCTGGAGCAGCAGCATCACCGTGGCGTACAGAAGTACGGTGCTTTTATGAAAGACATATTGCAGGGTCATAAGCCCCACCCCGGTGCCCAGAGGCAGACCGCAGCGGTACAGGTACCAGGTCTGGAAGGGCACTGCCCCGGCTCCCAGAGTGACTACATTGCCAAAGGTGCCGCTCCATGCGTTGTCTATGCCCTGCCAGAGCTTGAAATCCGGCAGGCGCCCCCTTACGATGACCCAGGAGACGCAGCCCTCCAGCAGAGGATAGCTGATGCCCAGCAGCAGCACCACCGCCACCTGCCACGGGCTGAGCCGCTGCAGCGCCGAGGTGATCTCGGTCCAGTGATCCTTAAAGATAAAAACGATCACGCCGGTAAGTGCCAGCAGCACCAGCAGGGAGATCAGGGCCTTTTTGCGGGACTGGCGGGGAGCAGTGGGTTGACTCATGGGACGGAAAACTCCTTTCGGCAGGGATAAATGTACTGCTACACGCAGTATAACACACCGGAAGTTTTGGTTTGTGAACAGGAAAGGAATTTTCTACCTCAATCACGGTGGGATGATAAAAAAGAAAAAACTCCGGAATACCGGCAAAACAAAGGCACCTGCCGCTGTCCGGAATGGGTCGAGACCGGAAAATGCGGCAGGTGCCGGATCTTATTTTTTGGGCTGGGTCATCTCTTCCACCAGACGAGTGAGGGTGGCAACGTATGCCTGGTTGGAGTAATGCTTCTCGTAGAGGCGGCGGCAGTCGGCGCTCATGGCGGCAAGCTGCCCGGGGTGCAGGATGGCGTGTTCCAGCACCCGTGCCAGCTGCCGGGGGTCATCCTCCCGGTAGACGAAGCCGTCCACCCCTTCGGTGACCAGACCGGCGGTGCCGGTGTGCTCCGACACGATGGCAGGCTTGCCAAAGATGAGACCCTCGGTGACAAAGGTGGGCATGGGGTCGTCCCGGGAGGCGCAGACCACGCAGGCGCACTGCTGCATCAGGGACTTGATCTCCGGGCGCTCCAGCCGCTTGCGGTAGAATACGTTCTGGGGGAAGTCCTCCACCAGATCCTCCACGGCGTGCATCATGTCCTTGTCGGCGTTCTTGCCCACAATGAGGAAGGATGCCTTTTCCCGCACTTCGGGCGGCAGCAGACGGATCGCCTGACAGAGGATGTCAGGACCCTTGCGGACCTCCAGAGAACCTACCGACACAAAGAGGGGACGCCCTCCTGCATAGCGCAGGTCGTAGGGCGGGAAGCTCTCCTGTGCGTAGTCCGGCAGACCGTAGATCAGCTGGTCGATGGCAAACTGGGGACGCACCGAGTGCATGGCGGCGGTGGCGTGGGAGCCTACGGCACAGACCCGCACGTTGTCCTCCAGGGTCTTGGGGATCTTGTGGGAGATAAAGGGGTAGCCTGCAAAGGCATCGTGGAGCCACCACAGCACCGGCACAAAGGCACCGTTGAGGGTGTCCACGGCAGGTGCCTCCACCACCGTGTTGGCAAGGACGAAGTCCGCACTGGTGGCAAGCTCCCACAGGGAGGAGCTGGTCACGCAGTCCCGGCGGGTGACCACGGCGGCACCGGCGTCCAGAAACAGGGGCAGGGAGCCCTCGTCGGAGGGACCCAGCACCACCACCTCGTAGCCCAGCTGCCGCAGCACCGGGATGGCGCTTACCAGCACGATGGGGGCACCGGTCATGGTCAGCTCGTGGGTCATGACCACGGCACGTTTGCCGGCGGCGGAGAATACGTCCCCGGCGCACAGCTCCCGGCGGAAGTGCAGCAGCGCCTGGGGCACCCGGCAGCAGTGTTCCGCAAGGCGGTTTGCCAGATGGAGAAGTTCGTTGATGTTGTCCTTGCCCCGTGCCTCGGCACGGCAGCGGTCCAGAAGCGTCCGGGACACCATGGCACAGCGCATCCCCGGCAGGTGCTGGGTGCTCAGGTACAGGGCGGTGCTGCCCTCAAAGCCGAACACCGCATCGCAGACCACAAGGTCTGCCCCCTCCCGGAGGGCGGCGGCAAAGTAGGTCAGGGTGGTGGAGGTGCACTCCACATCCTCACTGACCAGCAGCACCCCCTCCACCGAGTCGGTAAGCTCCCCCTCCAGCCGGTCCACCAGCCGGAACTTGCGGTGGAGCTGATTTTCCAGCGCCCGGGCAAGGGCACTGCGGCGGCGGGGGGCGTAGACCAGAAGGTAGGTGCTCTGGGTATCGGTATAGGTTTGTGTTGTCAGCTGTTTGCGCTGCAGACTGCTGTAACTGCTGTACATGATCCTCTGCCTTTCTCTCTCAGCCTCTGCCCCGGAAGATGCTCCGCAGGGCACGCAGGGGGGCGGTGAGCCGCCAGCTGCTGCTGTGGGTCATGCTTTCCAGTGCGGCGTCGTAGGCAAGCCGGTCCTGCTCCCGCTGGGCACGGAGGCTTTGCAGCTCCTCGGCATAGACCCGTTCAATGTCCTGCTGCTGCTTTTTGAGCACGTCCAGTGCCTCCAGCAGTGCCTTGCCGGGCTGCTCCCGCAGGAAGTTGCCCAGAGGGTAGTACTGGTAGGTGACGGCAAACTTCATGCCCTTGGAAAAGCCGGTGGGGCATTCCAGCAGCAGGTTGGGGTCCGGGTCCAGAAACAGAAGGCAGCCGTCCCGCAGGGGGGTGCCGTTGACAGGGCGGAAACGGATCCGCTCATCGGAGATCTCCAACCCGGTGAGGCAGCATGCCAGCTCCCCGGGGTCCAGCCGCAGCGCCCGGGCGTCGGCAGGCAGCTCGAACACAGCGGAGACCTCGTGGCTCAGCTCGTCGTAGACCTCCTCCGGCACCGTAAGGCACTCCCGGGGGGAGAAGCCGGTGCCGGTGTCGTAGAACAGCTGCGGCAGATGCAGTCCGCCGGTCTCGGTGCAGCCGGAGTGCGCCGCCAGCTTTTCTTCACTGCGGAGCACCTGCTGCTCCAGAGCAAGGCAGCGCTCTGCCAGACGGGAAACGCCCTGGTCCGAAAGCCGCAGCTGCTGTTCCAGATCCTCGATACGGCTGCACAGCGCCGCAGGATTTTGGGAGACTTGGTGATCCATGGCAGGACCCTCCTCTTACGTTTTATAATATTGGCTGCACCGCAGCAGCCGGAAAGACAGGTTCAGTGCCGCGCCGTGTAGCGGGTCCGGGGGCTTTTGCGCCGGGCGGGGAAGAACTTTACCATCAGGTCCCGCCGCAGCTGCAGCAGGGCACACACCAGCCAGATGGAAGCCAGCGAGATCAGGTACTGCAGCAGCAAGCCGGTGACCGGATGCTCCACAAAGCGGGCGGCAAAGAGATACCAGGGGATGGCAATGAGCTCCACGGTGTGGACGCAGAAGATGTGCAGGGAGCGACGTCCCACTGCCTCCAGAAACCGCACGAGGACGCCGCCGCCCCGGCTCAGACGCAGAAACAGCCGGATGAACAGATAGCCGGCGGCACCGTCCAGCAGGATGCTTACGGGACCCAGAGACCACTCTGCCAGAGAGATGCAGTCGGTGGTGCGGGTCACCAGCGCCGCCCCCAGAATGACGGCGCAGCAGCCCAGCAGCAGCCCCAGGGTCCGCCGGGACAGGGGACGCTCCAGCCAGCGGTGCTTTTTGGCAAGATAGCCGATGTACAGATAGGGGGTGACCACAGCGCCCTGAATGAGGCAGAAAGGCACTTCCCACACGAGGCTGGCACCCCAGCCCAGCAGGGCGGTGCCCAATACGGCGTAGTGTTGGTAATTTTCCGGAAAGATATTCAGGATGGCATTCAGCAGCACCCAGCCCACCAGCAATGCCAGCAGGTACCACATGGGACCGGCAGAGAAGAACTGCTGCCCAAAGTAGGCGGCGGTGTGGGGCAGACCCAGCAGAAAGCCGCCGCCTACCTGAACGGTGGCGGAGACGGAGCCGGGCAGGTAGCCGAAGCACCTGTAATGTATGATGAAATGCAGCAGGGTGGTGAGGACCGCCGTAAAGCAGTAGGGCTTGAGCAGGGTCTTGAGCTGCTGCTGGACGCATTTGCCGATGGACCGCTTGCGGAAGCCGTAGCCGCTGGCGATGTAGAACGCCGCCATCAGGGATTCCCGAAAGATGAAGGGAAAAAAGGCGGTGAGAGACAGCCCGCCGCTGGTCTGCAGAGAATAATTTTCGGCAGTGTGCGCCAGCACGACGGTAAGCATACCGGCACCCTTGAGCATGTCGAACATGCCAATGGAATTTACGGTGCGGGACTTGGTTCCTTGCATGAGAAGGGTTCCTTTCCTTGCGCCGTGTCCGACCGAAAAAACGTTTTGCGCTGGCGCAGATGGTAATAAACTGTCGTAAAAACAGATGTATAGTTAGTATAATGCTTTTTAGGGATACTGTCAATTTTGAAATGCTCCCCCGGCAACGGCAGCATTGTCTTTTTGCCATAAAATCTCCGGGCGGTTTTGAGAGATTTTGCAGCGAATGGTAGAAAATCTGTTCTACCCGCACAAAATAGGCAAGTTTTAATTGCCAATAATGGAAATTAAATGTTGCGAAATGCTTGCATTGACCCGGTGGTTATTGTATACTGAGCACAGCTGGAAAAACCTGCCGCACTCCGCCGGGCGCTGCCGGGCGGCGGTGCATACCATAAAAAAGAACAAATGACAAAAACTGTGGAGGTATGAAAAATGGTCCATTCTCTGTATGAGTCTCTGGGTAATCTGGAAACGATCTACGCAGACCGCATTGGCATCCGCTATTACGATGAAGAAAAGCAGGGCGTGGTGGAAGTGCCCTTCCGCCAGTATGCTGCAGACCTGCGCCGGTTCGTGGCGTTCCTGCGCAGCCGCACCCCGGACCCTGTGGGGCAGCGGGTGGCGATCCTGGCACGGAACAGCTATCACTATGTGATCTGCATGTACGGTACCGTGCTGGCAGGGGCTGTGGCAGTGCCCCTGAACACCGGCAAGAACTGGGACGAGATCCGCTACGAGCTGGATCTGGTGGAGCCGGTGTGCGTGCTGCACGACGGAGAGTATCTGGAGCGGGAGAGCGCTCTGGGCGAGGTGTACGGCGACAAGCTGCAGTCCATGGACGCCTTTACCGCTTTTGAGCCGGCAATGGACGTGACTCAGGTGCCGGACCTCAGTGCCGTGGCATTCATCATGTTCACCTCCGGCACCACCGGTCGCAGCAAGGGCGTTATGCTGAGCCAGAAGAACCTGTTTGCCGCCATGCCCGCCTTCCTGACCCCCTTTGAGGACGTGCGCACCCAGACCGGCTGGAACACCGATGAGTTCTCCTCCCTGTCCTGCCTGCCCATGTTCCACATCTCCGCCATGACCAGTCTGGTGTCCTGGAGCATCACCGGTCACTGTGTGAACCTGTGCAACAACCTGAAGTACTTCTACCGGGATCTGGGTGCAATGCGCAGCGACGTTATGGCAGTGGTGCCGGTGCTGCTGAAGAGCATCTACAACGACGTGATGAAGGACCGCCGGGACAAGCTGAACGGTCTGCGGGTGCTGACCTGCGGCGCCGCCATGTTTGATCCCAAGATGCTGAAGGACCTGATGGACAAGGGCTTCTTCATTGCCCAGATGTACGGTCTGACCGAGACCTGCGGCGACGGTGCATGGAATTCCTCTCAGGAAGAAAAGTACCTCACCAGCGTGGGTCATGTGGACGACAGCTGCCAGTATAAGCTGGATGACGGCGAGCTGTGCATGCGGGGCGACCCCATCATGCTGGGCTACTACAAGGACCCGGAGGCAACTGCCGAGGTCATCGACAAGGAGGGCTGGTTCCACACCGGCGATATTGCCCGGGTGGAAGAGGACGGCTACATGTATCTCACCGGTCGCAAGAAGAACGTGATCATTCTGGACAGCGGCGAGAACGTCAGCCCCGAAGAGCTGGAGAAGCTGCTGGTGCCCTGCGCCGACATCAAGGAGTGCGTGGTGAAGGAAAAGGACAAGAAGATCTGCGCCCTGATCTACTGCGATGAGGACAAGCAGGAGGCTGTAAAGGTCTTTGTCACCGGCGTCAACCGCACTCTGGCAATGTACAAGCGCATGGTGGTGGAGTTTGTCAGCCAGCCTCTGCCCCGGAATGCCACGGGCAAGCTGCTGCGCTGAGAAAAACAGGAGAAAGTTTTGTAATGATCAAGGTATTGGATAACGTTTACGATCTGGTCACCCTGAATATGGAGCAGCGCTTTGCCGACCGTGTGGCGTTCCGCTTCTACAACACGGAAAAGGACGAGGTGACCACCGTTCATTTTAAGGAGTATGCACAGGATATCCGCCGGGCGGTGAACTACTTCAAGACCACCATCCCGGACATCAAGGGCAAAAAGATCTGCCTGCTGAACAAGAACTGCTACGAGTACGCCGTAAACACCTTTGGCGTGCTGCTGGCAGGAGGCGTTCTGGTACTGCTGAACCAGCGCAAGAGCTGGGAAGAGCTGCAGTACGAGCTGGAGCTGGTGGAGCCTGCCGCCATCCTCACCGACGGGGAGGACTACGGCTACAAGGACCAGCTGGAAGCCGCCTACGGCAGCATCCTGCGCCCGGTGGACGGCTACCGCAGCTGGGAGCCGGTGGAGCAGCTGACCCGCTGCATCGACCACGATGCTCTGATGATCCTGATGTTCACCTCCGGCACCACCGGACGCAGCAAGGGCGTCATGCTCAGCGAGCGGAACTTCTTCAGCGTCATGCGCGCCCATGTGCAGATCGGCGAGCGGATGATGGAGTACAAAAAGGACCCGGAGCTTATCGTGAGCCAGTACACCGTGCTGCCTCTGTTCCATCTGGGTGCGTTCATCTGCCTGTTCTCCTGGGCACACGGCGGCTGGGCACTGAACGTCAGCAGCGACATCCGCAACTTCTACAAGGAGATCCAGCGGATGCCCAGTCAGGTCATGGCTGTGGTGCCGGTGATCATGAACTCCCTGCACAAGGATGTGATGCGGGGCCGCAAGGACCGTCTGGGCGAGCTGTGGGTGCCCATCTGCTCCTCTGCCATGTTTGATCCCCAGGTGATGCTGGACATGGCAAACAACGGCATGTTCGTGGTGCAGACCTATGGCGCCACCGAGACCTGCGGCGACGGCATCATCAACTACGCACAGGATGCAAAGCACATCGGTGCAGTGGGACAGGGCAACGATTACCTGGACTACAAGATCGAAAAGGACGGCGAGCTGTGCATGCGGGGCGACAGCATCATGCTGGGCTACTACAAGGACCCGGAAGGCACCGCCGAAGTCATCGACAAGGACGGCTGGTTCCACACCGGCGACCTTGCCCGGGTGGACGAGGACGGCTACTACTACCTTACCGGTCGCAAGAAGAATCTGATCATTCTGGACAGCGGCGAGAACGTCAGCCCCGAAGAACTGGAAAATCTGGTAGGAAAATGCCCCGAAGTGAAAGAATGTATCGTAAAAGAACTGGGCAAAAAGATAGGGATTGTGGTATACTGTGAGGAAGAGCACCAGCAGGCGGTGCGGGACTTCATCACCGAGACCAACCGCACCCTGCCGCTGTACAAGCGGATGAGCGCTGTGGAGTTCAGCGGGCAGCCCCTGCCCCGGAATGCAGCAGGCAAGCTGGTGCGCCAATAATCCCTCATGGAAAGGAAGAATATTTCTATGGAACGTGCAGAAATCATTTCTCAGATCCTTGCTATCCTCGAGGATGTGGCAGAGGTGTCCCCGGAGGACGTAAACGAAAACAGTGTGCTGATGGACGATCTGGACCTGTCCTCGATGGAGATCCTGACCATTGTGGCGGATCTGGAGGAGACCTTTGGTCTGCGCATCCCCGAAAAGGAACTGCGCAACTTTGTCACCATCAGCGACCTTGCCGATTATCTGGCAGCAAACGCCAGATAAGGGCGGAGGAACCGTATGGAACAACAGCAGCGCTCGGCGGAGTATATTTTTCAGGGTGCCATGTATTTCTTCCGCCGGGAAAAGATCCAGTGCCGGTATCAGTATACCCTGAAGGACCCGGTGGACCCCGCTCTGCTGCAAAAGGCAGTGGATGCCGCTCTGGCAGTGGCACCCTACTATGCCGTGCAGCTGGTGTGGGACAAGCGGGATGCGTTTCTGGAGCCCAACCCCAACCCCTGCAGGGTGTACACCGGCAGCCGGATGCGGACAATGCCGGAGGAGACCGATGGCTATATGTTCTGCGTCAGCTGCGAGGGGGCGGTGGTCTACTTTGACTGGTACCACTTCCTTATGGACGGACGGGGCGTTTCCCCCTTCCTGACCCGGATCCTGGAGCAGTACTGCAACCTGCGCTACGGCACTGCCTTTGCCAACACCCCCATCGTATGCAGCCCTGCCTATGACATTGAGGCGCTGGTGGCACAGTACCCGGAGCAGACCGCCACCGAGGAGACCCTGCAGCGGGAAGTGGTGCAGACCTGCGAGGACACCATGCACCGCACCCGGGTGCGGCTGCGGAAAAAGAGTCTTGTGGACAAGGCGGTGGCGGCAGAGGTGAAGCCTTTCAGCATGCTGCTGGCGCTGCTGTCCATGGGCGTGGGACAGTATCTGGGCAAGCAGGAGGTGCAGTACTCCTACTCGGCAGACAGCCGGGACGCAGTGAACGCACCCAATGCCCTGTACAACTGCGTGTGTTCCTACCAGAACGTCGTCTCTCTGGAACCGGGACGCCATGCGGCGGACTATGCGCCGGCGATCGACGCCTATGTCCGCAGCACCCTGACCCCGGAGGCAAAGCGCTACCAGATGTCCCAGCAGATGGGCTGGGTGCGGAAGGTACATATGCAGAAGGCACCGCTGCGGATCAAGCAGCGGGTGTTCCAGATGGGCGAGTACATCAGCGGCGTGGCGGCGGATTTCTGGCTCAGCTATCTGGGCAACCCCCTGCTGCCTGCCACCCCGGAACTGGAGGCATACACCGAGGATTTCGGCGTCTGGGTCCCCCCGGACGGCGGCTCCATGGGCGTGGAAGCATCCAGCCGGAACGGCATCATCACCCTGTGCATCGAGAACAAGGTGCCCAAGGCGGGGCTCAGCGCCGTGCTGCGGCAGGTGCTGGAGGCAGAAGGCATTCAGGTGCTGGAAGCTGTGGAACTGGACGAATTCTGAATCACTGTACATAAAAAGGGAGCTGCCCTGCATTTTGCGCAGGGCAGCTCCCTTTGTTATTCCACCTTTGCAGGGCGGGTGCTCACCTCGCCCCACCGCAGCGCCTCCTGCCTGCCGTTTTCCCGCTGCACCACCAGCCGCCCCGCATCGTCAATGGACAGCGCCCGGGCAGCGTAGGTCTCGGCGGCGGTGCACACCGTCACCCAGTGTCCCGGTACGAAGCACCGGTCCCGGTATTCCGCCAGACAGCCGGTGCCGTCTCCCGCTGCCAGCAGCTCCCGGGCGATGGCACCGGCAAGGGCGGCACGGCTCACCGGGGCGGGGGCGCCGGGGTACAGGCTCCCTGCCTTGTCCTGCAGCTCCGGGGGAAAGTCGGCGGTGTCGGCGGTCAGGTTCAGCCCGATGCCCACCACCAGCCAGTCCAGATGTCCGGTCTCAAGGTCGGGGCAGCCCTCGGTGAGGATGCCGCAGACCTTTTTGCCCTGATAGTACAGGTCGTTGACCCACTTGATGCCAAGGCGGATGCCGCACAGCTTTTCCACCGCCCGGCACACCGCCACGGCGGCGGCGATGGTAAGGGTCTGGGCGCTGGCGGTGTGAAGGTCCGGGCGCAGCACCACCGACAGGTAGACCCCTTTGCCGGCGGGGCTTTCAAAGCTGCGCCCCAGCCGCCCCCGCCCGGCGGTCTGGTGGGCAGTGAGCACCAGTGTGCCGTGGACCGCCCCGTCCAGTGCCAGCAGCTTGGCGGTGCGGTTGGAGCTTTCCAGGGTGTCGTAGACGTACACCGGGGCAGGGTATTCTCCCACTGCCTCGGGGCAGAAGGGATCGCCGCCGCAGAGCCGGTAGCCCTTGCGGGGGGCGGCGTCCAGAGCGTAGCCCTGAGCGGTGAGGGCGGCAGCTGCCTTGTGCACCGCCGCCCGGCTGATGCCCAGCTGCTGTGCCAGCTGCTGACCGGAGATATATCTGCCCTCTGCAGCAGAAAGTGCCTGCAAAAGTGCCTGTCGGGTGGAACAAGCCATGGTCCATCGACTCCTTTTGTGCTATACTGTGTAAAATGCTGTATCTATTGTAGCATGGACCGGGCAAAAGAAAAAGATAAAAAAGTTTTTGCCATTTTGCAGGAAACCGGCTCCGCCTTTCGTATTAAAGAGTGAAGGGCGCAGGGAGCAGCGGTTCCCCGCCGACACGGAGGGAGGTGTGCAGATCTTTGACCACGATGGAATTCAGCGCCATGGTGCAGAAATATCAGGCGCTGGTATATACGGTCTGCCACCAGCTGGTGCCCGACGAGGGGGAGGCGCAGGACCTGACCCAGGAGACCTTTCTGGCGGCGTGGCGTGCCATCGACCGCTGCCCGCCCGGCTTTGAAAAGCAGTGGCTGGCACGGATCGCCGCCAACAAGGCAAAGGACTATCTCCGCAGCGCATGGGTGCGCCGGGTGAACACCCCCGGAGATCAGGTGCTGGCGCTGGATGCCGCACCTCCCGGCTATGAGCCGGAACAGCAGGTGCTGGACGCACTGGGAGAAGAGGAACTGACCGGTATGATCCTTGCTTTGCGGGAGCCTTACCGGACCCCCTGCCGGCTGGTGATGCTGGAACAGTACACCGCCGCCCAGGCGGCAAAGCTCTGCGGCAGACCGGAAAAGACCGTAAGCGCCCAGCTGAGCCGGGCACGGAAGATGCTGGCACAACAGCTCCGTACACAGCAGGAAGGAGGACGGGTACATGGAACTGTTTCGAGATGATGGCTGCTTTACCGAGGAAGGGCTGCACGCCCTGCTCTCCGGGCAGCTGGATGAGATGGGCAGGCTGGAGGCGGCGGAACACCTTGCCTACTGCGACCGGTGCATGGACCGGTACACCGCCCTGCTGACAGCGGATGCGCTGGAAACACCGCCCCGCTCTGCCCGCAGCGCCGTGATGGGTACCATCTGGGTGCGGCTGATGCAGAGTACCCTGGGGCGGGGCGCAGTGGCGGCGGTGGCGGCGGTGCTGGCGCTGACCATGTGGCGCAGCGGCAGCCTGATGCAGCTGATGCAGCACCGGCAGCTGACCACATGGCTGCCTTCTGCCAGCCAGAGCCAGACGGAAGAGACGGACCAGCGGCTGGGCAAGCCGGTGGAGGACGATGACCGCCCGGTAAAAGAGAACGAAAACCTTGGCAAGCCGGTGGAGGATACCCCCCACCGGAAGGATAAGCTTACCATGGCAGATGCGGTGAACGGGCTGCTGTTTGGCAGCGATGCCCGCCGGCTGCCGTGAGACACCACGGACCACCAGAACAAGTAAGGGAGATCTTGACGATGAAAAATGGAATTCTGACCTTTATCTGTGCCTTCTGCCCCGGTGCGGGACAGATGTATCAGGGCTATATGAAGCGGGGGCTTTCCCTCATTACCCTGTTCTGCTGCTTTGCCGGAGCAGGCGCTCTGCTGAATGTCCTTCTGGTGGGAATGCCCATCGTATGGATGTACAGCTTTTTTGACACCTTCAACCTCCGTGCCCAGCTGGGGGCAGGCAATGCCCCTGCCGACGATTATCTGGTGCACGTCAACTGGAAGGACCGCCGGATGGAGCAGTTCATGATGGACAGCCACAAGCTGGTGGGCTGGGGGCTTATCGCTCTGGGCGTGCTGGTGGCATACCAGAACATCATCATGAACACGCTGGCGGACATCGTGTGGCGGTGGGGACAGTCCAACCCCTTCTTCCGGGCACTGTATCTGGTAATGGATGCCTTGCCGGAAGTGGTGGTCTGCGTGGCGCTCATCGTCTGCGGCGTCTGGCTGGTGCGGGGTCCCAGGGACCACAAGCATCGCCGGGGCAAGGAGCAGCAGGACGCCGGGGATTTTTCTCCCTACGAGGCAGCGGAAAATGCCGGAGAAAACGGGGACAGCGATTTTGCCATGCCGGAACTGTCGGCTCTGCTGGGGCAGCCGGTGACTTCTGAGGACCCCCAGCAGCCGGAACAGGAGGAGCAGGATGGAACAGAAGAATAATACCGCTGCGACCCCTGCTCCCGGCGTACCGGCAATGCCTAAAGTGCCGGCAGAGAAGCCCCTACAGCGCCGGGTGGGCAGCGTGACGCTGGGCGTCTGTCTGGCGGTCACCGGCATCTGTTTTCTGTGCTACCACTTTGTGCCGGGCTTTGACTGGCAGCTGGTGCTGAAGATCGCCCCGGCGGCAGGATTGATCCTGCTGGGGTGCGAGGTGCTGTACTTTGCCTGCCGCCCCGAGAAATGGAAGTACGATTTCTTGTCGGTGCTGGTCTGCCTGCTTCTCATGGGAGGGTGCTTCGGGCTTTCCATGCTGGGAGCAGTGTGGGAGGAGCTGGACCCCGCCTGCCGCCGGAACGAGCTGAAGCTGGGGCAGGAGTACACCAGCGCCCTGTATACCCGGATCAGCGAGGAGGTTCCGGAGATCCCCCTGTGGGACCTGACCGGGCAGGTGCACCTGTACTCCGCCGCCGTGGACAGCCTTGAGGACATCCACAGCGGCACCGGCACCGTGGAGGTGACGGTGGAGCTGCAGGGACCCTACCAGAGCGCCGCCGACTTTGCCGCCGACTGCCGGACCCTTGCGGACGCCGTGCTGGAATGCGAGGTGGAGCCGGAGAGCATCTGCTTTTCCTGGGCGCCGGTGCAGGACCCGGCGCACACTCTGGAGACCGGCAGCCTGCCGCAGACTCAGGCGTACAGCCTGCAGCTTTCCGGTCCGGTGCAGCTGAACTGGACCGCCGCCCAGATGACCGAAGGCATCATGGTGGATGATCTGCGGGAAGAAGAAAATCTGCCGCCGGAAGCAGCGGAGGAATAACAAAGGGGGCTGTTTTGCAACAGCCCCCTATTTTTGTGCTATGCTGTTTCAGATGCCGCCGTGACGGTTCTCCTCGGCGGCAAGCTCCTGCTGAAGCGCCGCTTTCCGGTGGTCCAGCAGCAGGTCCTTGTTGTAGCGGAAGTACCGCTCACAGCCGTTTTCGGTAAGGAAGTCGTGGGCGGCGGGGCGGACGGTAAGCTCGGTGACGAACACCACCATCTCCTGTCCCTCCCCGAACGCCTGCTCTATGAAGTCAAAGGCTGCTTCCAGTGCGGCGGAGGCGGCGTTCTGGGCGGCGTCCCGGTCCCCGGCAAGGGCACGGAACTGGTCCCGCAGCAGGTCAAATGCCTCCTTGGTGCCCACGGCACCGGCGTGGCGCAGCTCTGCTGCCCAGCGCCGCAGCTCGGCTTCGGTCCGGAGTCGGTACCGCAGCTGCTGCTTATCCAGCAGGCTGGCGGTGCGCAGCCGCTGGGTCTCTGCCTCCCGGTCGGTGATCTGCTGCTCAAACAGCTCCACCGAACCGTCGGGGATGTCCTCCGGCAGGGTGGCAAGCGCCTGCTTGGTCTCCCGCAGGAAGGCGTAGCAGGCATCTGCCACGGCGTCTGCCTGCCGGGAGGCGGCAAACCGGGTGTCCAGCCCTGCCAGGATCAGGCTCACAAGGCTCAGCCGCTCGTCAAAGGGAGCGTTCAGGAGCCGGGCGTAGACCGCCGGCTTTACGGTCCCTGCAAGGATGTCCTCCACCCCGTAGTCGTCCCGGTACTTGTAGTACAGGTCCAGATAGGCGGAGAAGTCCTCGGCGATCTTGGGATGCTGGATATACTCCCCGATCAGCTCTTCGTCTGCCTGCAGACCCAGCTTTTCGTAGGTGTCCAGCAGGTTGGACAGGTCCTCCCAGCCACGGGCGGTGACAAAGCGGGTGCCCTCCACATCGGCGTTGATCTGATAGAAGTTCTGGGGATGCAGCTCCAGATAGCTCAGAATGGCGCTGTGGATGCCCACGGCACGGGCGTAGTCCTTCCACACCGGCAGGTCTGGCTCAATGTCCATGCGGCGGACCCGGTCCAGGGTCACGATGTCAAAATCCCGCACCGATTTGTTGTATTCCGGAGGGTTGCCTGCCGCCACGATGACCCAGCCCCGGGGCACTGCCTGATTGCCAAAGGTCTTGCACTGCAAAAACTGCAGCATGGTGGGGGCAAGGGTCTCGGAGACGCAGTTGATCTCATCGATAAACAGGATGCCCTCCTGCAAGCCGGTGGCTTCCATCTTGGCGTAGATGCTGGCAATGATCTCGCTCATGGTGTACTCGGTCACCGACACGTCCTTGTCTCCGTAGTGGCGCTGCCGGATAAAGGGCAGACCCACGGCGCTCTGCCGGGTGTGATGGGTGATGGTGTACGCCACCAGTGCCACCCCGCACTCCCGCGCCACCTGCTCCATCACCTGAGTCTTGCCGATGCCCGGAGGTCCCATCAGCAGGATGGGACGCTGCCGGATGGCAGGAATGGCATATTCGCCCAGCTCGTCCTTGGCAAGATATGCCTTGACGGTGTGCTGGATCTCTTCTTTGGCACGCTTGATATTCATAACAGTTCCCCCTGTAGTTTCAGGTATTATTCAGTTCCCGGAACGGGTCCTCTTCCTCTTCCAGCGCCTTGGCAAGGGCGGAGGAGGGGCGGGGCGTGCCGGTGAACTCTTCTTCTTCCAGTACCAGTTTCATAGCCCATGGAGGCACGTTGGCGTCATCGAACCGGTCTCCCAGAAAGAGAAAGGCGGTGTCGTAGCCGGGACGCCGCACCGGGTACTGCCCCATGCCGTCGGTAAAGTACAGCAGACCCCGGAGGTTGGTAAACTTTTTCTCGGCGCAGAGCTGGTCCACATAGGCAAAGGCAGGGCGGAAGTCGGTGCCGCCGCCCCCCCGCAGCTCAAAGTGGTTCATGGCGTGGATCAGCTCCTCCTCGTTGCGGATGAGCAGATCCTGCTGCACGGCGTTGTCCGCCTGGATCAGGTGGAGGTTCATCCGGTGGAAAAAGTTCTCCCGCCCCTTCAGCAGGGTGTAGGTCTCCGCCAGAAAGCCCCGGACCAGCTCGCCGGAGGTGGAATAGCTGGTGTCGATGACCAGTGCCAGCTCTTCGATCTTCTTGCTTTCCCGGGTCTCCAGCGGCTCGATGAGGGGCATATCCCCGTACACCGACAGCCCGTAGGTGTAGAAGTTCAGATCAAATTCATCCGGGTCCAGCTTTACCTCCTCCCGGGTGACGCAGAACCGGCGCAGAAAGTCCTTGTAGCTGCGGCGGCTGCGGTTTGCCGCCTTGATCTGCTGCTGCAGGGCGTCGGCGCCCTCCCCAGCCTCCTTGTCCCGCAGCTCCATCTCGGTCTGCATCCGCTCCCCGATCTTCTGCCATGTTTTCTGGGGCAGAGGGGTGGGCAGCTGCTGGGGGGTGTCCGGAGGGTCGTCCCGCCACAGCCGGTGGTCGTCGGTGCAGAATTCCCGCTCCAGCTGCCGCAGCACCCCGGGGGTCTGCCGGCAGAGCCACCGGTAGGCAGGCGCTGCCGCCACCAGCTTTTCTTCCTCGGTGATGCGGCGGTAGGCGTTCTGCCGCAGGTAGGTCAGGGGGCGGGTGACGCTTTTGCGCCCCAGATGGTCGATGACGTTTTCCACGGCAATGTCACATGCCAGATGCCACAGCTGCTTTTCCCGTTTGCCCCGGAGCCACAGGTGGCGGAACACGCAGTGGAACACCGTGTGGAGGTACAGCCGGGTCAGGTATTTGGGGTTCTGCTTATACAGCCGCAGCAGGGCGCTGGGCTGGTAGTACAGGGTCACTCCGTCGGTGGCAAGCCCCCGGCACATCTCGTCCGGCACCGGGGCAAGTGCTCCCAGCGCCATGTCCAGAAACTGGAAGTCCAGATACAGCTCGCTGCGGACCACCGCCAGCACCTCGCCGCCCATCCGTGCCTGCCACTCTTCGTGGGTCTCCGGACGTGCCGACTTAAAAGGGGTGCGGGGGTCTATGAATTTTTCCTTGGGCAAGGGGATCACCTCTCAAAAATCCAGATCATACCGCTGGCGGGGGCGGGCGGCGCACTTTTTGTGCGCAGCGTCTGCCAGCAGGGCGGCGGCAGATGCGTTCTGTGCCTTGGCGGCAAGGGCGTCTGCCTCCCGGAAGGCGGCTTTGTCCAGCACATCCAGCGCCAGCAGGTCCCTCAGGGCGTCCAGGTCCTGCGCCTTCAGCAGCTTTGCCACGACCCTGCCGGTGTTGGCGGCAAGAAAGCTGCGGTAGTGCGCCGCCGCTGCCTGCGACAGCTGCCACGGGTACCGGAGCCGTGCAAAGCACAGCTGCGCCATGACGTTGGCGTCGTCGGCGTCGTGTCCCTGGGGGAAGATGCCGTCGTATTCCACCGGCAAAAACCGGTTGTCCAGAAAACACTGGCGGTAGTGGTACCCCTGCCCGGAAAAGGTGTGGAGCAGGATGTGGGCGGGGGTCTCCTCGATGTCCTCCCAGTAGGCGGGATACCACAGCGCCGCCGCCGGCTTTGCCGCCCCTGCAGGCTGGAACACCGCCTGCACCGCCTCGGTGATGTTGTTCACCACCGCAAAAAGCCCGGTGGGGGCTTCCGGAGCGGCACGGACCAGCAGGGTCTCCAGAGCAAAGCAGTTCAGGAACACATCGCTGCCCACCGTAAGGGGCTGCGCCCCCATGGACAGCAGCCGGAGACGGCGGCAGTTGTAGAAGGCGCAGCTGCCCACCACCTGGAGGGAGTCCGGCAGGGTGATCTCCTCCACAAAGCTGCCGCACACCGGGTGCAGCTGCTCTGTCTCCGGGGCGGCGTCAAAGTCCAGATCGTACCGTCTGCCGCCGCCCATCGTCTGCCCATAGGCACGGATCAGCCGCACGGTACCGGTCTCGGATACTTCGTACCGGCACAGCGCCTCCGGGGCAGGCAGGGCACGGGGCTTTTCGGAAAAGCAGTAGTCCCCCAGCTGGGTGAGCCCAAGGCTGCCGCCTTCCGGGGCAGGCAGGGCGGCAGGCAGCTCCACGCAGGGGGCGGTGCCGTAGACCCGCACCAGCCGTGCGGTGTCTGCCGTAAGGGGCAGGATATCCAATGTAAGGGTGTTTTCGTATGCCATGCCGGAGACCTCAACTTCCCAGTTTTCATTCACTCCCTAGTATAAACCATGGGGCAGGGGATGTAAAGCAGAAGGGCAAAACGCCCATGGAAATCAATTTTCCTCTAAAGGCTTCCCCCGGTCGGGGACAGATTCTCCCCGCTCCGGGGAGAAATGTCACCGTAAGTGACAAAGTGGGGAACAGCTGTCACCGCAGGTGACTGATGAGGGCGCAGACAAGCAGCTGCTGCCGGAAAAATACCCCTCATCCGGCGCTACGCGCCACCTTCCCCCCAAGGGGTGAAGGCTTTTGCTCTGGGACAAACTTCAAAAGTTGATTTCCGTGCAAAACGCCGGAGAGGGACATGCTGCCAAAACAAAAGGCTGCCCCACCTGCGGTGGGACAGCCCGAGCGGCTTGCCGGCTTACAGTTCCTTGCCGGTGAGCAGCTGATATGCTTCCAGATACTTGGCGATGGTCTTGTCGATGACCTCCTGAGGCAGGTCGTAGTTGCTATCGGGGTTTGCCTTCAGCCAGTCACGGACAAACTGCTTGTCGAAGGAGGGCTGACCGTGACCCGGCTCGTAGCCCTCCAGAGGCCAGAAGCGGGAGGAATCCGGGGTCAGCATCTCGTCGCCCAGCACCACGTTGCCGTCCTCGTCCAGACCAAACTCGAACTTGGTGTCCGCAATGATGATGCCCCGGGACAGAGCGTACTCGGCGCACTTTTTGTACAGGGCGATGGTGTAGTCCCGCAGCTTGGTGGCGTATTCCTTGCCCTTGCCGGGGAACTGCTTTTCCAGCACTTCGATGCTCTTTTCGTAGGAGATGTTCTCGTCGTGGTCACCGATCTCTGCCTTGGTGGAGGGGGTGTAGATGGGCTCCGGCAGCTTGTCGGACTCCTTGAGACCCTCCGGCAGCTGGATGCCGCAGACCTTGCCGGTCTGCTGGTAGCTTGCCCAGCCGCTGCCGGTGATGTAGCCCCGGACAATGCACTCCACCGGCAGCATGGTGAGCTTGCGGCACATCATGCTGTTGCCGTCAAACTGGGGCTGACGGAAGAACTCCGGCATATCCTGCACATCCACGCTGAGCATGTGGTTGGGCAGCAGGTCCTTGGTGAAGTCGAACCAGAATTTGCTCATCTGGGTCAGCACGGTGCCCTTCTTGGTCACCTTGTTCTTCAGGATCACGTCAAAGGCGGAAATGCGGTCGGTGGCAACCATGATCAGGCTGTCGCCGTTGTCATAGATCTCGCGTACTTTACCTTCCTTAATGGGCTTGAACTCTGTCATAATCAAACTCTCCATCTTCCAAGTTGAGCGCCGCACAGGCGGCTTTTCTTACAGGTCTATTTTACCATGTTCGCCGCCGGTTTGAAAGGAACAGATGGGAGAGATTTTGCCCCTCTTTTGCGAAATTCTCGTGAAAAGTGTGCAAAAAACCGGGGCAAATTTCGGCACTTTGACGATAAAAGTCGTACTTTCACCGCGGACAGTTCCCCCATGGAAATCAACTTTTGAAGATTAACCCAGAGTCTAAGCCTTCACCCCTTGGGGGGAAGGTGTCGAGGAACAAAGTGACGAGACGGATGAGGGGTAAGCAGCCGTTAGCACCATCTAGCGGTGCGCCCTCATCAGTCACCTGCGGTGACAGCTTCCCCCGACCGGGGGAAGCCTTTAGAGGAAAATGTATCTCCGTGCAGTTCCCCGGCAGGGGGGTGGACAGAGGGCGGAAAATAGAGTATGCTATAAAAGTATGGTAAAGGCGGGACCTGCGGCAGAAAGGAACCAATATGACCCCAGAGATCATTGCACACAGAGGCGCATCCTATCTTGCGCCGGAAAATACCCTTACGGCGTTCCGCAAGGCGGTGGAGATCGGCGCAGACGGCGTGGAGATGGACGTACAGCAGACGGTGGACGCCGGGCTGGTGATCCATCACGACTACATCATCGACCTGCACACCGACATCTCCGGTAAGATCTACGATATGACCATGTTCGAGCTGCGGGACCTGGACTTTGGCAGCTGGAAGGATGCCATCTTCAAGGACGAAAAGATCGCCACCCTCCACGAGGCACTGCAGCTGTGCCACGATCTGGGCAGGATCACGGTGCAGCTGGAGCTGAAGGCAACGGTGGACAACGACCCGGACTTTGTGCCCCGGGTGCTGGCAGAGATCCGGGACACCCAGATGGTGGACCGGGTGATACTCATTTCCTTCAACCACGACCTGCTGCGGCAGGCAAAGCAGCTGGAGCCTCAGCTCCGGGTGGGGGCGCTGGTGTACGGTGCCGTGGAGAGCATGCTTTTCCCTCCGCAGTTCTGGGACCTTACCGGCATCGCCAGCAACTGGCAGGAGGAAAACGGGCTGGAAGAACCGGAGCAGCTGCCGGACACGGTGACCCCGGAGGAGCTGAACGCCGAGAACAGCAGTCAGATGACCCGCTGGCTCACGGACAAGGTCAGTATGCTTCGTGCCAGCTTTCCCGGCGAGAGCCTGCAGGAGATCTACAACCACCTGCAGCAGCAGCGGGACCCGGCAGACTACGCCGCCGGGCTGGACTTTAAGCCGGATTACATCAGCTGTGAGTATCACACCGCCTACAGTAACCCCACCTTTGTCCGGCGGCTCCACCGCATGGGCATCAAGGTGGCGCTGTGGACCGTGGACACGCAGGACGCCGTGGAATGGCTGCTGACCGTGGAGCCGGACGCCTTTGTGACCAACCGCCCGGACCGTGTGCGGGAGTGGATGGAAAAGGCGCAGACCGCTGCCCCGGACCCGGCGGACACCCCGGAAACAACGGACACCCCGGCAGAATAAGCTGGCTTTTATCTATATGGTATATGCGGTGCCCTCTCGGTCTCGCATTCGCTCAAAAGCTCTCCCGATGGGGGAGCTTTTTTGCTGTGGGGCGGATAGCGTCCTCACCCTCTCAGTCACCTACGGTGACAGCTCTCCCAAAGGGAGAGCCCTTGGCAAAACCAAGAGCTTTTTCTCCTCGCCAGAGCCTCTCCCTTCGGGAGAGGTGGCTGCGACCGCAGGGAGCAGACGGAGAGGGCGAGGATGCTGCCCTCAACCATGCCGCTGCCGGTCTCCACGGAAGCCTTCCCCCTTTGGGGGAAGGTGTCGAGGAACAAAGTGACGAGACGGATGAGGGTGCACCGATAGATGGTGCTGACGGTTACTCACCCCTCATCCGGCACTTCGTGCCACCTGTTCCCCTTCTGGCACTTCGTGCCACCTCCCCCGGAGCGGGGGAGTCTTTACCCCAAGGGAGGAAGGCGTTGGCAAAACCAAAGGCTTTGCCGTACTGCCAAAACCTCTCCCCCTCGGGAGAGGTGGCACGGCGCAAGCCGTGACGGAGAGGGTTCGTTCCCTCCGTCACTTTTTTCTTGACAATCGCCTTTTGATGCTGCATAATAGTCCTGTATCAAACAGTTTTGTATAAAACAGTTTGACCTATGAACCATCGAAAGGACCTGACCACAATGTGTGACAAAAAACAGACCGGCAGCACCCACGCCGATCCCCCGTGGGATGCTCCTCAGGTGATCCCGGCGCAGATCCGCCGGGTGGATAACCTGATCTTCCGCAAGATCAACCAGTTCACCCGTGCCAACGGGGTGGAACAGGCGACCCCCATGCACGGGTGGATCCTGGGATACCTGTACAACCACCGGGACCATCCGGTGTACCAGCGGGACATTGAGCGGGAGTTTTCCATTACCCGCTCCACGGTCACCAGCATCCTGCAGCTCATGGAGCGCAAGGGCTACATCCAGCGCCTCGGCGTGCCTCAGGACGCACGGCTGAAGCAGCTGGTGCTTACCCGGGAAGGGGCGGACTTCCACGAAAAGACCATGCTGTCCTTCCACCAGATGGACGAATACGTGACGGGGCTGCTCACCGAGGAAGAAAACGCCCAGCTGCTGCGGCTGCTGAATAAGCTGCGGGAAAAGCTGCAGTAAGGCTTGCCTGAAAGGGGAGCTGGCGCACGGAGTGCGTCTGAGGGGTATTACACCTTCCCCGTCAAACCGCCGAAAAAGGGAGCGTTAAATTAGCAATTATGAACATTTTTCGAAACCCCTTGACATTAAAATTGTTTTGTATAAAATTGTTCTGTACCAAACAATTAAAAGCCGATACTCTTTAATTTTAATCAGGGAGGAAAACACAGATGATCAAAAAGTTAGTGTCACATCTGGGCGAGTACAAGCGCGCTGCGATCCTGACACCCCTCTTTTCGGCTCTGGAAGCCATTATGGATGTGCTGCTGCCCACCATCATGGCGTTCATCATTGACCGGGGCATCGAAAAGGGCGATATGAACGCCATTGTAAAATACGGTCTGCTGACCTTTGGGGTCGCCGCCGTGGCGCTGGCACTGGGCGTGCTGGCAGGCAAGTTTGCCGCCAAGGCATCCACCGGCTTTGCCGGCAACCTGCGGGAGGCAATGTACGAGAACATCCAGCATTTTTCGTTTTCCAACATCGACAAGTTCTCCACCGCCGGTCTGGTGACCCGCATGACCACCGACGTCACCAACCTGCAGAATGCCTTTCAGATGATCGAGCGGATGTGCGTCCGTGCCCCGGTGCATCTGGTGTTTGCTCTGGTCATGTCGGTGATCATCGGCGGACCTCTTTCGCTGGTCTTTGTGGTCGCCGTGGTCTTTCTGGTGGCGGTGCTTGCCGCCATCATGATCCCCACCTTCCGGATCTTTGACCGGGTGTTCAAGAACTACGACAACCTCAACGCCTCGGTGCAGGAGAACATCTCCGCCATCCGGGTGGTCAAGAGCTTTGTCCGGGAAGGCTTTGAAAACGAGAAATACACCGCCGCCTGCCAGAGCCTGTACAACCAGTTCGTCAACGCCGAGAGCCGGCTGAGCTTCAACAACCCTGCCATGCTCACTGCCGTCTACGGCTGCAACATCGCTCTCAGCTGGCTGGGCGCAAAGTATGTGCTCCGCGGCGCTCTTACCACCGGACAGCTCAACGCCCTTTTTGGCTACATCATGAACATCCTTATGGCGTTGATGATGCTGAGCATGGCATTTGTCATGATCGCCATGTCCGCCGCCTCCGTCAAGCGTATCGTGGAGGTGCTGGACGAGACCACCGACCTGCCCCCGGCAAAGCAGCCGGTGAAGCAGATGGCAGACGGCAGCATCCAGTTTGACCACGTTACCTTTAAGTATAAGCACGGCTCCGGGCAGCCGGTGCTCAACGATGTCAGCTTTACCATCCGTCCCGGGGAGACGCTGGGCATCATCGGCGGCACCGGCAGTGCAAAATCCAGCCTTGTGCAGCTGATCCCCCGGCTCTACGACCCGGAGACCGGCTCGGTAAAGGTAGGCGGCGTGGACGTGCGGGACTACGATCTGGACGTGCTGCGCCGGGAGGTGTCCATGGTGCTCCAGAAGAACGTGCTGTTCAGCGGCACCATTCTGGACAACCTGCGGTGGGGCGATGAGAACGCCACCGAGGAAGAGTGCATCCGGGCAGCAAAGCTGGCGTGCGCCGACGAGTTCATCCAGCGGTTCCCGGACAAGTACAATACGTGGATCGAGCAGGGCGGCTCCAACGTGTCCGGCGGACAGAAGCAGCGGCTCACCATTGCCCGTGCCCTGCTGCGGAAGCCCAAGGTGCTGATCCTGGACGACTCCACCAGCGCCGTGGACACCGCCACCGACGCCAAGATCCGCAAGGCGTTCCGGGAAGAGATCCCCGGCACCACCAAGATTATCATTGCTCAGCGCATCTCCTCGGTGCAGGAGGCAGACCGGATCCTTGTGCTGGATAACGGACAGATCAACGGTCTGGGCACCCATGAGGAGCTGCTGGCGACCAATACCATCTATCAGGAAGTCTACAACAGCCAGACTCAGGGCAGCGGCGACTTTGACAAACAGGGAGGTGAGCAGTAATGGCTCAGGCAAAAGTAGTACAGGGACCCGGACCGCGCCGGATGGGCGGACCCCGTCCCAAGGTGGAAAACCCGGGCTTGCTGCTCAAGCGGATCATGGCAGAGGTGTTCCGCCACTATCTGCCCCACTGCATCCTTGTGCTGGTGTGCATCGTGGTCAGCGCGCTGGCAAACGTGCAGGCAAGCCTTTTCCTCCAGACCCTTATGGACGATTACATCCTGCCCATGACAAAGCAGCAGGACCCCAGCTTTGCTCCCCTTGCAGGGGCGCTGCTGCGGGTGGGCTGCATCTACGTGGTGGGCATTCTGGCGGCATGGCTCAACGCCCGGATCATGGTAAACGTGACCCAGGGCACCCTGCGGAACCTGCGCATCCAGCTGTTTACCCACATGGAGAGCCTGCCCATCCAGTACTTTGACCAGCACCCCCACGGGGACATCATGTCGGTGTACACCAACGATGTGGACACCCTGCGGCAGATGCTGAGCCAGAGCATCCCCCAGCTGGTGTCCAGCGTCATCACCATCGTGTCGGTGTTCTTCAGCATGTGTATGCTCAGCTGGCAGCTGACCGTCGTGACCATGCTGATGGTGGCGCTGATGCTGTTCTGCTCCAAGCAGATCGCCAAAAACTCTGCCAAGTACTTTGTCCGGCAGCAGCAGGATCTGGGCAAGGTGAACGGCTACATCGAAGAGATGATGGAAGGGCAGAAGGTGGTAAAGGTCTTTACCCACGAGCAGAAAACTCTGGAAGGCTTCCGGAAGCTCAACGACCAGCTGAAGGAAAGCGCCAACAACGCCAACAGCTACTCCAACATCATGATGCCGGTGAACGCCCAGCTGGGCAACATCAGCTACGCCGTCTGTGCGCTGGTGGGCGCTGCCATGGCAGTCACCGGTGCCGGGGGTATGACCCTTGGCACCGTCATGGCGTTCCTGAGCCTGAACAAGGGCTTCAATATGCCCATCAGTCAGGTGTCCATGCAGGCAAACAGCGTCATCATGGCACTGGCAGGCGCCGAGCGGATCTTTAAGATGATGGACGCCCCCAGTGAGACCGATGAGGGCTATGTGACCCTTGTAAACGCCAAGTACGACCGGAACGATCAGCTGGTGGAGACCGAAGAGCGCACCGGCATCTGGGCGTGGAAGCACCCCCACCACGACGGCACCACCACCTACCACAAGCTGGCGGGCGACATCACCTTTACGGATGTAGACTTTGGCTATCTGCCGGACAAGACGGTGCTCCACGACATCAACCTTTACGGTCGCCCGGGGCAGAAGATCGCCTTTGTAGGCTCCACCGGTGCCGGCAAGACCACCATCACCAACCTGATCAACCGGTTCTACGACATTCAGGAAGGCAAGATCCGGTATGACGGCATCAACATCCGCAAGATCAAAAAGGCAGACCTGCGCCGGTCTCTGGGCATCGTGCTGCAGGACACCCACCTGTTTACCGGCACGGTGATGGAGAACATCCGCTACGGTCGGCTGGATGCCTCCGATGAGGAGTGCATCGCCGCCGCCCGGCTGGCAAACGCCGACGGCTTTATCAAGCGTCTGCCGGAGGGCTACAACACCATGCTGACCGGTGACGGTGCAAACCTTTCCCAGGGGCAGCGGCAGCTGCTGGCGATCGCCCGTGCCGCCGTGGCAGACCCCCCGGTGCTGATCCTGGACGAGGCAACCTCCTCCATCGATACCCGCACCGAGGCACTGGTGCAGCGGGGCATGGACGGGCTCATGTACGGGCGCACCAGTTTTGTCATTGCCCACCGCCTGTCCACCGTCCGCAATGCGGACTGCATCGTGGTGCTGGAACAGGGACGGATCATCGAGCGGGGCAGCCACGACGAGCTTATTGCCAAAAAGGGCAGGTACTACCAGCTCTACACCGGCAACCTTGCCGAAAACTAAGACATTTTCACCTCCTCACAGGGCAGGCGCAGCCATGCGCCTGCCCTTTTTGCTACCATTTCTGGCTCGAATTTCACTCAAAATAACATTTTCATAAGCGAAAAGTAATCGAAATGACATAAAGCCATTGACAATGTTGCTTTTGCAGCGTACAATGGAACCACAAAGGAGGTCATACCCATGTCAACCGTTAGCATACACAGCCAACTGCCCCTTGATAGCTCCTGTAGAAATTGTGGGTCAAGCATGTCAACCGTTAGCACACGCAGCCAACTGCAGACCATACTCCTCACCGCACTGGCACAGAGCCTGCCCCCTATACGGGAGCATCTCGGCTGGAGTATGGAAGAGACCGGGCAGCTTCTGGGAGGCATTGCCCGGCAGACCGTCGCCAGTGTGGGAACCGAGGACCGCCCGGAACTTACCCAGTCGCAGGGACAGGCGTTCTGTTTTGTGCTGGAACGGCTGGAGCGGGAGCGTCCCGAGTATAAAAACTATATCCGCACCATCTTCGGCAGCAAGATCTCCCCCACAGTGCCCAAAGAGATCCTGGAGGGCAGATGGCTGGACATCTGGTTCCGGCTGTTCCCGACACCGGAGGAAAAGCCCATCGACCTTGATGCCCTGGGCTTTGTATCTCCCTCCTATCAGGTGGTGCTGGACATCCCCCTGCTGGCAGACCCGCTGATCCTGGAGGCATTGGCTCCCATGACCGAGGACATGGTCCGCTACAACGAATTCTGCCGCCAATGGAAACAGCCGGAAAACTGCGTCCGCTATATGGTGGCGCAGGAGAGCGTGGAAGAGCTTGCCTACCGGAAGGATATCTGCAGCCCGGTGTACACGGTCCTGGACAGCCTGAAGGCAAAGGATGTCCTGCGTGTGTGCGGCAGCCCGGAGTCCGCTCTCTTGCCCCCAGACGAGGCACTGCTGCGGGGCATCCGGCAGCTTTGCAGCTGCTTCCCGGTGATGGTCATGACCAACCGGAAGGAGCTGGCAGAAACGCTGCAGACCTACCGGCGCACTACCCTTCTGCCCTGGTCCCTGCGGGTGGTATACCACGTGGACAGTCGCTTTATGGACTGGAAGGAGCTGCTGCCGCTGAAGCTGCTGCCTGTCCCGGATCAAAAATTTACCTACCAGAGCACGAGCTGGACCAGCGCACCCAATATCCCCTCCCCGGAAAAATGATCCCGTAAAAAATAGTTCACTGAAAAATAAAAAAGGAGCGCAGGAAGATGTACAACTACTATAACAAACAAAGTCATGATGCCTACGAAAAAGGAAAAGCCGCCGTCAACCGTGCGGACATAGTGGTAGCGGCACCTTCCGCTCTGGAGGCGCTGGGCTGCGAGGGCTACGACCGGTTTGACGGCAATGTCATGTCCCTGCTGGACCGCCGGGGGCTGTCCCTCTGGCTGCCCTTTGGGGAGAAGGAGCGGCTGGTGGACCGGCAGCGCACCGGAGACCTGAAGGCGCAGAAGTCCTGCGTCCAGATGATGCGCTGGTACAAGAACCATCAGGCAGAGTTCTTTCAGGACGACGGGGAAAGCCCGGTGGAGGACGGCTGCGTGCTGAGCTACATCTACAAAAAGCGGCAGGAAGGCAACCGGGTGCTGGTGATCTCCCAGAGCGAGGAGCTTGCCTGCACCCTGATGGCGTGGAACCGGGACGATGCGCTGCCTCCCGTCACCATCAAGCAGATCAGCCGCTACGGCTACCTGCGGAACCATCAGGCATACTACAACTTCGTCAATGACGCCCGGAACCGTGCCACCGAGGACGAGCTGCGGGAACTGGAGGACTTTGACCCCCTGATCACCAACTGACGCCGGAAAGACAGACCCTTTGAGGGATGCTGCCTGCGGAACATCCGGTACAGCCAAAAGGAGCCGGTGCGATCCTGCACCGGCTCCTTTTCTTATTGTGTGGGATACAGTTTTCAGCCGCAGGCTTTCCGGCGTCTGTCGGTCAGCCGGCGCACCAGCTTCCGGATCAGCAGCACCACGCCCACCACCAGCAGCACCGCCACGGCGATGAGGGCGGCAAAGAGGGCGGTGAAGCGGTTGGGCTTCTTCAGCAGGGCAGCGGGGCTGCGGCTGGTCTCCACCACCTTCCGGTCGTGAAGGGTCCGGTAGTACTCCGGCACATTGGGGACGCCGTTGCCGTCGGTGTCCTCAAAGGATGCCATGTACCGGGCGATGGCGTCCCACGCCTTCAGCTCCCTGCCGTTCTCGGTGATGATCACGTCCTCAAAGTCCTCGATGGGGGTGCCGTCGGGATATTTGGGCACAATAGACAGAATGCCGTAGGACATTTTGGTGACTGCGCTGAGCATCTGCCCGCTGTACAGGTCTGCGATCACCCGGTACAGCTTGTCGTCCTCCAGCTCCACCCGCTGTCCGTCCTGCTCCAGATACGCGTCGGTGACCTTGTTCAGCAGCAGCCGGTGGGGGTTGTAGGTAAAGTTCAGCCCGCTGGAATAGAGCCGGGCGGTGGTCATAAGGTCCGAGACCGAGGCGTCGATCTCGGCGGCGGTCTTCAGTTCCCTGCCGGTGAGCCAGACGCTGATCAGGGGATAGCCCGGCACCCCGTCGGCACCGATGCCCAGAGAGAAGGAGTTGAACACCTGCTCCACCGTAATGTCCCCCCGGGCGTAGGTGTCCCGGACGGTGCCGCTGGGCACCACTGCCACGTCCACCGGCTGCCCGTCGTAGTCATCGGCGTTCTTTACGGCGTAGAGGTAGGCGTCGGAGAGGATGTCACCCAGATTGTGCTCGGTGTGGACATCGCCCAGATCTTTCAGCAGAGAAAAGACCACGTCGTTTTCTGCCAGCACCTGATCCTTGGTGTAGCCGAACTGCGCCAGATAATCGGTGTCCACCGTGTCCATAAAGCGGTCGATGCGCTGCTGGGTGTCGGCACCGGCGGGAACGTCGGCGGTAATGGGCAGCAGGGCGTAGTCTGCCAGCTCCCACCGTCCGTCTGCCTTCTGCCGCAGGGAGATGCTGCCCAGATTTCTGCCGTATTCTCCGCAGGACACCACATAGGTGCTGCCGTGGCAGATGGGCTGCCGGATCTCGGTGTGGGTGTGTCCGCTGAGGATCAGGTCCAGCTCCGGCACCGCCTTGGCAAGAAGCTCATCCTCGGACTTTTTGGGGTCCTCCCAGGTGCCGCTGTGGGAGACGCAGACCAGCATGTCCACGTCCTCGGTCGCCTTGATCCGGGCTACCGTCGCTTTTACCGCCTCGATGGGGTCCTTGAACTTCAGCTCACAGGTGGGGGCGCATGCCAGGGCGTCCTTGCCAAAGACGCCTACCACGGCGATCCGTACATCCCCCTTCTGGACGATGGTGTAGTCCCGGACGCCGGCGCAGGCAAAGGCGTCCTTCAGCCGCTGCTGCCCCTCCGTAAGCCCTGCCGCCTCCATGGCATCCCAGTCCACGTTGCAGACCACCAGCGCAGGCAGGGGGTCCCCGGAGCCGGTGGCGCTGGTAAGCATATTGGCAAGACCCTTGGACCGGAAGTCGTACTCGTGGTTGCCAAAGGTGGTGACGTCACAGCCCATGTAGCCCAGCAGCCGCAGCTCCGCCGCCTGGGATTCAAAGACGGTCTGGATCAGGGTGCCCATGGAAAAGTCGCCGCCGTCAATGACCAGCGTGTCCGGGTTCTTTGCCCGCTGCTCCTTGATGAGGGTGTTGGTGCGGGCAAAGCCGCCGGTTTCGGTCTCCTGCCCGTCCACCAGCGAGGTGAAGGGGTCCAGATGGGAGTGGGTGTCGTGGGTGAACAGGATGTCCACCTGCTGTCCGGGCACCGCCTGTGCAAAGGCGGTCTGGACCCAGAGGAATGCCGCCAGCAGCAGCGCCGCTGCGGCAAGAGCCGTGCGCTTTTTCATGGGAGTGTTCTCCTTTACGATGTGTCCGGGGCGTGCCGGACGCCCTGCGCTATCCGGCTCCGCCCCTGCTTCCAAGGGGGACAGAAAAAAGTGATACTACTGCAAAACTATCCACCATGCGTATGCTATTTTAGCATGAAAGCACAAAAAGCACAAGCGCACAGGGGGCTTTTTAGACAGATGGAAGGAAATGGTGGGAGCGGACCCTCTCCGTCACGGCTTGCGCCGTGCCACCTCTCCCGAGGGGAGAGGTTTTGGTGGGGACCGGTTACTTTGCCGCACAGCAAAAAAGCTCTCCCCCTCAGGAGAGCTGTCGAGCGAATGCGAGACTGAGAGGGTGGGCAGTGGGCAGTCACCAGCCAATAGCCACTATCCACCAGCCACGGATCACCAGCTACTATCCACTGCCCAGAACCACAACAATTCTACAACAATATGGTTTGCCATTTTCTGCCCTGCGTGGTACAATAATACAATCAGAGAGTATGTCTACAAGAAACACGGGGAACGAGAGAGAATGGCAACTAGAAAACGAAAATCGACCGCAAAGCGCAGGCAGACCCGGAAAAAGCGGGCGGAGCAGCGTCTGCCCGCCGGGCTTGGCACCCTGCTGGCAGGGCTTTTGCTGGTGGTGCTTGCCTTTGTGGAAGGGGACTCGGTGTGGAAGGTGCTGCACAACGTGCTGTTTGGGCTTTTTGGCTGCGGCAGCTTTGTGCTGGGAGCGGCGGTGTGCTGCCTTGCGGTGCTGTACACCCGGGGAGAGGACCTGCTGCCCCATATCCTCAAGCTTTGTCTGGGACTGGTGTTTGCCAGCGGCACGGTGATCGTGTTTTCCGGCATTCAGCCCCAGGGACTGTCTGCCTTCCAGATGGTGGCGGAATGCTACCGCAACGGCTGTCAGGCGTGGCTGTCCGGCGGTGCTCTGGGAGCACTGCTGGGGGGCAACCTGCTGCTGCTGTGCGGACGTCCGGCAGCAAATCTTATTATGGTGGTGCTGGCGCTGTGCGTCAGCCTGTATATCTTTGACCTGACTCCGGCGCAGGTGTGGCTGTGGCTCTGCGGCGCAGGCAGCCGGGTGCAGGCGCAGAGCCGGGCGCTGTATCAGCAGGGGGCAGAACACCGTGCCCAGCGCCTTGCCCAGAAGCAGGCGCAGCAGGAGCCGGAGGAGACCGAGGACCCGGAGGCGCTGGAAGAGGACGGGGAGCCGGAGCAGGGGTTCCGCATCGGTCTGCCGGACTGGATGAGCGGGGTGCTGCACTGGGGACACAAGGTGACCCGGGAGATGGAGCAGGAGCCGCCCGCCGCCCCGGCACAGCCGGAGCCGCAGCCGGTGCCTATGGCAGCGCCGGTGCGGGTCAATGTGCCCCGTCCCCGTGCCCCCTTTGACGTGGATCTGGGTCCGGACCACACCCCGGTGCGGGAGGGTGGCAGCGAGCCCATCGAGCCTTTTATCCCGGGACCCGGCGGCACCTTTGGCATGGACCCCCTGAGCACCGGCACCCCCCGTGCCACCATCCGTCCGGCAATGCCGGATGCAGTGGAGACGGCGGCGGAGGATTTCTTTGCCACGCCGGAGCCTGAGACTCCGGAAAAGCCCGGGAACGCTCCGGAACCGGAGCAGCACGCCGACCTGTTTGAGACCGAGATCCGGCAGCCGGCAGCGCAGCCGACAGAGCCGGTGCCTGCCGCACCCATCCAGCCGGTGATGCCCGGCACCCCGCCCCGGGTCAGCGCCGAGACGGCGGTGGCAAAGCGGTCGGCTCCCGACGAGGAGGGCTGGATCAGCATTACCGCCGAGCCGGTGGAGGAAAAGGATCTGGGCACCCTTGCGGCAGCCGCCATGGCAAAGCCGGCGGTGTCCGAGCAGGCGGCGGCAGCTGCCCCGGCGGAGGAGCCGGAGCCGGTGGATACCTACCAGTATCAGTACCCGCCCATCGAGCTGTTTGAAAGCTCCCGGGACGAGACCGACCCCGGAGTGCAGGAGGAGCTGAAGGCAAATGCCCAGAAGCTGGTGGACACTCTGGAAAGCTTTGGGGTCCGCACCCGGGTGCTGGACATCTCCCGGGGACCCTCGGTGACCCGGTACGAGGTGCAGCCCATGGCAGGCGTCAAGATCAGCCGCATCACCTCCCTGGCAGACGACATCGCCCTGAATCTGGCGGTGGCGGATGTGCGTATGGAAGCGCCCATCCCCGGCAAGCCTGCGGTGGGCATCGAGGTGCCCAACCACAAAAAGACCACCGTCTGCATCCGCAGTATCTTTGAGAGCCAGAGCTTTTTGCGGATGACCTCTCCTCTGGGCATTGCACTGGGCAAGGACATTGCCGGTGTGGCGCAGGTGGCAGACCTGTGCAAGATGCCCCACCTGCTCATTGCCGGCAGCACCGGCAGCGGCAAGTCGGTGTGCGTCAACAGCATCATCATGAGTCTGGTGTTCCGCTCCAGCCCCGAGGATGTAAAGCTGCTGCTCATCGACCCCAAGGTGGTGGAGCTGGCAGAGTACAACGGCATCCCCCACCTGCTGATGCCGGTGGTCACCGAGCCCAAAAAGGCGGCAGGTGCGCTGGGCGGCGCTGTGCAGGAGATGGAGCGCCGGTACCGGCTGTTTGCCGAGAACAACGTCCGGGACATCAAGTCCTTCAACAAACTGGCGGCAGAGGACCCCATGCTGGAAAAGATGCCCTACATCGCCATTATCATCGACGAGCTGGCAGATCTGATGATGGTGGTGGGCAAGGACGTGGAGGATTCCATCTGCCGTATCGCCCAGAAGGCGCGTGCCGCCGGTATGCACCTGATCGTGGCGACCCAGCGCCCCAGCGTGGACGTCATCACCGGTCTGATCAAGGCGAACATCCCCAGCCGCATCGCCTTTGCGGTGTCCAGTCAGGTGGACAGCCGCACCATTCTGGACGGTGCCGGTGCCGAAAAGCTGCTGGGACAGGGCGATATGCTGTTCATGCCGGTGGGCGCACCCAAGCCCACCCGTATTCAGGGCACCTTTGTGCGGGATGAGGAGATCAGCCGGGTGCTGGACTTCATCAAGCAGAGCGGCACGGTGCAGTACGACGAGGCTATGATCGAGGCAATGGAAAAGCACGCCATTCAGGACGGCAAGAAGGGCAGCGGCGGTGACGCCGAGGAAGGGGACGACTCCGACCCCATGTTCAAGCAGGCAGTGGACGTGGTCATTGACGCCGGGCAGGCGTCCACCAGTCTGCTGCAGCGCCGCTGCAAGCTGGGCTACGCCCGTGCCGCCCGGATCATGGACGAGATGGAGCAGAAGGGGGTCATCGGACCCTACGAGGGCGCCAAGCCCCGTGCCGTGCTCCTCAGCCGTCAGCAGTGGCTGGAAATGCAGATGAACCAGCCGGAGGAATGACCCTCTCAGGCGCTGACGCGCCAGCTCTCCCGAAGGGCGAGCTTTATGAGTGGGTAAGATATCGTCTGCCTTCCAGGAAAAACCGGATGAAAGGATACAAAAAGCTCCCCCATCGGGGGAGCTGGCAACGCCGCAAGGCGTTGACTGAGAGGGTTTAACAATAAAAGGAGCACTATGGAACATTCTACTCCCCAGATCTACACCGAATTTCTTCCCATCAGCCGTGCGGACATGGAGGCACGGGGCTGGGACCAGCTGGATTTTGTGGTGGTGGGCGGCGACGCCTATGTGGACCACCCCAGTTTTGGCACCGCCATCATCAGCCGTCTGCTGGAGGCGGAGGGCTATAAGATCGGCGTGCTGGCACAGCCCCGGTACACCGACTGTGAGGACTTTAAGCGGTTCGGCAAGCCGAAATACGGCTTTTTCATCGGCGGCGGCAACGTGGACAGCATGGTGAGCCACTATTCCGTGGCAAAGATCCCCCGTGCCGAGGACGAGTACTCCCCCGGCGGCAAGGGCGGGGCACGCCCGGACCGCAGCGCCACCGTGTACACCCGCCTTGCCAAGCAGGCGTATCCGGACCTGCCGGTGATCCTGGGCGGGCTGGAGGCGTCCCTGCGCCGGTTTGCCCACTACGACTACTGGCTGGACACGGTGCTGCCCAGCATCGCCGAGGACTCCGGGGCGGACCTGATCAGCTTTGGCATGGGCGAGCACCAGACTGTGGAGATCGCCCGGCGGCTGGCGGCAGGGGAGCCGGTGGAGACCATCACCGATGTGGACGGCACCTGCTACCTCACCGACTTTGACCACCTGCCGCCACGGTATGTGGAGTGCGCCGGCTTTAAAAAGGTGGCGTCGGACAAGACCGCCTACGCCAAGGCGTGCCGGATCCAGATGGACAATCAGGACGTGGTCAGCGGGCAGATCATCGTGCAGAAGCAGAGCGAAAAGTATCTGGTGCAGAACATCCCCGCAAAGCCGCTGGTGCGCTGGGAGCTGGACAAGGTCTACGCCCTGCCCTACACCCGCCGGTATCACCCCATCTACGAGGAAATGGGGGGCGTGCCTGCCATCCGGGAGGTGCAGTTCTCCATCATCCAGAACCGGGGCTGCTTTGGCGGCTGCAACTTCTGCGCCATCCAGCTCCATCAGGGTCGCCGGGTCACCAGCCGCAGCGCCGACAGCATCGTGGAAGAGGCGGAGCGCATGACCCATGAGCCGGATTTTAAGGGCTACATCCACGATATAGGCGGACCCACCGCCAACTTCCGGTTCCCCTCCTGCCGGGAACAGATGCTCCGGGGCATGTGCAACGGCGGCAAGCACTGCCTTGCCCCCACCACCTGCTCCCACATGATCGTGGACCACAGCGATTACCTCAAGATCCTGCGGCGGGTCCGGGAGCTGCCGGGGGTAAAAAAGGTGTTCATCCGCAGCGGCATCCGGTTCGACTACCTGATGGCGGACCCCGACGACACCTTCTTTAAAGAGCTGGTGCAGTACCATGTTTCCGGACAGCTGAAGGTGGCACCGGAGCACTGCGCTCCCAACACGCTGGCATACATGGGCAAGCCCCCCATCGAGACCTTTAACCGGTTCAAGGATAAATTCTACGAGCTGAGCAAAAAGGCAGGCAAAAAGCAGTATCTGGTGCCCTACCTCATGTCCAGCCACCCCGGCAGCACCCTGAAGGATGCGGTGTATCTGGCGGAGTACCTCTACAAGAACCACATGCGCCCGGAGCAGGTGCAGGATTTCTACCCCACCCCCGGCACCGTCAGCACCTGTATGTTCTACACCGGGCTGGACCCCTACACCCTCAAGCCGGTGTTTGTGGAAAAGACCGCCGAGGGCAAGGCGCTGCAGCGTGCTCTGCTGCAGTACTACGAGCCCCGCAACGCCGAAAAGGTCATCAAGGCGTTGAAAATGACCCACCGGGAGGACCTGATCCCCCTGCTGGTGCCTGCGGAGGGACGCCGTGCCGTCCAGCGCACCGCCCGCCGGGCAGAGCAGTCCCCGGAGGTGACCATCCATCAGGACGGCACCTACACCGTGCATCCGGGGCAGAAGGGCAGGGGAGGCAAAAAGCCTTCCACCCCCGCAGGGCGTGCACCCAGCCCCGGCGCCCGGTTTGCGCCCCACTCCGCACCCGGACATAAACCCAAGAACAATCAACAGAAAGAGAACGCAACGTGGAAAACTTCAAAAAAGAAAAAGTAAACCCCTCCGCCTTCCGGCGGGGACTGGTGCGCCGTCTGCTGGCACTGGCGGCGGCTGTGGCGCTGGCACTGAGCCTTGCCGCCTGTGACGGTTCCGCCGTGCTGCCGGGCGGCAGCGCCGGGGTCACGCCGGACCACTCGGCATCCCAGACCGGCACCGGACAATCCTTTGCCGCCCACTTCATCGACGTGGGGCAGGCACTGAGCGTGCTGGTGGAGTGTGACGGGCAGTTCATGCTCTACGACGGCGGCAACGTGGACGATGGCAGTCTGGTGGTGTCCTACCTCCAGAGCCGGGGCGTGGAGGAGCTGCAGTATGTGTTCTGCTCCCACGCCCACGAGGACCATGTAGGCGGGCTTGCGGCGGCGCTGGCGTACTTCCCCGCCAACCACGTCTACAGCCCGGTGACCGAGAACTCCACCAAGTGCTTCAACGACTTTGTCAAGTACACCCACCAGCAGGGCTTGCAGGTGGAGGTGCCTGCGGCAGGCACCGTGTGGCAGCTGGGCAGCGCCACGGTACGGCTGCTGGGTCCGGTGGCGCAGTACAGCGACACCAACGACACCTCTCTGGTGCTGCGCATCGACTACGGCTCCACCAGCTTTCTGCTGACCGGCGACATGGAAAAGACCGCCGAGACCGACCTTGTAAACAGCGGGGCGGACCTGAAGGCGGATGTGCTGCAGGTGGGACACCACGGCTCCAGCACCAGCACAAGCTATCTGTTCCTGAACGCTGTGCTGCCGGAGATGGGCGTCATCTCCTGCGGTGCCGGCAACAAGTACGGACACCCCCATGAGGAGACCCTGAGCATCCTGCGGGACGCCGGGGTGGACGTATACCGCACCGACCTGCAGGGCACCATCACCATCGCCAGCGACGGGCAGAACTACACCGTGGGCACCGAGCACTTTGTGCCGGACGACCAGCTGAACCCCACCGACCCGGCGGCGTCCGGCACCGCCCAGCAGGGGTACATCGGCAACGTGAACAGCAAAAAGTTCCACCTGCCCAGCTGCGCCAACCTGCCGGCAGAAAAGAACCAGATCCTTTTCTCCAGCTATCAGGAGGCGGTGGCGGCAGGCTACACCCCCTGTTCCAGCTGCATCAAGTAACTGGGCACTCTCCCGGCAGACCGCTGCCGGGGGAGTTTTTTTGTTTTGCGGATTGATTAAATCCCACGTCTGCGGTATACTTAAAACCACTTTATTCCACAAAAGTCAGGAGGGACAGCAGATGCAGGTGGGTACGCCCCGCCCCATGGGGGTGGAAAAGCCGGAGCAGGTGGACCTTGCCCAGGCGGCGCGGTATTTTGGCGCAGGAGGGGAGCCGGACCAGAGCACCATGGCGCTGCTGGAACGCTGCGCCGTGCCTTTGCTGGCGGCGGCACAGCCCCGTGCCGTGTGGCTGCAGGCGGATGTGGAGGCACTTGCTCAGGCAGGGATCCTGCGGGGCGAGGATGTGTACCGGCACCTTGCAGGCTGCCGGCAGGCGATCCTGCTGGCGGTGACCTTGGGACCCGGGGCAGATGCCCAGATCCGCCGTGCCGGTGTGGGAGACATTGCGGCAGGGGTCGCCTCCGATGCCCTGGGCAGCGCCCTTGCAGAGCAGGCGGCAGACGCCGCCGAGGCGCAGCTGCGGCAGCTGGCGGCGCAGCAGGACCGGTATCTCACCGGGCGGTTCTCCCCCGGATACGGGGACTGGGATATTGCGGTACAGCCTTTGGTGGCGGAGGCGCTGGACACCCCCCGCCGTGCCGGACTGTACGTTACCGACACCAACCTGATGACCCCCCGCAAAAGCGTGACGGCGGTGCTGGGGGTCAGCGACCATCCGGTAAAGGGACACCTTGCCGGATGCGGGCACTGTGTGCTGCGCACCCGGTGCCTACATAGAAAGAGGGGAAAGACCTGTGCAGGCGAATGAACTTTTCAAACAGGCAAATACCATCCTGCTGGATGGCGGCATGGGCACCATGCTGCAGGCGTCCGGGCTGAAGCTGGGAGCAAAGCCGGAGGAACTGAACATCACCGACCCGGAACTGATCCGGAGCATCCACGCAAAGTATGCGGCAGCCGGCAGCCGCATCGTCAACGCCAACACCTTTGGTGCCTCGGCGCACAAGCTGGCAGGCAGCCCCTACAGTCTGGAGCAGATCATCACCGCCGGTATCGGAAACTGCCGGAGCGCCTGTGCCCCCTACGGGGCGCTGACGGCGCTGGATGTGGGTCCTCTGGGAGAGCTGCTGGAACCCAACGGCACCCTTGCCTTTGAGGACGCCGTTGCGGAGTACGGGCGCATCGTCCGTGCCGGCGTGGCAGCAGGGGCGGACCTGATCTTTTTTGAGACCTTTACGGACCTGTACGAGCTCAAGGCGGCGCTGCTTGCCGCCAAGGAGAACAGCACCCTGCCGGTGCTGGCAAGCATGAGCTTTGAGATGGGGGGACGCACCTTTACCGGCTGCACCGTGGAAAGCTTTGGGGTCACTGCCCGGGGTCTGGGGGCAGATGCTGTGGGCATCAACTGCTCCCTGGGTCCCAAGGAGATCTTCCCCATGGCGCAGCGCCTTGCGCAGGCGGTGCCGGGGGATTTCCCGGTGTTCGTAAAGCCCAACGCCGGTCTGCCCCGTGCCGACGGCAGCGGCTACGACATCACTCCCCAGTTGTTTGCCATGGAGATGAAGCCCTACCGGGAGCTGCACCTTTTTGCCGCCGGCGGCTGCTGCGGCACCACCCCGGAGTTTATCCAGCTGCTGAACAGCACCTTCCGGGGCTGCGTGCCGGGACGGGGGGCACATGCCCTGCCCTCGGTGCTGTGCACCCCGGTGAACTATGTGGTGGTGGACGGCATCACGGTGGTGGGAGAGCGGATCAACCCCACCGGCAAAAAGCGGTTCCAGCAGGCACTGCGGGACGGAGATATGAACTATGTGCTGGAGCAGGCAGTGAGCCAGAGCGAAGCCGGGGCGCAGGTGCTGGACGTAAACGTAGGCGCACCGGGGGTGGATGAGCCGGTGGTGATGGAGCAGGTGGTCAAGGCGCTGCAAAGCGTGGTGAACCTGCCGCTGCAGTTGGATTCCTCCCACGCCGAGGCGCTGGAACGGGGCTTGCGGGAGTACAACGGCAAGCCCATCGTCAACTCGGTAAACGGCGAGGAGGAAAAGCTCCGGACCATCCTGCCCCTGTGCAAAAAATACGGCGCAGCGGTGGTGGGATTGGCGATCGACGAGCGGGGCATCCTGCCTGCCGCCGAGGACCGGGTGGCGATCGCCCGGCGCATCACCCAGGCGGCACTTGCCGCCGGCATCCCCCGGGAGGATATCTACATCGACTGCCTTACCCTGACCGCCAGTGCCCAGCAGCAGGATGTGCTTGCCACGGTGCAGGCGCTGGAGCGCTGCAAAAAGGAGCTGGGGGTCCGCACGGTGCTGGGCGTGTCCAACATCAGCTTTGGACTGCCCTGCCGCACCTACCTGAACACCACCTTTTTGACCATGGCGATGTACGCCGGACTGGATCTGGCGATTATGAACCCTGCCAGCGAGGAGATGATGGCGGCGGTATACGCCTACAACGTGCTGACCAACCGGGATAGGCAGAGCACCAAGTATATTGAGCGGTTTGCAGATCGTGTGCCCGCCTCCGCCGCTCTGGCGCAGGCGGCAAAGACCGCTGCCCCGGCGGAAGCAGAGCTTACGGGACCCTACGCCGCCCTGATGAAGGCGGTGGAAAAGGGGCTCAAGGGAGACGCCGCCGCCCGGACCCGGGCGCTGCTGGAAGAAAAGCAGCCTCTGGAAGTGGTGGACGAAGCCCTGATCCCGGCGCTGGACCGGGTGGGGGCAAAGTACGAAAAAGGCACCCTGTTCCTGCCCCAGCTTCTGCAGGCGGCAAGTGCGGCACAGAGCGCCTTTGAGGAGATCAAGACCGCTGTGGCAAAAAACGGCGGGGACGGCACCAGCAAAGGGCGCATCGTCCTTGCCACCGTCAAGGGAGACGTCCACGACATCGGCAAGAACATCGTCCGGGTCATTCTGGAAAACTACGGCTTTGAGGTGCTGGACCTGGGACGGGATGTGCCGGTGGAAACGGTGGTGGACACCGTGCGGCAAAAGGACGTGCATCTGGTGGGGCTTTCCGCCCTCATGACCACCACCCTCAAGAGCATGGAGGAGACCATCGCCGCCCTCCACGCCGCAAAGCTGGACTGCAAGATCATGGTGGGGGGCGCAGTGCTGACCCCGGAGTACGCCAAAAAGATCGGCGCAGACTGGTACGCCAAGGACGCCAAGTGCAGCGCCGACATCGCCAAGGAGTTCTTTGGGGTGTAAAAAGACCCACAGGGAGGCAGCATCCGCCGGGTGCTGCCTTTTTTGTTTGCAGATTGTTCAAAAAGCCCACAAAAAAATGCCACGATTGGGATGTATAATAAGGGTGCAGTCAGGGAGAGACAGACCGGACGCCCCCCAAACCTCCGGCTCTCCCTACCAAGCCATGCAGGCTATCTTCTGCGGGTGCCGCTGCTTTAGGCAGGACACAGCAGATCCCTTAAAAAACTGTCCCCCGCCAATGCGAGGCAATAGCCGTGGCGCGGACAGACTACCAAATCCCTCCTGACAGCCGCAAATGTTCAGGGGTTTCCATACCGCAGGCAGTGTCGCTTTCTCCTCCTTTCCACGACACTGCCTGCATTTTGTTTTGGGCGCAAAAAAGTACCGGGTGCACTGCCGTTTGGCGGAGTGCACCCGGTTTTGTTATACGTTGGGTTTTGAGTCTGCTGTTTTCAACAGCCGGTCGGCAAGGAGGGAGGCGGCAGCCCCCAGCGCAAGCCCCAGCACCACTCCGCCCAGAATGTCGGTGGGGAAGTGGACGTAGAGATACAGCCGGGTAAAGGCGATGAAGGCGGCAAGGACCAGCGCCGCCGTTCCCGGCTTGGGCAGCTGCCGGTAGAGGGCAAAGGCAGCGGCAAAGCCGGAGGCTGTGTGCCCGGAGGGGAAGGAGTGCCCGTGGGGACGGCGCACCAGCAGGGTGACGGCAGGGTTCAGATCGCAGGGACGGGGGCGGGCAAAAAGGGGCTTGAGCAAAAAGTGTCCCGTTGCCATGTACAGCACAAGGGCGATGGACACCGCCACCCCTGCCTTGCGGGTCCGGGGGAAGGCAAGGAGCACCAGCGCAAGGATGATCCACAGTTCCCCGTGGGCACCGGCGTAGTCAAAAAAGATGGCGAGCCGGTCCATCACCGGGGTGCGGAACTGCTGCAGCCAGTCCAGAAATGCAAATTCAAAGGGCATAGGGTACCTCCTGTTTTTATCATAGTATCACATGCCTCGGGGGCAGGGCAAGACGCAGCCGCCCCCCGCCGGGAAAAATTGTGCCTTTGGGCACGCAAAATGCTGCAAATTGTAGAATCATGGCATAAAAATACAGGCAGTGTCCGGCGTGGGCACTGCCTGCAGGGATCACTGCATCTGTTCCAGGGTGGGATAGCTGTCCATGGCACCGTGGCTCTGGACGCTGATGCCGCAGAACCGGTTGGAGAAGGCAAGGTACTCCTGCAGCTTTTTGCGGGACAGCCTGCCCAGTTTGTCCACGGTCACGCCGTCCCGGCACAGCTGCCACAAAAAGGAGCCTATAAAGCCGTCCCCTGCGCCGGTGGTGTCCACCGCCGTTACCTTCTGGCTGGGGGCAAAGCCGGAGGCGCTGCGGGTGTAGGCATAGGCACCCCTGCTGCCGCAGGTGTACAGCACCAGCTGCACATCTCCCCGCAGCAGCTGAGGCAGGGCGGCTTCCACATCCGGGGTGCCGGTGAGGAACGCCAGCTCCTCCTCCGAGATCTTCAGGATATGGGAAAGGGGCAGAAATTGCAGCACGGTCTGCCGCAGCATCTCCCGGTCCTTCCACAGGGGGAACCGCAGGTTGGGGTCAAAGCTTACTATGACCCCTGCCTCCCGGGCGGCGGTAATGGCGGCAAGGTGGGCGTAGCGCATGGGGCTGTCCACCAGCGAGACGCTGCAATAGTGGAGGGCAAACGCCTCCCCGAACCACGCCGGGTCGATCTGCTCCGGGGCGTACAGCAGGTCCGCCGAGGGCTTGCGGTAGAAGCTGAAGGTGCGGTCGCCGTCCTCCGCCAGACTTACAAAGGCGAGGGCGGTGTTGGCGGCGTCGGTAAATGCCAGGTGGGACAGGTCAACGCCGCAGGCGGCAAGCTTCCGGGCGATCCGGTGCCCAAAAGGATCGTTGCCCAGCTGGGTCAGCAGGGCGCTTTTGCCCCCCAGACGGGCAAAGGCACTGCAGACGTTGGCAGGTGCGCCCCCTACCCGGGGGCTGAAGGACGGCACCTGGTCAAAGGCGCAGCCGGTGCGGGAGGGGATCATATCGATGAGCGCCTCACCGATGGAAAACAGGGTGTTGCCGGGCATAGGGACCTCCAGAAGATACAAGGAATTTTATTATAAAGTGCAGACCGTCCCGCCGGTGCCGTCCGCCGGAAAGGGCAGGACCTGTAAACCGCAGGGTGCACAGACGGTCTCGTTCAGTATACACCAGCTCCACCCCCTTGGCAACGGGAAGGGCAAAGTTTCCCTGCGGCTGGGCGTTTCAGGTCCCGGTGCAGAGCGTTCATGCGCAGACCTCCTCCGGTTCCCAGATGAGCCATGTGACGGCAAAGGCAACGGCAAAGGCGATGCCCATGGCGGTGATGTACTGCACAGGGGCGTGGAGATGCAGCAGGATGCCAAAGATGCCGGTGATGCCGGTGCCGGTGGCGCTGAGCCCCGCCACGCTGGCGTACAGGGCACCGCAGGCACCCCCTGCCAGACCGCCGACAAAGGGCTTGCCGTACCGCAGGTTCACGCCGAAGATGGCAGGCTCGGTGATGCCCATGCAGGCGGACAGGGCAGAGGGCAGCGCCGCAGCACGGACCCGGGGGTCTTTGCTCTTCAGCGCCACCGCAAAGGCGGCACCGCCCTGTGCCACGTTGGCGGCGCTGGCAAGGGGCAGCCACCGGGTGCAGCCGTAGTGTGCCAGCTGCCCCACATCGATGAGGGTGTACAGGTGATGGATGCCCGCCACCACCGTGACGGCGTACAAGCCGCCCATGATAAAGGAGCCTATGCCAAAGGGCAGGGTGATCAGGGTCTGCACCCCGGTGACGATGCGGTTTTCCAGCTCCGTAAAGACCGGACCGATGGCGGCGAGGGTCAGGTAGCCGGTGACGAACACCGACACCAGAGGGGTGACAAACAGGTCCAGCATGGCGGGCACCACCTTGTGGAGCCATTTTTCCATCCGGCACAGGAGCCACACGGCGATGATCACCGGGATCACGTGTCCCTGATAGCCCACCAGCGGCACCTTGTACAGCCCGCCGAACACCGGCTGCAGGACCTTGACGCCGGAGGAAACGGTCCATGCGTTCTGCAGGTCCGGGTGGATCATGATCATGCCCACGACCGCTCCCAGATAGGGGTCGCCCCCAAAGACCTTTGCCGCCGAGCAGGCGATGAGGATGGGCAAAAAGGTGTAGGCGGTGTTGGAGAAGAGCTTTGCGAACACATACACCGAGCCGGTGGTGTCGAGGTGCAGAAAGCCGCTGCTGACCATGAAGTCCAGCGCTTCCATGACGCCCATAAGGAAGCCGGAGGCAACGATGGCGGGGATAAGGGGCACAAAGATGTTCCCGAGGGTCCGGATGGCACGCCGGTACCAGGGAGCACGGGCGGCTGCCGCCTGCTTTGCCTGCTCGTTGCTGCTGCCCTCCATGCCTGCCAGCCGGATAAAGGCGTCGTAGACCCTGTTCACCGTACCGGTGCCAAAGATGATCTGGAGCTGTCCCTGTGCCTCAAACACGCCCCGGACCCCTTCCGCCTGTTCCAGTGCCTTTTTGTCCACTTTGCGGTTGTCTGCGATCACGAGCCGCAGGCGGGTGGCACAGTGTGCCGCCGAGAGGATGTTGTCCCTGCCGCCGACGGAGGCAAGGACCTGTTTTGCCGCATTCTGATGATCCATAAAGTTCTCCTGTTCCCGGCTGGACGGCAGCCGGTCTGAAAAGCCCCGCAAGGGGTCTGGCAGCCTCTATTATACGATGGCTGGACCCGTAATTCCATGGACAGGGAGCACAAAGTTTGGGGGAGCGGTCCTGCTGCTGCTCTCACAGAGGGTATGGCAGAACGGACAAAAAAGAACGGTCGGTTTTGGCAAAGATGCCGCCGGAACCCTCCTTTTTTGGACGCTGCAGGGACACGGAAATCAATTTTCCTCTAAAGGCTTCCCCCGGTCGGGGACAGATTCTCCCCGCTCCGGGGAGAAATGTCACCGTAGGTGACAAAGTGGGGAACAGCTGTCACCGAAGGTGACTGATGAGGGCGCAGGACAGCAGCATCTCGCCATAAATACCCCTCATCCGTCTGCTCACTGCGTTCACAGCCACCTTCCCCCCAAGGGGTGAAGGCTTTTGCCTC